>Ga0070673_100000629_pt1 | contig 19317 bp, 17 predicted proteins | sample KBSM23metaG_FD_65342 | JGI IMG/M metagenome (GOLD analysis project Ga0070673, IMG submission 65342) | Miscanthus rhizosphere microbial communities from Kellogg Biological Station, Michigan, USA - KBS M2-3 metaG | ecosystem: Host-associated > Plants > Roots > Rhizosphere > Soil ... | reverse complement strand
CCGTTCAGAGCGCCCCGTTCCCCCAGAACGGCAATCCGATGACGATGCAGGTGATGGTCCCCTCCGGCGGAGGCGTCGGGTTCACGTACTCGGCGGGGGGCAGCTTCCAGGCCCCGAACAATGGACCGGGCGCCTTCCCCGCGATCATCAGCGGCTGGGGCCCCGGTCACGACGGCATCCAGTTCTATGGACCCTACAAGCAGGCCAAGACGATCGGCTCGCTCCAATCGATAACGAGCAACTGGTCCTTCACGATGGGCTCCAGCGGAAACGCGGTCTACGACCTCTGGTTCGGCAACTCCGCCACACCCGCGGTCCCGAACGCCGAACTGATGATCTGGATCGGCAACAAGGACAAGATGCCGATCGGCTACGGCACCGCGTGCGGTTCCGCTTTCAACGGGCGAACGCCGTACTGCGGTACCAACGGAACGGGTGAAAAGGTCGTCAGCTACTGGGTGAACACGGGGACCAACGGCAGCCCGGTCAGCAATTTCGACGTGCTGTCCTACGTCAAGGACGCGGCAAGCCATGGCTACGCGGGGCTGTCCAACAGCTCCTACATGATTGGCCTTCAGACCGGCTTCGAGGTCTACAGCGGCAGCGGCTGGAGCGTCTCGAGCTACACCGTCAACATCCAGTAAGCGACACAAAGGCCATGCGCAGACAACTTCGTAGCTCAGGTTGTTCTCTCGTCGGCATGGCCTTCCTCACCGGATTGGCCGCGTGTTCGAGCAACAACGCGAGCCCGCCGGACGCGGGCAAGGACACGGGCAACCCGCTGCCTGACGCCAGTCAAGGCTGCGAGGCAGGCCCCGCGCCCTCGGGCTACGTCCTCATCGACGACATGGAGACGACGACGCACGGGCCCATCCAGCTTGCGACGGGCTCCAGTGCGGGGCTGACGCAGGGATACTGGTACAACAGCGGCGCCGGCTACGCCGGCGACGCCGGAGTTCCCGCCGACACCTCGACCCCGCCGCAAATGTCGTTCGTGTTCACCGCGCTCTCGACGCCGGCGACCACGTTGAACTGCAAGCCGAGCGCGAACGCGGCCCGTCAGTTGTGCGCGCTCAACGGCCTTTACGACACGTGCGGCGTCGGCTTCGAGTTCGCGCAGCTGCCCGACGTCGATGCGGGCGCTGACCCGGCGGATGCGGGTCCGGGCTCACCCAAGTACACCGTCCCATTCGATATCAGCCGCTTCAAGGCCGTGACGTTCTGGGGGATGACGACGACACCGGACGCGGATACAGGGTCGCTGGCGGTCAAGATCTCGTTCCCGGATACGGATACCGACCCGCGCGGCCAGATCTGCAACGGCGGCGGCGGGAACACTTCGAAGTGCTACAACAGCTACGCCGCGACCTTCAAGTTCACGACCAGCTGGCAACAGTTCACCGTGGCGCTGGATACCGGCGATGGCGGCACCGTCGCGGACGTCGGCATCGCCATCGATCCGACGTGGGGCTTCCAGGGTGCGCAGTGGCTCCCCGCCCAGGTGTACGGCATCAACTGGCAGGCCCAGCGGAACGTTGACCCGGGGGCAGCCCCTCCGCTCATGACTGACATCTGGGTCGACGACGTTTACTTCGTCGAGTGAGCCCGCGCCCGTGACGGGCTGACCTAGTTCGGCGGGTGCGGCCGTCTGCCGGCGGTTGTCGCCTGCCCGTTTACAGCCCCGTCGGGCTGGCGGCCGCTTTGTATCCCGGCAGTGCACAAGCCTGACTGAATCCGCGGTTCTCCGCTTGGTCCGGACGTTGCTCTATCCGTGGTCCGCAACGCCAACGCAAGCCAACAAGGAGACCACGGATATGAAATCGCCAACGTTCAAGTCGCTCACGTCGCTGCTGCTGTTCGGTGCCCTGTCGGTCGCCCCGCTCGCGGGCTGCGGGCCGCAGGACGAGGACGTCGACGCCGACGTGTCGTCGGAGACCGGTGCCCTCACGCGCGCGGCCACCGTCGACGTCGAGGCGGTCGCCACCGATACGCCGATCGTCCGCGGCACGACGGCGGTGAACACGACGACGGCGACGGGCGGGCTGACGACGACCAAGAAGCTCCCCACCGTCACGCTGACGCCGGCCGACGGCGGCGCCACCGGCCCGACCGATCTCGAACGCAACCACCCCTGGGCCGTCACCATCAGCAACACCGGCGGATTGAACTGCCGCGGCACGCTGATCCACCCGTCCTGGGTGCTGACCGCCGCGCACTGCATGGGCCCGATCGCCGGCCAGGTGAACTTCTCGCGCATCGACCCGATCACCGGCCAGCCGGTCAGCGGCTCGCGGAGCTTCGACGTCAACGGACCGAAGCGCGGCATGTTCCAGCACCCCGAGTACGTCGCGGACAGCGGCTTCGGCCAGCCGAAGAACGACATCATGCTGATCCGGCTCGCGACGCCGTTCGCGATCGACCGCAACATCCAGACCGCGGCGCTCCCGCGCTTCTACGCGAACCCGGGCCGCACCGGCACCATCGTCACCAACAACCATAGCAACGCGCCCGCCGGCTCGGTGTCGATCGTGCGCACGCAGCAGCTGTCGACGTGCAGCGGCCCGGACGGCTTCATCTGCATCAGCCCGCCCGCCGGCAGCATGTGCAAGGGTGACAGCGGCTCCGGCTTCGTCGAGATCCTCGACGGACGCGCGCAGCTGGTCGGCATCACCAGCAACATCGACGCGCCCAGCGGCGAGGACTGCATCGCCGCCAACAAGCAGGCCGAGCTGGTGGACGTGTTCGCGTACCGGGGCTGGATCTACAGCACGATGGGCATGAACCCGGAGCAGGCGGACGGCCAGGTGCGCCTGCGCTGGTCGGGCGTCACGTCGCAGCCCGGCATCATGTCGCTGCAGTGCCTGTCGGCGGCCATGCCAGCCGTCGAGGTGTCGATGAACGTTCCGGGCAGCGAGATCGCGATGAACGGCTGCGACGACGTGCGCGTCTTCTGCCAGCCGCAGGGCGCGAACCTGAACATGTTCAGCTTCACCCAGAAGACCTTCGCGGCGAACGGCGCGCTGACGTCGACGCAGACGCTCCCGGTCCTGCCGACGTTCACCGTCACCGCGGCCGATCCGGGGTCGTCGTTCCTCGGGTTCACCTGCGCCGTGTACAACGCGATGTACCCGGTGGTCGACGTCGGCGGCGGCGTGCTCGCGAACTACTAGCCCGCTCGCGAGCCACTGCCCCCTTTTTCATCGCGGCCCTGGGTCATCCCCGGGGCCGCGATTTTTCGTTTTGAGGCGTCGTCGGTCGGGCCGCTACGGGACCAGTTTTCCGAGCTTTTCGGTGTTGGTCTCCGCGAACCAGACGTTGCCGTCAGGACCGGCGGTGATCCCGAGCGCGTAGGCGAACGCCGACGGCACCGCGTACTCCGTGATCTGCCCGGACGTCGTGGAGCGGCCGATGGTGTTGGTGCCCCCCTCGATGAACCACAGGTTTCCGTCCGCCGCCGCCGTGATCGTGAGCGGGTTCGTGTTGGCCGTCGGCGTACTGTATTCGTTGAACACGCCGGCGGTGGTGACGCGGCCGATCTTGTTGGTGGCGTTCTCCGTGAACCAGAGGTTTCCGTCGGGGCCCACGGTGATCCCCCACGCGCCCGCGTTCGCCGTGGGCACGGTGAACTCGGTGAGGGTGCCCGAGGGGGTCATGCGGCCGATCTTCGGGCCCTCGGCGAACCAGATGTTCCCGTCCGGTCCGCCGACGATCATGGCCGGGTTGCTCCCGGCCGCGAGCGAGAACTCCGTGATCGCTCCGGTGGCCGGGTTGACGCGTCCGATCTTCGACGCGCCCATCTCCGTGAACCAGACGTTCCCGTCCGGCCCGGTCGTGATGCCGATGGGCATCGCATTACTGGTCGGCACCGAGAAGTCCGCGTAAGAGCCGGTCGTGTTGATCCGTCCGACCCGGTTGGCGGTCATCTTCACGTACCAGAGGTATCCATCCGGCCCGGCCGTGATCCCCTGCAGTCCCGCCGTGGAGCTGCTGACGACGTAGTCCGCGCCCCATCCATAGGGATACATCATGCCGATGCGGCCACCGTATTGCGTGAACCAGAGGTTCCCGTCGGGACCGGTGGTGATGAACTGGGGAGGATCGTACTGGTAGCTGACGGCGTACTCGGTGACCACCCCGTGCGGATTCGGGAAGTCGACCGAGACCGAGCTGCCCCCCAGCGTCCCGTTGGGCCGCATCTTGAAGGTCACCATGATCGGCGTCGCCGCCGAGATCGTCACGCTCTGCGAGTCGCTGACGTAGGTCGGCATCATCGTACCGATGCTGGCGCAGTTGACGCCGTAGGCGTTCGCGGACATCGTGGCGTTGCCGACGGGCAGACCGGTGATGTTGAAGACCGACGTCCCCGACGGGTTGACGTTGAAGTTCTTCGTCACCGTCGTGCTCCCCACGGTCGTGATGACGACGCACCGCGCGTCGCGGGGCGCCAGCGTGAGCGCCGCGGTCGCCTCGCCGAACTCGCCCAGCGCCGTGTCGTCGCCGCAGCCGAACAGGGTCAGCGCCGCCAGCGCCGTCCCGATGATTCCATTTCGCATCTCGATCCTCCTCGCGTGCTTGAACAATGGTTGAGAACTCCCATCGTCAAGGACGCGAGCGCGCCGTTTCAGGCAACCCGATTTCTTCGATTTCCGACGACGTTTCTGCTCGCACGCGTACGAGCGACCGTATTCGGTGGGATTGCTTACGCCGGCGACCGGAGCTGCCGAACCGCGCGACTACGTCGCCGCGACGCCCTCGACCAGGCCGCGCAGCGTCTCCATCGCGGCGATCGTCTGCTGCGGCAGCTGGCGGCGGACCAGCGGGGCGAACAGCTTGGCCATCAGGCTCTTGGGCTTGATGTCGATGGTGTGGACCAGGCGGGCGCCGCCGTCCTTCTTCGTCATCTGGAAGTCGACGACGACCTCCATCATCTTGTCCGCGTAGCCGACGGTCAGGCGTTCGTTGGGCGTGCGCGCCCTGATCTCGCCGTCCATCGTCCCGGTGCGCCCGCCTTCGCGGTAGGCGTAGCGGACCTTCGTGCCCACCGCGTTCGGCCCCGGCGACAGCTTCTCGATCCCGGTGCAGCGCGACACCCAGCGCGGCGTCTGCGACAGGTCGTCGAGGATCGCGAAGATCTGCTCGGGACCGCGGGCGACCTCGATGGCGTGCTCGAAGCGGATCGACATGGACTGACCTCCTCCTCTCAGCCGACCCGACTCTGCGTCGGGGTCTTGGCCTGGATCCTCGCGGACTTCTCCAGCGTCGACAGACGGTCGAGCAGCTCCGCGTGCAGGTGATCGAACTTCTCGTGCAGGTGGGCGATCTCCAGCTCGGCCTTCAGATTCACCTCGTACTCGATGTCGTTCCGCACGCGATCGCGCGCCACCTGCCGGTTCTGGCTCAGCAGCACGAACACGGACAGGATGATCGCCTCCAGCGATACGCACATCGTCAGGAGCCCGTACGGAAACATGTCCCAGCCACCGATCGCCGTGCGCGCCAGCGGCCCCGTGTTGAGGATGATCCAGACGAAGAACAAGCCGCAATGGATGAACAGGAACGGCAGGCTGCCCGAAAAGTCCGAGATCCAGTCAGCCGCCCGCATCACGGCGGTGCGCTTGTCCTCGGTCTCCTCGTTGATGTTGCGCGACGCCGTCCGCCGCAGCAGCTTCGCCGATTCGCGCAGCCGCCGCCCCGCCGCGGTCAGCAGCTCCATCGCGGACGCGGGGCGCGCGCGCAGGAAGCTCTCCAGATCGCCGCGGTCGACGACGACGGCTTCCAGATCCTTCGTCACGCGCGCCGACGCCGTGCGCGCCCCGCCGTCCAGCAACGAGATCTCGCCGAAGAAATCACCCTTGCCGGCGGTCTCCAGCACGATGCGTTCGCCCGTGTCGTTCTTGAAGAAGATCTCGACCTCGCCGGCGCGCACGATGTACAGCGAGTCGCCCGGATCTCCGTAATTGAACAGCGTCGTGCCCGCGGGCTTGCTCACCGTGTCGACGCGTTCGGCCAGCGCCGCCCGTTCTTGCTCATCCAGCAGCGAGAAGAACGGGACCTCCGTCAGAATTTCTGGATCGGCACCCACCCTGCCCCGACTATCGCACAGAATCGTCGGATTCCGGATGGTCGCAGACGCGGAGGTGCGCTAAGGAACCAGTCGCGACCGGTAGGGGCCGAGGCATGGGAATGGACGAAAGAATCTCCGCGAGCGCGGCCGCGTTCGACGCGATCGCGTCGCGCTACGACGACATGTTCTCGGCGGCTGCGAACCCGCTGATCGCGATGATGCGCGCGCGCGTCATGAGCGCGGTCGACCGCCACTTCGCGACGCCCGCCACCCTGCTGGAGATCGGCTGCGGCACGGGCGAGGACGCGCTCGCGCTGGTCGAGCGCGGCCATCGCGTCGTCGCCTGCGATCCGGCGCCGGCGATGATCGCGACCGCGCGCGCGAAAGCTGCCGCCGTCAACCATGGGTCCAGCGCCGCGATCGAATTCGTCCTGGGCAGCGTCGAGAAGGTCGCCGACGGCTGGTCGGCGCGCGGGCAGGCCGTCGACGGCGTGTTCTCCAACTTCGCGCCGCTCAACTGCGAGCCGTCGCTGGCGCCGCTGCGGTTGCTGCTCGAACGCGCCTTGCGGCGGGGCGGACGCTTCATCGCCGTCGTCCTGCCGCAGGTCTGCCCGCTGGAGGTGGCGCTGTTCATGGCGCGCGCCGAGCCGCGGGCGGCGCTGCGCCGCTTTCGCCGCGCCGCCGTCGCCGACGTCGAGGGCCAGAGGTTCACGATGAAATATTACGGCGGCCCGGACTTCGATCGCGCGCTGGGCGGCGGCTTCCGCCGTATCGAGACGCGCAGCCTGGGTCTGTTCCTGCCCCCGCTCAGCTTCGGTCCCGCGTTCGCGCGCGTTCCGGGGCTGCTCACGGCGCTGGGGGCCCTCGAGGATCGCTTCAGCGCCCTGCCCGGCCTCCGGCGCATGGGCGACCACGTCCTGCTGGTCTACGAACGCAGCTGACCGATCACCACAGCTTCGTCCGCAGGCCGACCTTCAGCGAGCAGACGCAGCGTGTGCAGATCGCGTTCGTCGCCACGTCCAGGCCGGCCCGGAACGCCGGCATCGCGTCGGACAGCAGATCGCCGAGCGGCCGATCGCGCAGGTTGCCGACGGCCGGATGAAAGAAGCACGGCCGCACGGCGCCGTCGGCCTCGATGAACAGGCTGGCCCAGGGCGCGTTGCAAGGCGGCGCGACGAACCCTCCCTGGCCGAGCTGCGCGCGGTAGTACCGCACCAGCCGCCGCAGGCCGTCCGGTTCGGGCGCGATGTGGCCCGCGGCGAACGCGTCCGCGTGCGTGCGGATCGTCGTCTCGACGATCGCGTCGAACTCGTCGACCTCGTCGGCCGTCAATAACAGCGCCGGCGGCGCGGCGGCGTCTGCCTGCGGCAGCCCGGGGCGGCGATTGAACGCGTCCGAGCTGACGTCCGCCGCCAGGAACGAGATCTGATCCAGCCCCAGCTCACGCGACTTCGCGATCAGCTGGGGAAGGAAGCGGAAGTTGTGACGGTGCAGCGTCGAACGCGCCCACACCGCGACGTGGGGCGCGCGGGCGCGCAGCTTGCGCACGCCGTCCGCGACCGCGTCCAGCCCGTCGACGCCGCGGATCGCGCGGTACAGATCGGGCGTATGGCCGTCCAGTGACACGGTCACGGTCTGGAACCGGCGCGCGACGTCGTCCGCGAATCGGCCCAGCGCCAGACCGCTGGTCAGCAGCTGCACCACCATGCCGCGCGCCCGGAACAGATCGGCCACCGCCATCACGTCCGCGCGCACCAGCGGCTCGCCGCCGGTCAGCACGACGACGCGCGTCCCGAAGCGGGCCAGATCGGTGGCGAGGCCCTCGATCTCGACCAGCGACAGATCGCGCGCACCGTCCGCCCGCCACCAGTCGCACGACACGCAACGCGAATTGCAGCGCGCCGTCGGTGAGAACAGCACCAGCGGCAGCGCGTGCGTCTTCCCGGTACGCTCGCCCAGCTTGACCAGCAGGTTCGCGCGGAGATTTGCGGGCGACAGCATGCGGTTTCAAGGCTAGCATTTCGGCGGAGTCAGCATGGCGAACGGCGAGCGCATCGGGGTGGCCTACGACGCCGTCGCCGCCGACTACGATCGGCAGCTGGAGCCGGCCGGCTGGATCCGACGGACGCTGTGGCGGCACTTCGACCGGCTGTTCCGGCCCGGCGACAGGATCCTCGATGTCGGGTGCGGCACGGGCAGCGACGCGATTCACCTGGCGCGCAATCGCCTGCAGGTGACGGCCATCGACGCCTCGGGCGAGATGCTGGCGCGGCTCCAGGCGAAGCTGGCGCGCGAGTCGCCGCCGCTGGGCATCGACGTCAAGCGCGGCAACATCGACGATCTCGCGCGCCAGCTTGTCGGACCCTATGACGGGATCATCTCGTCGTTCGCCGCGCTGAACACGGTCGACCTGGCCGCGTTCGCGCCCCAGGCGGCGCGGCTGCTGCGCCCGGGCGGACACCTCATCTGTCACATGCTGTCGACCGCCCACGGCGAGACAGTCCCCCACCGCCTGCTCGGCCGGCGCCCCACCAAGCCCAGCGTGAAATCCTACCCGGTGGGCGGCGCGTCCCTCCCGCATCTCAACATCCAGCCCGACGACTTTTACCGGCGTTTCTTCGCCGAGCACTTCGAGCGCCGCCGCGGTTACGCCCTCGGTCTATTCGTCAGCGGCGCGCTGGAGGCGCACCTGCCCGCGCCATTGCTGGACGTCCTCGGACGCATCGAACCGATCGTCGGCGCCGTCCCCGCCATGATGTCGCGCGGCCGCTTCTTCGTGCTGGATCTCGAGCGTCGCCGCCCCGCCTGACGCCCACGCGAGCTCGCGATACAGGCGCACGAACGCGTCGTTCGCATCCAGGTCGGCGTGGCGGCTCACCCACGCCTGGGCGTTCGCCGCGAGCCGCTCCCGCTCCGCGCGGTCGCCGAGGAGACGCCGCAACGCCACGGCCAGGGCGCGCGCGTCGCCAACCGGCGTCGCCACCGCCATCTCGGGCGCCCAGTCCGCGATGAAGCCGACGTTCGTGCCGACGATGGGCAGGCCCGCCGCCACCGCCTCCAGGACGGCCGCGGGCGCCACGTCGTCCAGCGACGTCATCACGAACGCGTGCGCCCGCCGTTGCAGCGCGACCAGCTGGTCCCGCTCCGCCCAGCCGTGAAAGCTCACGCGGCCGTTCAGGCCCAACCCCTGCGCCTCGCGCTGAACGCGCCCGCCCCAGTCGTCGAAGCCGACGACGTCCAGCGCGATCTCCAGTCCGCCGTCGACCAGCGCCCGAACGGCGCGGAGCAACGTCAGCTGATCTTTCACCGCGCACAGCGTCCCGACATGGAGCAGCCGGAACGGCGGGCCGGCCGGACGGGCCACGGGCGCCCGGAAGCGATCGACGTCGATGCCGAACGGCATCCGGCGTGCGTACGCGCCGTGCCGTTCGACGCGCGCTTGCATGAACCCCGACGCCACGGTGATCGTTCGTGCCTGCGCCAGCAGCGCCCTGACGATCGCCCGGCCCTTCGCGGTGCGCAGCTCGCCATAGCCGATCGCGGGCAGGCTGGTCAGCTCGCCGCCGATCAGGCTGACCACCGACGGAATCCCCAGCAGCCGGCCGGCGATGGTCGCGACGACGCCGGGCGAAAGTCCGATTCCATGCAAGATCTCCGGGCGCGCGGATTGCGGGCCCGCGGCGCGGATGGCGGCGAGCACGCGCAGCACATCCACCAGCAAGCGAAGCCGCGGCGCGCCCGTCGTCCCCAGCGCGAACACCTCGGCGCCCGCGAACGGGTGGGCCGGCGGCCTCGCCCGCAGCAGCGACCGCACCGTCGCCGGGCTGCTCCCATGCAGCGAGAACACCTGCAAGCAGGTGGTGGCGGCGACTCGCCGGATGAAGTCGACGAAGATCGGGGCGGCGTTCCGGTCCTCCGATCCCGGTTCCACGCCTCCGCGAACGATCAGGCCGACGCGCATCGCGGCTAGACCGGCCGGCGCAGGACGATGAGCGGATCGCGCACTGACAGGCCCACGTCGGGGTTGACGACCTCCCAGCCGACCGAGCGCGCGAACGCGCACGTCTGCTCGACGCCCGCGTGGAACCAGGCGCCCTGCGATCGCTCGACGACCGCCGCATCGCGCAAGCCCATCGGATCGAACAGCACGCCCGGCGGCCGGCGGCGGGCCAGCAAATACACCGCGTCGCGCAGCGTCCGTCCCAGGTCGAACAGCTTGCGACCCGCCGTCAGCGCAGCCGGATAGCGCCGCAACGACACGGCGAGGTTTCCGTAGCGTCGAACCGCGGCGTTGTACTTGTCGTAGTCCGCGACCATGATCGTCGCGACCGCGCCCCGCCGCATCTTCCCCAGCACGTTCCGCAGGTACGATCGCTGTCCCTCGACGGGGATGTGACAGAAGGTTCCGTACGAGAACAGAAAGTCGAAGTGGTCGTCCGGCAGGCCGGCGCAAGAGAAGTCCGCGACGCGCAGGTACCTGACCTTGTCACGATGGGCGTCGCCGACGTGCTGCCAGAAGCCGTTGTGCTCCGGCGTGTTCACGTCGAGGCACCAGATCTCGTTCGCGCCCAGCATCGCCTTGGTCCACGCCCCCCGTCCGGGACCGATCTCCAGCACGCGGGTCGCCGGCGTGACGTGCGGCTTGATGCACACCTGATAGACGGCGTGGATCACCGAGACGAAGCCCATCTGCGCGTAGCTGCTCTCCCCGTAGGGATCGAGGGGATCGCCCTCGTAGTAGCCGCCCTTCCAGAACCCGTCCCACAGCGCCGTCATCTCGGCGGTGGAGAACCCTCCTGCGGGCTGCTGGTCCATGGCGCCCCCAACCTAATGCGCCGATCGCCCGCTGCCGCTCGATACGCCGCCAGCGCGCGGCTGCCGACCGCGTCCCAGCTCAGCTCGCGCTCGAAGTGCGCGCGTACGGCCGCACGCCGCTCTCGAGGATCACCCTGGCTCGTCACCTGGAGGCCGCGCGCGAGCCCTCGGGGATCGCCCGCAGAAAACAAGGCGCCCACTCGACCGCCGTCGGTGATTGCCCGAAACGGCGGGATGTCGGTGACGATGGGCGTGACGCCGAACGAGAGCGCCTCGATCAGCGAGAAGCAGGCGACCTCCCGGTGGCTGCCGATGACGAACGCGTCGGCCGTTCGATAAAGCGCGGGCAGCGCCTTCCGGTCGACGCGGCCGCGCAGGCTGATGCGCGGACGCAGCGCGGGCCGCGCCGCGATCCACGCCTCGACCGCCGGCAACAACACATCCTCGCCGTAGACCAGCGTCAGCGACGCGCGCGGCAACGCCTCCGCCGCCAGCGCGAACCCTTCCAGCACGGTCAGCGGATCCTTGTTCTCGTCGAGACGCGCGACCCACAGGATGGCCGGATCGCCGGGCAGGACGCCCTCGCCCGCCGCCGGCCACGACGCCATGTCGGTGCTGCTCTCGAGCACCTCGTACACCGCGTGCCGCGCGCGGATGACGCCCGCGGCGCGCCACGGCTCGGCCTGGGCGTGCGCCGTGAACATGAAACCGTCGGCGGCCCCCAGGCCCAGCCGATACAGCAGGCGCGTCGGCGCGCGGCGCAGCCCTTGCCACGGCAGGCGAACGCCGCCGTGATCCTGGACGACGATCGCCGTGTGGCGCGGCGCCCGGATGCGCACCAGTCCGACCACCGCGGGGAACACCAGCCCGTCGACGTGGACGGCGTCCGGGCGCAGGCGACCGATGACGCCCGCGATGCGCGCACCGGCCGGCGTCGCGTCGGCGACGAAGCGATACTGCACCGAACCGTGGCGAGCCGCGGCGTCGCGCGCGAACCGCTGCACGACGGTGATCTCGCGTGCCCCGGCGCGCGCGACCGCCTCCGCCCAGCCGCACATCGCGTGGTAGCGCTCGAGAAGCTGCTCGGGATCGGCGATATCCGCGTCGAAGTGACAGCTCGCGACGGCGACGCTCACCGGTTGCAAGGCGGCCGACATGCCGGCGTGATGATAGCGCGCACGCCGGCCCGCAAATGCCTACGATAGAGGCGACCCAATAGGGACGACCATGGATGACCGGCCCCCCTCGCTGCGCAGCTTCGTCGCGGACTACCAGCGCGTGCGCCTGCGCGAGGGGTACGCCTCGGCCGATCCCGAATACGCGCGCCGACTTCCTTTCCGCGACATCACCGGCCGCAACGCCGCCGCCTGGCGGCTGCGCGCCCTGCACTACTTGATCATCCGCGCCGGCCTGGGCCTGGTGCGCGCGCACGCGGCGGACGGCGTCCGCGTGCTGGATCTCGGCGCCGGCAACGGCTGGATGGCCCGCCGCCTGGCGCCCGCGTTTCGAGTGACCGCGCTGGACGTCGACGGCACCGAGACCGGCCTCGGCTCGCTGCGCGACGGCGGCGTCGGGCGCGTCGTCGGCGATCTCGAGGCGCTGCCGTTGCGCGCGGGAAGCTTCGACGCCGTCATCGCGGCGGCGACGCTTCATTACGCGGTCGACCTCACGGGTGCGCTGGCCGAGTCCGCGCGCGTGCTGCGCCCCGGCGGTCTGTTGATCGTCGCCGACTCGCCGTTCTACGACGACGCGGCCGCGCGCGCGGACGCGTGGCAGCGAACGCGCGCGCACTACGCCGACTTCGACGCCGCCCAGCTGGCCGGCCGCTACCGCGGGCTGACGCGCGCCGAGCTCGACGCGCCCGGCCTGTTCCGGTTCGTCACCGTCAGCCCGGGCCTGATTTCGTGGCGCGGCGCCGTCCGCGCCCTCGGCGCGTGGCGCCGCTCCCGTGCCGAGCCGCGCCTACCCGTGCTGTTCGGCTGGCGCCGCTGACGGCGGCATCTCCAGGCGCAGCAGATGGAAGCGCTCGAAGTACTTGTGCGCGGTGCGCTCGTCCGCGGTGACGAATCCGGCATCCGCGAAGCACGACACGATGCGATCGTGGCCGCTGTCCTCCGAGAAGATGACGGCGACCGTCCCGCCCGGGGCCAGCGCCTGCCGGCACCCGTCGGCGAACGCCCGGATGGTCTCGAAGTCCGGGCCACCGAAGAAGGCGTGCTCGAAGAACGAACGCGGCTGGTCGGCGAAGAACGGCAGGTTGAAGCAGATGACGTCGAAGCGACGCCCCGCCAGCGACGCGAAAAGATCCGACGCGAGGATCTCCATCTCGACGCCGTTGCGCCGCGCGTTCTCGCCCGCCAGCGCCACCGCGCGCGGGTTGATGTCGCAGGCGGTGACGTGCGCGCCGCGGCTGGCCGAGAAGATGCCGACCGTGCCCGACCCCGTCCCCATGTCCAAGAGGCGCTTGCCCGCGACGGCGACGGTGGATAGATAGTCGAGGAACACGGGGGTGGACAGGAAATACACGGGGTGGAACACCTCCGGATCCGTCAGCAGCGTCCGCCCGCGCAGCCGCGTCACGGGCTTCGCGAGTTGCCGGAGGGCGTACGGGTGGTAGACCCGGTGAAACAAGCGGCGGCAGAATCTTCTCGCGTCCACCATTTCCACTTTGCCGACCAATCACCCGCTTGGCGCCGATGCAATCTGACATGCCCATAGGGAGGTCACAAGACGCAGCCGCCGTGCTGCTCGTGAACCCGCAGATGTGCCGTCCCGGCAGCACCCGACTGCCGCTGTCGGTGCTGAATCTGGGCGCCGTGCTGGAGGGGCGACGTCCCTGGCGGATCCTCGACGGCAACCGGGGACCGATCACCGACGCGGCGCTGGCGGCGCTGGCCGAGCGGCCGCACGCGCTGGTCGGCGTGACGGTGATGCCGGGCCCTCAGGTCGCCCCCGCAATCGAGATCTCCGCGGCGATCCGGGCGGCGCACCCGTCGGTCCCGATCGTCTGGGGCGGCTACTTCCCGACGCTGTATCCGGATTCCGCCGTCAACGCGCCCTACGTCGACTACCTGGTGCGCGGCCAGGGTGAGGCGACGCTGCTCGAGCTGCTGGACCGCCTGCCCGACGCGGGTCCGCCGTCGCCCACCGATTCGGCGCGCGACGCCTCGGCGATTCGCGGCGTCGCGGGGCTGACCTGGAAGCAGGATGGGCGCCCGGTCCACAATCCCGAACGCGCGCTCGTCAATCCCGACACGCTGCCGGCCCTGCCCTACGAGCGCCTGCACGACATGCGCGGGTACCTGCGCCCGACGTTCATGGGGCGGCGCACCGCGGTCCACCAGGCGGCCCTCGGGTGCCGCTTCAAGTGCGAGTTCTGCGGCGTGGTGTCGATGTGGAACGGCAACACGCTGCTGGATGCGCCCGCCCGTCTGGAAGCCGCGCTGCTCGAGCTTCGCGATCGCTGGGGCGCCGACGGCGTGCAGTTCTACGACCACAACTTCTTCGATCGCGAGGAGAGCAGCGTCCCCGTGCTCGAGGTGCTGGCGAAGCTGCAGATGCCGTGGTGGTGCTACGCGCGCTCCGACGCGCTGGCGCGCTTCCGCCCGCAGACATGGGAGCTGATTCGCAAGAGCCGCCTTCGCATGACCTATATCGGCGCGGAGGCCGCCAGCGACGATGTCCTGAACCGGATGCGCAAGGGATCGCGCGTCGACCACACGCTCGAGGTGGCGGCGCTGTGCCGCGCGCACGACGTCATCCCGGAGTTCTCCTTCGTCCTGGGCGGGCCGGAGGATCCCGAAGGCGAGATCGAGAAGACGCTGTCGTTCATTCGCCGTCTCAAGGGGCTTCACCCGACGTGCGAGATCATTCTCTACTTCTACAGCCCGACGCCGCAGATCGATCGCGCCGCGCTACGGAGCCGCCCCGGCGAAACACACCTGCCGGTCCTGAAGTCGTACGGCCCGTCCGGGCCCGCGCTGCCCACGACGCCCGAGGAATGGACGCAGCCGCGCTGGATCAGCTGGGTCTGCCACCAGGATGCGCCCTGGCTGACGCCGCGCCTGCGACAGCGTGTCCTGGACTTCGCGCGCGTGCTCGCCTGCCGGTTCCCGACCGTGCAAGACCACCGCACGCCCGGGTGGGGCAAGACGTTGCTGCGCAACCTGGCGCGCTGGCGGTACGCGACCGGCAGCTACGGCCGGCCAATCGAGCTCGCGATCGGGCAGCGATTGCTGGGCACCCGCGATCCGCGCAGCGAAAGCATCTGAGAAGATCAACTTCGGAACCCTGAGAGGGTTCCGAACCTCCCGCGATGAGCTGCGCGCGGCAAAGCCGCGCTCCGCTCGACGCGATCGGACCCGCCCCTTGCGAGCGAGCCCGCGGCCGTGGGCGGTCAGCCCGGGGTCATCGATGTGGGGCCGCCGTCGTCGTTGTTGTTGCTGTCGCTGCACGCCATCGGCGCGAGCGCAATCGAGACGCCCAGAAGCAACAACGCGATCAGCTCTTTGAATCGTCGTGTCATGTCAGTCCTCTCCAGCGAGCAACACACATACGATAAGCCTCGCGTGTCGTCCAGGACAGAGCAGCGTCGCGGCGCGCGATTTATTGCGCGAAATGCTGACGGTTTTTCTCACGAGTTCGGTGCGATTTTTTGCCTGCCAAATCCGACTTGAACGTTTAACAACGCGTTGTTGGCAAGCCACAACGGAAGCTCGACCAGACCGGTCAAGGCTTTGAGCGACGCGCCTCGCGCCCTGTCGGGAGTACCCACCAGTCCACGCAAGGTTCGCAGCGCGTGGCGTGTCCGGAATTCCGCATGAACAGTACGCGACAGCCGCCGGTAGAAGTCTCGCGAGAACAGGCCCGGGAACAGCGGGTCCAGGTCGTCGCTCTGGTCCCAGTTTCGTTTCTCGCCCAGGCGGGCCCGCACGCTCTCGTGAAATCGCGTCCCCGGCAACGGGTAGCTGACCGAGATGCCGATGTCGTCGGGCGCCAGCTCGCGCACCAGGCTGCGCGTCATCTCGATCTCGCGCCAGCCCTCGCCCGGATAGCCGAACTGCAGGAAGAAACCGATCCGGATGCCGGCGCCGCGCAGGCGCGCCACCGCGCCGCGCACCTGATCCAGCGTGAGGCCCTTGTCCATCGCGTCCAGCACGGACTGCGCGCCCGACTCGACGCCCATCCACGTCTCGGCGCAGCCCGCGCGCTTCAACGCCGCGACGTTCTCGGCGGTCATCAGATCGGCGCGCGTCTGGCAGAGGAACGGCGTCGCCAGTCCCTCGGCCGCGATGCGCTCCGCGAAGGGAAGCAGCCAGCGCGCCTTCAGCCCGAAGATGTCGTCGCAGAACCACAGCCGATCGGGGGCGTAGCGTTCGCGCAGCAGGCGGATCTCGGCGACGACGTCGTCGGGCGCGCGCGTGTGATAGGTGTTGCCGTAGACCGGCTTCGCGCACCAGTTGCACTTGTACGGGCAGCCGCGCGTGGTGTTCACGTTCAGCGAGAAATAGCCGTGGCGCGCGCGCCAGAACGCGCGGTAGCGCTCGACGTCGACGAGATCCCAGGCGGCGATGGGCAGCGTCTCCAGCGCTTTGAGCAGCGAACGCGGACCCGTGCGCCGCACCAGCCCGCGGTCGCGGAACACCAGCCCGGGGATGCCGGCGGGCGCATCCATGCGCGCCAGCAGCTCGCCCAGGGTGATCTCCGCCTCGCCGATGGCGACGAAGTCGGCCCCGGTGTTCAGGTAGACCTCCGGCGCGTCGGCGGCGTCGTGCCCCGAGACGATCACGCGCGCGCCCGCCGCGCGCGCCGCCGCGATCATCGCCAGCGCCGCCTCGCGCATGCGGCCCAGGCACATCTTCGTGAACCAGTTGAAGACGTCGTCGTAGATCACGACCACGTCGGGACGCGCGCGCGCGAGCGCCGGCGCGAACCCGCGCGTGTCGTCGTCCAGCATCGGATCGTAGAGGGCGACCTCGTGACCGAGCGATCGCAGGTACGCGGCCGCCGTGATCGTCGCCAGCGGCGGATAGGGCTTTCCGATCGCAAATTGTTTGCGGTCGAACTGCAACAAATGCCCGTGTGCGAACAGGACACGACCCATGCGACGCTCGCGTGCCCAGTATACTTCGCTGCCGGCGGACGCTTCGGCGCCCGCGCGCGAACGTGTTGATGCGGCGATGCCAAATACCAGATCCACGTTCTTGCCTCGCCTCGCGCGCGCCGCCATCGCGTCGCTGGCCTTCGCCCTGCCCTTCGAGCCGGTCGCGCCGCTGGCGCGCGTCGGCCCGCTGCAGCTGACATCGGTCGAGCTGTTCCTCTACGTCGCGCTCGCGCTGTCCGCCGCCGCGATTGTCATGGACCTGTTGCCGCGCTGGAAGGAGATGCCGTGGCGCCGCATCGCCGCGCGCCACGCCGGCGTCGCCGCGTTCGCGCTGGTGCTGCTGCTGTCCGCCGCGTCCGCGTCGCTGGCCCGTCCTGATGCGTTCAAGTTCGCGCTCCGGAATCTGGGCGGCATCGCGCTCTACGTTGCCGCCGTAAACCTGCTGCGCGCGCCAGCCGCCGCCTTGACGACCGCCGTCGCGATGAGCATCGGCGCCGTCGTGGCCGCGACTCTGATGTGGGCGGAGCTGCACGTCCCGGGCGCCGCCGCGGCGCTGGCCCCGTTTCACCCGGGCGAGTTCGACGTCTTCGGCCTGCCCCGCGCCAGCGGGCCGTTCCAGTATCCGAACATCGGCGCGATGTACCTGGAGGCCGCCTTGCCGGTCGTGCTGGCGGCCGGCGCCGCGTTCGACGTCTACCGCCGCCCGCGATTCAAGGCGGGGACGCTGGTCGCGACGGCGGCGGCGCTGGTCATCGTCGTGGCGCTGTCGCTGACGGCGTCGCGCGCCGCGATGCTGACCGCGGTGGTGGTGGTGGCCGGAGCGGCGCTGCATGCGCTGGTGCGACGCACGCGCGCGCGCTGGCAGGCGCCGGCGGTGCTGGCCGTGCTGGGCGTGCTCGCCGTCGGCAACACCGCGGTCGGCTCGCTGGTCGGCCTGCGCTTGCGATTCTGGAACGACGACGTCTGGTACCGGTCCACCATCACACCGGCGGGCGGCATTCCCGCGTCGCTGCGCCCGGGCGCCAGCACGACGTTCGAGGTCGACGTCCGCAACAGCGGGGCGCGGCCCTGGCCGGCCGCGCGCCCGCACGAGGTCGCGCTCAGCTATCACTGGCGCGACGAGAGCAACAAGAACCTGGTCGTGTTCGACGGTCTGCGCACGTGGTTGCCGCACGACCTCGGCCCGGGCGTGACGGTCCGCCTGAACGCCGCGGTGCGGGCGCCGGACCTGCCCGGGCGGTATCGCCTGCACCTCGAGATGGTGCACGAGGGCGTGACGTGGTTCGGGGACCAGGGCGACGCCGGTTATGACGCCGTGGTGGACGTCGGCGCGCAGCCGGCGCCGGACGCGCCGCGGCTCGCGGCCGTGACGCCGCCGCCGGAAGCCGCGGCGCCGCTGGAGCGCGCCACCCGCCGGATGCTGTGGGGCGCGGCCGTGATGGCGTGGCGCGAGCACCCGCTGCTCGGCCTCGGTCCCGACAATTTCCGGCGCGCCTACAACCACTACCTCGGCCTGCCGCGCGCCGACGAGCGCCTGCACGCCAACAACCTCTACTTCGAAACGCTGGCCAGCCTGGGCCTGGCGGGCATCGGCGCGCTGGCCTTGCTGGTCGTCGGCCTGGCGCGCGCGGCACGCACCGCCATCCGGCAGCACGGCGCCGCGTCCGTGGCTGGGCTGATCGCGGCGGGCGCGGCGGCCGGCCTCGCCGCGTACCTCGTGCATGGCTTTTTCGATTACTTCCTGGAATTCACGCCGACCTATGGCCTGCTCTGGCTGCTCGCAGGCCTGGTCATGGCGCTCTCGACGACCAATCCTGTTGCCGTGCCCGAATGACGCGCGACCGATCGCTCGAGACCTCGGTACTGCTGCAGGACATCGTGGTCGTGCTGGCCGCGATGGTGCTGGCGCGCGGCGCGCACGCTGCCCTGGTCAGCCTGGTCCCGACGTTGAAGCCGCCCGTGGCCGCCGGAGACTACGCGCACCTGCTGCTGGTGTTCCTGCCGACCTGGATCTTCGCCGCGGATCGTCTGGGCATCCACCGCGTGGAGACGGTGACCGGCGAGAAGCTGGAGATCATCCGCCGGGTGATCCTGACGCAGGCGTGGGGGCTGGCGTCGATCGGGCTCATCCTGACGTTCGCGCAGGTGTCGCTCAATCGATCGCTGATTCTCGTCTTTCTTGCCCTGTCGACCGCGATGCTGCTGGTGCTGAAGGCGGTGCAGGCACCGTGGCTGGCGCGCCGGCGCGGTCAGTCGCGCGTGCTGGTGATCGGTGACGCCTCCAGCGCCGTGGCGGGCGAGTTCGAACGCCTGCGCGGCCGCCTGGTCGAGCGCT
>Ga0070673_100000622_pt1 | contig 19404 bp, 16 predicted proteins | sample KBSM23metaG_FD_65342 | JGI IMG/M metagenome (GOLD analysis project Ga0070673, IMG submission 65342) | Miscanthus rhizosphere microbial communities from Kellogg Biological Station, Michigan, USA - KBS M2-3 metaG | ecosystem: Host-associated > Plants > Roots > Rhizosphere > Soil ... | reverse complement strand
CTCCTCGAGCAGCGCCGGGCGCACCGCCGCGGCGCCTACGCCGCGCTCGAGCTCGAGCAGCTGCCCGCGGATCGCGGTGAGGTGCTCCTCGCACTCGACGAAGTAGTCGTCCATGAACCCGGCGAGGAAATCCGGATCATTCGCCATCGCCGGCGCCTTCGTTGTTGAGCGGGGCGACCACGCAGCGCTCGCCGAGCAGCTCGCGCGCGTGGGCGGCCAGCGCCTGCGGCGCGAACGGCTTCGTCAGGTAGAGCGACGCGCCGGCCGCGAGCGCGGCGGCGCGGCTTGGCTCGTCGCCGCGGGTCGTGAGCACGATGACCGGGACGTGCCGGAACGCCTGGTGCGCGCGCAGGAACTTGAGCACTTCCAGGCCGTGCATGTCGGGCATGTTCAGATCGAGGACCATCAGCGCGATGGGACCGAGCGCCAGCTGCTCGATCGCCTCGAGGCCGCTCGCCGCCTCGGCGAAGCCGCCGCTGCAGACGTCGCGCAGCGACACCTTGACCATTCGGCGCATGGTCGGCGAGTCGTCCACAATCAGGGTTCGGTTCATAGGGCCCGGCCCTCCATTGTCTCTCCGTCCCGGCTGGGAATGTGGCAGGATTGCAGAGTTCTGCACCGGAACTTTCGCCACTGGATACGGCAGAGCTTTGTTGCACACATCGACGATGCAAACGGCACACCTAGAAGCTGAACCACCCTGCCGGACGGGCGGCTGGAAGTCGCTTACTCTTAAACAGTATCCTCGTTCCCCAAAACAGCTCATGCGCCATGTTTTGCCGCGGCACGACGCTTGATGTTGGTGCGACCGGCATGGCCCAGGTCCGCTCCACTCCCTCCGGCGACAACACGCAGCTGACCTCGACGGCCCGCCTGCGCGAATGGGTCGTCGAAAGCCTGAACCTCGATCCCGCGATCGCCGCGGAACTCCTGCAGCGCGTCGACGAAGTGGTCGCGACCCAGCGCCAGCTCGTCGAAGAATCGAAGCACGACGCCATCCGCGCGCTGTCGGAAGGCTTCGCCACCAAGATGGAGCGGCTGCAGCGGCAGCTCACCGAGAAGGACGTCACCGTCTCGAACATCGCGCGCTACTTCGAGGAAGTGGTCGCCGAGCTGACCGACAAGTCGCACCGCGATCCGAAGACGAAGCTGCTCAACTTCGACTGGTTCATGGAGCGCGTCGAGTCGTTCCTCGCCGTCGAGCAGCGCGTGCGCTGGTGCGGCCTCGGCGTCGTCGACATCACCAGCTTCAAGTGGTACAACGACACGCTCGGCCACGCCATCGGCGACCGCATCATCGAAGGCGTCGCCCGCATCCTGTCGGATCAGATTCGCTCGCAGGACTTCCTGGCGGTGGAGCGGCAGGGTGAAGGGCGCGATCTGCACGCGCGATTCGGCGGCGACGAGTTCTGCTTCCTGATTCCCGATCTCCCGAGCTGTGCGCAGGCCGTCGAGATCGCCGGACGCTTCAAGCACGCGGTGGAATCCTACGCGTGGTCGCGCGAGGACCGGCGGCTGGCCGCGCGTCCCGTCCAGGTGGACGTCGGCGTGGTCTGCCTGCGGCTCGGCCCGGTCGCCGAGCGCCGCGGCGTCGCGCGCAAGCTCGCCGCCGAATTGATCCATCGCGCCGACAAGCTGATGTACGACGCCAAGGGCCGCAAGTCCGAGCACGTGCACAACGCGAACGTGCGCGTGGCGAACGGGCAACTCGTCGATATCGACGCGCGGCAGACCGCGGCCAGCTGAGGTCGTGCTACACTCTCAAGGTTCAGCCCTCCTCATTTTGTCCATGGTGGGTGTAGCTCAAAGGTAGAGCACCGGACTGTGGCTCCGGACGCTGCGGGTTCGAGTCCCGTCATCCACCCCACTCTTTTGCCTCTTTGATGACCCTGTCTTCCACTTGAGACGCGGCTTACCCAGAACTGCCTCACATTTGTCACGGCTGATCAATTAGTTGCGGGAGATCAGCGCTGAGACGGCTGGCACTCCCCTGGCAATGCACGGGTCGCCGTGAGAGAAGCACGTTCACATTCCGTCGCCTTTATAACTGTCGCGCTCATCGCGCTGTGGTTCGGTTCAGCTGCACCAGCCACCGCGCAAACACTGGCTCCGCAGGAGCGGCTCTGCGATCCGACGTTCGAGGACTGCCGGGCTGACGTCCTGACCTACATCCAGCAGGAAAAGGTCGAGATCGACATGGCCTTCTGGATGATGACCGACGCCCGCTACTCGAACGCGCTGGTCGCGGCCTGGCAGCGCGGCGTCAAGATCCGGATCCTGATGGACCCGCGCTGCGGCAACGCGCACACGGCGTGCAACGCCCAGAACGACCAGCTGCAGGCGGCCGGCATCCCGATGCGCAACCGCATCCCGAACATCCTGCACTGGAAGCTGATCATTTTCGCCGGGCAGGGGCAGGTCGAATTCGCCGGCGCCAACTTCGCCCCCTTCGAACTGACCCCCGAAATTCCCTACGTGAACTTCACGGACGAGATCGTGATGTTCACCAACAACGCGTCGCTGGTGCAGAGCTTCATGCGGCGATTCGACGATCTCTGGATCAGCACGACGGAGTTCGCCAACTACGCCAACATCACCGCCCCGCTGACGCGGAGCTATCCGCTCTATCCCATCGATCCGCAGCTGAACTTCCCGCCCGACGACAGCTACCGGACGCGTTCCCTGAACGCCTACGCCAACGAGCAGATCGGCATCGACGCGCTGATGTTCCGCATCACCGACGAGCGGCAGACCGACTCGCTCATCGCGCAGCACAACCGCGGCCTGCCGATCCGAATCATCACCGACGAGACCGAATACCGCAACGTGGCTCGGCTGTGGGACTCGTACAACGTCGACAAGCTGTACAACGCCGGCGTGCAGGTGCGTCTGGACGGGCACCAGGGGATCAACCACGCCAAGGGCGTCGTCCTCAAGGGCACCGGCCTGACGATCTTCGGGTCGTCGAACTGGACCTCGCCGTCTACCGACTCGCAGCGCGAGCACAACCTGTTCACGACCACTCCGTGGATGGTGAACTGGGTGCAGGACCTGTTCAACCGGAAGTGGACGAACGCGACCGGGAACTCGGAGACCAAGCCGTTCGTGCCGCTGCCGCCCGATCGGCCGGTCTACAACCTGCCGGCCAATAACGCGACCGCAGTCGCCACCACCGGTGTCGTGCTGTCGTGGTATGCCGGCCTGTGGGCGCACAACTACGACATCTACTTCGGCACCACGCCGAACCCGCCGCTGCTCGAGGCCAACAAGAAGCTCGGCCCGAGCCAGTACTCGACCGACTACCGCAGCTATGCGCTGCCGGCGCTGCAGCCGGGGACGACCTATTACTGGAAGATCGTCTCGAAGACGATGGCCTTCGTCCCGAATGAAGGTCTGGTGTGGACGTTCAAGACCGCCGGCACGGCGCCGAACAACGTGCCGCCGACGGTCTCGCTGACGGCGCCGTTCAACGGCGCGACGTTCACGGCGCCTGCGTCGATCACCCTGAGCGCCACCGCCAGCGACAGCGACGGCTCGATCGCGCGCGTCGACTTCTATGCCTCGAACGTCCTGCTCGGCAGCGACACGTCCGCTCCCTACAGCTTTACCTGGACGAACGCCCCGGCCGGCACGTATACCCTCGCGGCGGTCGCGACCGACAGCGGGAATGCGACCGCCTCGTCGGCGACCGTCTCGATCACGGTGAGCGGTGCAACAGCGCCATCGCTTCCCGCCGGATGGAGCAGCGCCGACGTGGGCGCGACCGGGACCGCCGGCAGCGCCAGCTTCGCCGACGGAACCTTCACCGTCAGCGGCGCGGGCGCGGATGTCTGGGGCACGGCCGACGCCCTCCAGTATGCCTATCGTCCGCTCAGCGGCGACGGCACCATCGTCGCGCGTGTGACCAGCGTCCAGGCGGTGAACAACTGGACCAAGGTGGGCGTGATGATCCGCGGTTCGCTCTCCCCGTCGGCTGCGCAGGGCTTCATGCTGGTATCCGCGGCGAGGGGCGTGAACTACCAGCGCCGGCTGGCGGCCGGCAACGCCAGCGTCGGTAACACCGGCACGCTGTCAACGGCGCCGCGATGGGTGAAGCTGTCGCGTGTCGGCAACGTGATTTCGGGCTACGAGTCCGGCGACGGCGTGAACTGGACGCTGGTCGCGAGCGACACGTTCACCATGCCGGACAACGCGCTGATCGGTCTCGGCGTGTCCAGCCACGTGGCTGGCACCAATGCGGCCGCGACGTTCGACAACGTCACGATCACGACCGCCGCCCCGCCGCCGCCCCCGCCCAACGTCGCGCCGACGGTCTCGATGACGTCACCGTCGGACGGCGCGACGGCCGTCGCGCCGGCGTCGATCTCCCTCGCCGCGTCCGCCGCCGACAGCGACGGGTCGGTGACGAAGGTGGACTTCTTCGCCAACGGGGCGCTGCTGGGTACGGCGACGGCCGCGCCTTACGGCCTGACGGTAACCGGCGTGGCGACGGGCACCTACACTCTGACCGCGGTGGCGACAGACGATGACGGCGCCACGGCGACCTCGAGCCCCGTATCGATCACCGTGGTCGATCAGGGTCTACCCGCCGGTCTCCCCGCCGGCTGGTCGCAGACCGACATCGGCACCACCGGGGCAATCGGCAGCTCGACGTTCAGCAACGGCACCTTCACCGTCAGCGGCGCCGGCGCCGACGTCTGGGGAGCGGCCGATGCGCTGCAGTACGCCTACGTGCCGCTCAGCGGAGACGGGACCATCGTCGCCCGCGTCGGCTCCATTCAGTTCGTCAACAACTGGACGAAGGCCGGGGTGATGATCCGGAGTTCGCTGGCGCCGTCGGCGGCGCAGGCGTTCATGCTGGTGGCGGCGGCGCCCGTAAAGGGCGTCAACTTCCAGCGGCGGCTCGCGGACGGCAACGCGACGAGCGTGGGCACCGCCGGGACCCAGGCGACGGCCCCGCGCTGGGTCAAGCTCGTTCGCGCCGGCAACGTCATCTCCGGCTACGAGTCCGTGGACGGGGTGAACTGGACGCTGGTGACGAGCGATACGTTCGTGATGGGGCCCGACGTGCTGATCGGCCTGGCGGTCTCGAGTCACGTCACGGGCACCAACGCAACCGCGACGTTCACCAACGTCAGTATTCAGTGAACAGACGCCGGCGGCCAGCGAATGCTGGTCGCCGGCAACCGTTAACCGTTAGCCGTCTACGGTCTTACCGACTCGCGGCCTTCTTCTTCGGCGCCGCCTTCGCCGGCTTCTCCTCCGCTTCCACCTTCACCGGCTTCTTCTTCTGCGTGCTGACGCGGTCCAGGCTCTGGCGCAGCGCGTCCATCAGGTTGACCACCTTCGGCGGCGTCTTCTCTTCGGTCGCGACGACTTCCTCCCCGGCGATCTTCGCGTCGATGATCCGCTGCAGCTCCTCCTGGTAGGCGTCGCGGTATTCCTGCAGGTCGAGCTCTCCCTCGAAGTTCGAGATGACCTGCTTGGCCAGCTTGATCTCGTCGGGCTTCACCTTGTCGGGCACGCCTTCGAGCTCGTCGATCGCCGACATGCTGCGGATCTCGTTGGCCCGCCGCATGGTGTACATCACCAGCCCCTTCTCCTTGGGCTGCACCGCGACGAGGTACTCGCGCCCGTAGAGCGCCAGCTTGCCGATGCCGGCTTTCCCCTTCATCCCTTCGCGGATGACGGCGAACGCCTCCTGTGACATCTGCCCGTCAGGGGCGAGGTAGTAGGGACGCTCGATGTAGATCGGGTCGATCGCCGAGACCTCGGTGAACTGCACGAGGTCGATGACGCGCGTCGACTCGGGACGGACCTTGGCCAGGTCCTCCTCGTCCATGACGACGTAGCGCCCCTTCTCGAACTCGTAGCCCTTGACCACTTCCGACAGCGGCACCTCGCGCTCGCACTTCGGGCACCAGCGCTTCTGCTGGATGCGCGTCTGGCACTCGCCGTGGAGCTGGTTGAAGCTGATGGTGGCGGCCGAATCGGTGGCCGGGAAGACCCGGACCGGGATGTTCACCAGGCTGATCTTGAGGAAACCTTTCCAGGTCGGACGTGCTGCCATGGGGGGATTATCGACCGGAATTGGGCATAGGGCTAGTGGCCGAGACAGAGGGCTTAGAGAACCCCTGCCCCGGCCCATTCCCTAAGGCCCTATCCCAGGGCCCCTTGCCTGGGCCCGGCGAGTCAATTCCAAGTCCGCTCAGAACTGATAGCGGACTTGGAATTGAAACATACGTGGCGGATCGATGTTGGCCAGGCTGGGCAGCGCGTTGGTCGCCGTGCCGACCGCCACGATCTGGCCGAACGTCGGGTTCACCACCGCGGTGTCGCCATACGTCGTCTGGGCGCGGCCCAGGATGTTCCCGTGGTTGAGCAGGTTGAAGCCTTCCATCCGCAGCAGGATGGTCTGCCCGCCCGTCTTGATCCGCCCTTCGAGGAACAGGCCGACGTCCTGCGTGCCGGTGCCCCGGAACGCCGACTTCGCCATCACCGTGCCGTTGACCACCGGCCGATCGTTGTTGGCGCCGTCGCCGTTGTTGTCGATGCCGGTCGTCGCGTTGAACGGGCGCGCCGAGGCGAACATCATCAGCGTGCCCGCCTGGATGTTGTACGGGAGGTTGTAGCTCGCGGTGATGACCGCGCGGTGCCGCTGATCGACCACGCTCGGGCCGCGCTCCTGCTCGCCGAGGCGCGCGATGTTGGCGTCGTTCGGCCCGATGCCGTTGCCGTCCGGCTCGGTCGTGTTGGTGGCCTTCGACAGCGTGTAGCTCAGGTCCGCCTGCCAGCGGCGGCTGCCCTTGTAGCCGACGTGGGTCTGCAGCCCGTCGTAGTCGGCGACGCCGAGGTTCATCAGCACGTTGACGTTGCGCACGCCGCCGTTGACCGGCACGATCGGCCGCGTCGCGTTGGCCGCCGCGACGGCGCGGGTCTGGTTGATCGCGGTGCGATCGAACGGCGTCGGCGCGTTGAGATCGACCGTGCGATCGAGGTTGGTCCAGTGCTGGTGCACGTAGTCCGCGCCGGCGAACACCCCGCGCATGATCTCGCGCTCCGCGCCGATCGAGGTCACCTGGCTGCGCGGGTTGACGAAGGTGTCGGGATAGTTCTGCAGCAGGTCGAAGTTCAACCCATAGGCGGCGAACTGCTGCCGGTAGAAGTCACGCTGTGCCGCCTGGATCGTGATGTTGCGCGCCGGCTGCTGGTTGAGCGGCAGCGTGGCAGGATCGATGCCCACCGGCACGCACGTCAGGCACGTCGGGAAGCCGGTCTGCCCCGGCGTCGCGGTGTAGGTCACGAAGCCGTCGAGGCCGCCGGTCAGCGCGCCGGCCAGCGCGTTGGCGCGGATCTGCGTGTAGTACATCGCGTAGCCGCCGCGGACGACGGTGCGCGTGTCGTTTCCGGGATGCCACGCGAAACCCAGCCGCGGCGCGAAGTTCTTCGTCGCGGTGGTCAGCGTCTGCCGGTCGTAGCGGAGCCCAGCGTCGATCGTGAACTGATCGCTGACCCGGAAGCGATCCTGGACGAACGCCACCGACATCCACTGCTTCATCACGTAGTCGGTGACGCCGTAGCTGACCGGCTCGGCGTACTGCTGCACGTCGGCCAGCGTCAGCTCCTCGAACGGCCTGGTCGTGGTGGCCAGGAACGTGAACGTGCCGAGCTGCGCCTGGCCGGGCTCGCTGCCGAAGCCGCCGGTCGTGTGGCGGATCAGGCTGCCCCCGAAGCGCAGGTTGTGGGACCCGCGCGACCACGTCATCGTGTCGGCGAACTGGAACTGGTGCCCCCAGATGTCGGACGCGCGCGACTCGCCGATGGTGAACGGCACCGAGCCGCCGCGGGTGTAGGTGGTCGAGGGGCTCTGCGCTTCCCACAGCGTCACCGGCGCGCCGTCGAGAAACGCCGCGCGCGCCTCGTTGAGGAAGTTGGAGCTGACCACGCTGGTGTGGTTGGCGCCGATCGACCGCGAGCCGCGCGTGTAGCGGCGGGCGACGGTCGGAGCGCTCGTCCCGACGACCGCGTCGTTCGGATTGGTGTCGTAGAAATGATCGTAGTTGACGCGGATCATCAGGTTCTGCGACGGCGAGAAGCGGTGATCGAGCCGCCCGTTGAACAGCGTCTGCCGGTAGTTGCCCACGTACTCGAGGCTGCCGTCGGCCGGCAGCACGAACGCCGGCAGCGTCGGCGACAGGAAGGTCGTCCGATCCTGCGCGGTGTAGTCGGCGCTGGCGAAGAAGAACGTCTTGTCCTTCACGATCGCGCCGCCGGCCGAGCCCGACACCTGGTTCAGCTCGTCGGGCACGTCCGCGGGATTGATCGCCACGAGCGTGCTCGGGGTGGTGCAGCTCGCCACCGTTGGCGCGCAGAAACCGTCGGTCGAGAACGACTTCGCCTGCGTGCCGCCCGGCCGCGCCAGGTAGAGGCCCTCGCCGTGCAGGTCGTTGGTGCCCGACTTGGTGACGATGTTCATCGCCGGGCCCGCGGTCCAGCCGAACTCGGCGGAAAACGCGTTGGTCAGCACCGCGGCTTCCTGCACCGCGCCGACCGGCAGAGTGGTGAGCATCGTCTGGCGCCCCCAGCCTTCGTCGTTGCTGATGCCGTCGAGCATGTAGGTGGTGGTGCGGCGGCTGCCTGAGGCGGTGATGAAGTAGGTGGCGTTGACGAAGAGGTCGCCGGTGCCCTTGCCCTGGCGGAACGCCGAGTTGAAGAGCGGCAGCGTGGTGATCTTCCGGCCGAGGATCGGCTGTTCGTCGATCGTCTGGCTGTCGAGGGTGACGCCGATCTGCGAGTCGGCCCGGACGCCCTGCTTGGTGCCGATGACGGTGACTTCGGTCTTCTCCTGGCCGACGAGCAGCTTCACCCTGAGCGTCGCCGTCTCGCTGGAGCGCAGCGTGATGTTGTCGCGCGACTCGTTGCCGAAGCCCTGCTTCGACACCAGCACGGAGTAGGTGCCGGTCAGCGACAGCGCGGGGAACGAGGCGCTGCCGTCCGCGCCCGACATCGCTTCACGCACGGCGCCGGTCTGCTTGTTCGTCACCGACACGTTCGCGTCCTTGAGCACCGCGCCGGTCTGGTCGGTGACGAGGACGACGATCGACGAGTTGTTCGGCGACTGTGCCGCCGCCTTCGCCCCTTCGGGGCTTCGGCGGGCCAGGGCCTGAGCTGGGGACGCGACGATCGCGAGCGCCGCTATGAACAGGGCGATCTTTTTCGGCATGTGCTCCTACTTCGGGCTGACGACGTAATCCTTGAAGTAACTGGTGCTGTCGGTCTTCGCCCAGAGGCCGATCCGTCCCTGCACGGGAGGCTTCAGCACGGGGTTGTTCTCGGGAAACAGGTCGGGATTCGGCGCGGCGCCGCCGCGGCCCGGTCCCGGTGCGCTGCCCAGCGCGTATTCCAGCGCGGGCTGGCCGTCGATCCACGCCTTGAAATCGGCGCCATCGACGGTCATCTTGAGCTCGTGGTACTGGCTGCGGTCGAGCATGAACTTGTTGTTGCGATCGCTGAACTTGACCAGACGGCGAAGGCCGTTGTGGAACTCCCACAGCCCGACGTTGTTCTCGGTGTCGTTGTAGCGGACGGCAAGCCAGTCGCCGTTCGGCTTGACGTTGAAGAGAATGCCCGAGGCACGGTCGGCGTCGCCGGCGATGGTCTTGAACTTCATGCTGATCGTGCCGTTGCTGAAGTCCTTCACGGTCTTGAGCACGGCCACCGGGTAGTACGCGAACTGCTTCGCGTTGTCCATCAGCTCCTCGTTGGACGTGCCATAGAGCTTGCGCGCGCTCTCGATCAGCAGCTTGGTGGGATTGTCCTTGCTGGCCACCCACGGGCGGCCGTCAACCATGATCACCTTGTCGGTGCCGTCCTGAGCGACCACCCACGTTCCGACCATCGGCTCGAACGTCTGCGGCGGCTTGCCGACGGTCTCCTTGCTCAAGTCAACCTTGATCTCGGCTGCCACCAGCGACGTCGCCGCCGCCAGCGCCAGACCGAGCATTCCAACCCCCACGCTGCCCCTCATGCCTGCCTCCTCCGATGGAACACGCCGGCGGCGACGATCAACGCCGGCCAGATCCCGTAGAACACCGTTCCCGCCCGCCGCGGCGGCACCGCGAGCGGATGCCCGCGGAAAATCTCTTCGCTCTCCTGCGGCGGCGTCATCCCCGCGAGCGCGTAGATCGCCTCGAGCACGCCTTCCGCGGTCGTGGCGCGGCTCATCGTGCGGCGGCCGCCCAGCTCGTACCAGATTTCGCCGTACTGCCGGCCGGTCTGCTCGAACAGCCCGGTCGTGGTGTTGGCGACGTACTGCACCTGCACGCGCGGCATCACCCGCCGGAGCTTCGAGAGCGCGCGGCGCTCGAGATCGACTCGGCGCGGATCCTCGGCCGCGAGGTGCGCCTCGATGCGCAGCGGCTCGTGGATGCGCTCGAGTACTTCCTGGTCCGCCTCCGGGAACGAGTTCATCCGGTTCTCGGAGAAGTCCCAGTTCGTGGTGACGAACGTCAAGGCGAACACCGCTGCCGCGGTCAGCGCCGCGGCCGCCACCGACTCGTAGGCGCGGCGGCGGACGCTGAGGCCGAGCCGCATCCAGATCGCCGCCACCGCCAGGCCCAGCAGCCCGAGCGCCCCGGCCGTCAGCAGCACGTCGAGCCGGACCAGGCCGTGCTGGAACTCGGCGACCATCGCGGTCGGCGTATACCCGGCCGCCCGCTCCCACACCCCGCCGTGCACGGCGGCAATGAAGTTGAGGATCCAGGTGCCGACGGTCACGCTCAGCGTGACGATCGCCGCCGTCGACGGGTGATCGGTCAGCGAGGCCGCGGCGGACGCGAGCGCCACGGTCAGCCCGGCGTTCAGAAAGTGCCCGAGGATGACGACGAGCAGCTCCGGCGGATAGATGCTGCCGCCGTAGAGGCGCCACAGGACCACCGCGAACACCGCCGGCACTGATGCGATGAACCAGCCCGCCATCAGGACCAGGCCCTTCGCGGCGATGCGCGTGAACGCCGGCATCGGCTGCTGCAGCTCGAGCTTCAGCGCGCCGCTCTGGCGATCGCCGGCGACGACGCGGATCGCGACAAACGGCAGCAGGAACGCCGCCGCCAGCTCGCAGGCGCTGAAGGTCGGCGCCCAGATGCCGATGAGCGGCGAGAACGCCTCCCCCACGCCTTCCGCCGTGCCGCCGTAGCCGCTCAGCTCGGCGTAGGTGCGCACCGCGCTGATGAACGACACGCCCACCAGCGGGCCGATCAACGCCAGCATGACCCACCACGCGCGAGAGGCGAGCAGCTCGCGCCATTCCTTGTCGAGGAGCCAGAGGAACGCGGGCTTACGTAAGCGCAAGGAAAGCGTCTTCGAGAGAGGAAGGATACGAAGGAGGCGAAGGATACGAAGGAACGGCCGCGCGGGCGCGCGCGATGAGCTCCTCGAGCGTCCCTTCGGCGGCGACACGGCCGCCGCTGATCAGGACGAAGCGGTCGCACACGCGCGACGCGTCGGCGATCTGGTGGATCGACAGGAACACCGTGCGGCCGCCCGCGGCGTGCGCGCGGATCGCGGCGGCGACCTCGCGCGTCTGCCGCAGATCGAGCCCGTCGAACGGCTCGTCGACGAGGAACAGCGGGTGCGGGGTCAGCATGCCAATCGCCAGCACCGCGCGCTTGCGCTGCCCCTTCGACAGCGTCCCCATCGGCGAGGCCAGCAGCGGCTCGAGGCCGAGCTGCGCGATCACCTCGTCGCGCCGCGCCGGCGGACCGCCGAAGAAGCCGAGGGTGAAGTCGAGGGCCCAGCGTAGCGGCTGGGACGGCCAGGGGGCGATGCCGTCCGGCATGTAGAAGATGAACGCGGAGCGCTCCTTCGGCGAGATCCGCCGTCCCTCGACGCTGATCGTCCCCGTCTCGCACGGCAGCACGCCGGCGATGCACTCGAACAGCGTCGTCTTGCCGGCGCCGTTCGGCCCGATCAGCCCCAGCACCTCGCCGGGGCGCACCGAGAGCGAGACGTCAGAGAGCGCCATCAACCGGCCGTACGATTTCGTCACGTGATCGACGCTCACGCGCGACACGACGGCCGCGTCAGGACACACCCCGGATTGAGCCATTTCAAAAGGAAAAGTGTATCGGCGGGACCGCGACTACTACCAGCCGTCGTAGCCCTTGGAGAAAGGCCCTCTGCCCAACCTGGCCCGCTCCCCAGGCCCTCTGTCCTCAGCCCGACGGGATGAGCCGTATTACGGCAGCAGGCTGACGAAGGACTCCATCGCCTGATGAAGCGCCGGCGCGGCGAGCGCGACGGTCACGGCAAAGAGCCCCAACAGCGAGACCGCCAGCGCACGGTTGAGCGGACGGACCGTCCGCGCCGGCGCGGGCGGCAGCTCGTCGGCGGCGAGCAGGCGGCGCACCCGATCCTCGATGCTCCCGCCGCGGTAGAACGCGCTGGCGAGCCGCGGCGCCACCGGCACCGGCGCCAGCCGGGCGACGTGAATCAGCGCCTGGGCGAGCTCGAGAGCGACCGTCCGCGAGCCGTCCACCGCGGCCGCGTCGGCCGCCTCTTCGGACGCGCTGGACCATTCGCGGTCGAGCGTCCGCGCGCCGGGCGCCGGCGAGATGCACATCAACAGCCGCTTCAGGTTGTCGCGCTCGCCGACGTGCGCGCACTCGTGCCGGACCATGGCGCGCACCTCATCAGGCGTGCACTCGCGGAGGACGCGCTCGGCGACGAAGAGCGCCGGCCGCCGGATGCCGACGACGGCGACGATGGGAAACGGCTCGTCGATCGCGTAGACCGGTAATGCGCTGTCGGCAATGTCGATCCGCCGTCCGCGGCCGATCCACTGCCGCTGCACGCGCCACGTGGCGGCCAGTGCCGCCGCGCCGCGCCATGCCGCGCGGGTCATGAAGAGCAGGCCGATCGCCGCCATGACGACGAGCGTGCGCGCGAGCGCCTCGTCGGTGTGCGGCGGCTCGTACCACGCGAAGATCGGCAGGGCGACGCCGAAGGCGACGAGCATCGCCGCCGCCGCGGGCAGCAGCCGCAGCCGCAGCAGCAGGGTCGCGCGTGACGCCGGGGCGTAGCGGTCCAGCGAGCGCGCCGCGATCGAAGCCGTCAGCGTGACCAAGGCCGACGCCAGCATCACGATCGTGGCGAACGCCGACAGCGTGATCGCCGCGGCGAAGATCCAGAAGGTCATCGCTCCTCCTGGCGCCGGCGTTTCTCGCGCACCAGCCGTTCGAGCTCGTCGAGGAGCCGCTGATCCTGACGGCTCACTTCTTCGACGAAGAACGACAGGATCGGCCGCGGGTCCTGGCCTTCGAGCAGCGGCTGCAGCGCGCGCGTCACGAGACCCGATTCCATCTGCTCGCGCGAGCTGACCGGCCGGTAGAGGAACGCACGGCCGTCCTTCCGCCGCTCGAGCACACCTTTCCGGTGCAGCCGATCGAGCGTCGTCATCAGCGTGGTGTAGGCCGCCTGCGGAAACTCGGGCATCAGGTCGCGGACCGAGGCGTCGTCGCCGCGGCGCCAGAGCGCCTCGAGGACGCGCAATTCGAGCGCGCCGAAGACCGAGGCGAGACCGTGCGGGCGCCGATGGAACAGGGCCATTCGCCTATCAGCATAGCGTAGTTGCCGCCCTCGGGTAGACTCACCGGAGATGCTCCGCCCGATGCTGGCCACGCTGGCCGAAGCCCCTCTGAAAAAGAAGGGCCTCGTCTACGAGCCCAAGTACGACGGCATCCGCGCCGTCGTCGAGATCGGCCGTTCGTCCGGCGTCACCATCTGGTCGCGGAACGGCAACGACAAGACCCGGCAGTTCCCCTCCATCGCCAGGGCGCTCGCCGAGGCGCCGATCGCGGAGGCGCTCGTGCTCGACGGCGAGATCGTCGCGCTCGACAAGGACGGCCGTCCCGCCGGGTTCCAGCGGCTGCAGGGGCGCATGCACCTGGCCGGCGCGAAGGACGTCGAGCGCGCCGAGCAGGCGCAGCCCGCGGCGCTCATCCTGTTCGACATCATGCGCGAGGGCAAAGAGGACCTGACCGCGCTGCCGCTCAGCGAGCGCCGCACGCGGCTCGCGCGCGTCTTCGATCGCTACTTCCGCCTGAAGGCGGAAGCCACAGGAAAGCGTACGGCGAGCGCGGCGCGTTCGGGCAAGTCCCGTGGCTTCCGCCTTCAGGCGGAAGGAACCATCCGCCTTCAGGCGGAAGGAACCATTCGCCTCAGCGAGCAGGTGGCCGACGATGCGACGGCATTGCACGAGCGGGCGCTGAAGGAAGGCTGGGAAGGGCTCATCGCGAAGGATGCCGCGTCACCCTACCAGCCGGGGCGGCGGTCGCCGGCGTGGCGCAAGGTGAAACTGCTCAAGGAGCAGGAATTCGTCGTCGGCGGCTGGACCGAGCCGCGGCAGACGCGGCAGTACTTCGGCGCGCTGCTGCTCGGCGTCCAGGAGGGCGGGCGGCTGAAGTACGTCGGCCATACCGGGACGGGATTCGATCAGAAAGAGCTGGCGCGCCTGTCGGCGCTGCTGAGGAAGCGGGAGACGAAGACGTCCCCCTTCGCCGAAAAGGTGAAAACCAACGAGCCGGCGCACTGGGTGCGCCCGGACCTCGTCGCCCAGATCCGCTTCACCGAGTGGACCGCCGACGACAAGCTGCGGCATCCGGTGTACCTGGGGCTCCGCGACGACAAGTCGGCGATCGAAGTCGTGCGGGAGGAACCTGCCAGGAACCCCACGCTCGACCGCGGCCTGCAGGCGGTGATCGACCGTTTGCGCGAGCTCGAGGACGCGCGCAAGGACGGCGAGCTGGCGCTGCCCAACGGCGACCGCGTCAGCGTGACGAATCTCGCGAAAGTGTTTTACCCCGCGCTGAAGATCACGAAGGGGGACCTGCTGCGGTACTACGTCGAGGTCTCACCCCTACTGCTGCCGGCCGTCGACGATCGCCCGCTGGTGATGAAGCGCTTTCCCAACGGGATCACGGCGAAGGCGTTCTACCAGCAGCGGTCGCGGGAGGAACGGCCGCCGAAAGGGGTGCGGATCGAAGTGCTCGACGAAGGGGAACCGATCGACGAGCCGAACGCAAAGCGGCTGGTCGGCGGCTCGCTGACCACGCTGGTCTACATGGCGCAGATCGCCGCCATTTCGCAGGATCCCTGGTTCTCGCGCGTGCAGTCGCCGTACGACGCGGACTACACGGCCATCGATCTCGATCCCACTGCCGGCGCCAGCTTCGAGACCGTGCTCGACGTCGCGCGCTGGGTGCGCGACGAGCTGACGTCGCTCGGCGTGCCGGCGTTCCCCAAGACGTCCGGCTCGAACGGCATGCACATCTACATTCCCCTGAAGCCGCACACGTCATACGAGTCCGGGATGCTGTTCTGCCAGATCGTGGCGACGCTGGTCGCGACGCGGCACCCGAAGGCGGCGACCGTCGAGCGCATGGTGGCGAGGCGGCGGCGCGGGACGATCTACATCGATTACCTGCAGAACATCCTGGGCAAGACGCTGGCGACCGCCTACAGCGCGCGGGCGAGCGACTATGCCGGCGTGTCGACGCCGTTGACCTGGAAGGAAGTGGACGCCGGCGTGGATCCGCGCGAATTCACCATTCGCACGGCACCGGCGCGGTTCAGGAAAGTCGGGGACCTGTGGAAAGGCCTGCGGGAAAGCGAGCCCGCAGACCTCGAGTCCGTCCTGCAGAAGTACCGTCGCGCCTAGAAGGTGCTGCCCTCCTCCTCCTCGGCCTCGTCCTCTTCGTCGAGATCTTCGCTGTCGTCGAACTCGGCGTCGGTCTCATCGTCGGCGATGCCGCGCACCTGGTCGTCGCCGCTGCGGTTGACGATCTCGTCCTGACGGTTGACGGGCTGGTCGTCGCGTTCGCTGAACTTGTCTGCCATCAAAGGCCTCCTCGGCTGACGCCGAGCAAAGCGGGTGCCGTATGATCGCTGGCGGATGGCCCGCAAGTACGACACACCTGAGCAGTCGGCCGCGGCGTTCGGCATCGGCAAGCTGAAGCGGCATCTCTTCGTCTGCATCGGCCCGGACTGCGTCGATCCCGAGGCGGGAGACGCGACCTGGCAGTATCTCAAGCGGCGGATGAAGGACCTCAACATCGCCGGCCCGGACGGCCCGTGCTATCGGACGAAGTGCCAGTGCCTGCGCATCTGTGTGAGCGGCCCGGTCTGTGTCGTCTACCCGGAAGGGGCGTGGTATCGAAACGTGACGCCCGAAAACGCCGAGCGCATCATTCAGGAACACCTCATCGGCGGCCGCATCGTCGACGACCTCTGCTTCGCCCGCAACCCGATCCCGCAGGACTGACCGGCCCAGGGGCACCGGGTGCCGCGCGCGGCGGGCCGCTTGCGCCTCCAGCCTCAGCCGATCCTCAAGCAATCCGTCGCTGCATGTGGACGTACTCGAGCGTACGGCCTGTCTCCGGATCCGCGACGGCGCGGCGGTCGATTTCCTCGAAGCCGTGTCGTTGATACAGGGCAATCGCTGCGGTCGCTTCGGGCGCCACTTCCAGGACGCATCGCGGCGCCTGACTGCGTACGGCCTCGTCGAGCACGTGCTGCAAGAGCGCCGCGCCGATCCCCTGGCCGCGGAAATCCTCATGGACGGCGATGCGACTGAGGTAGAAGTCCTCCGCTGCCGGCTTCAGGAGCGTCGTCGACGCGAGCTGCACGCGGCGTGCGAGCGCGGGGTCGGCCATCAGGCCGGCTCGCGTCAGCGCGGCACCCGCGCCGAGGCGCGCGCGGCGCAGCGCCGCGCCGGTCAGGCACGCCACCATGCCGGCGGGCCTTCCGTCGAGAACCAGCAGCCTGCCCGCGGGAGGCACGAACTCGCCGACCGCGCGCTCGAAGAGGAGCGCCTGTGCGCGCCGGGCGTCGGCGGCGGTCGAATAGGTGAATCGCATGTAGGGCGCCGACGCGGCGGATTCGAGGGCCATGAAGTCCCGCTCGAACGGCGCCAGGTCGGCAGTCGGCAGCGTCACGCCGCGCCGTCCGCGCTCCGGCCGTCCGCGGCGTCGCGCGCGCGCAACATCGCCACGAGCGCGTTTCGATCGATCTTTCCATTCGCGTTGAGTGGAAACTCGTCGAGCAGGACGATCTCCTTTGGCACCATGTAGACCGGGAGCCGCGCCTGCGCGTCGGCGAGGAGCGCCGCCGTGTCGACTCCGGGACCGGTGATGAACGCGACGATGCCCGTCGCGCGGCTGTCCTCGAGCGGCCATCCGACGCAGGCGCTCTGCAGCACTCCGCGCCCCAGCCCGAGCACGGCCTCGATCTCTCCGAGCTCGACGCGGAATCCCAGGACCTTGATCTGATGATCGGTTCGCCCGACGTAGGCGTACGAACCGTCGCGCAGCGCCACGACCCGGTCGCCCGTCCGATAGAAGCGCCGCTGCTCGAACGGCGAGATCGGGAGGTGCACGAACCGTTCGGCCGTTCGCACGGGATCCTGCCAGTAGCCGGGTACCGTCTGCGGCCCGCACACGCACAGCTCGCCCGCGTCCCCCGGCTGCGCCACCGGCTGCAGCGCTTCGTCGACGACCATCGCCCCGAGGCCTTCGAGCGGACGGCCGATGGGGACGAGATCGTGCACGAGTTCGTCGGCGGCGCTGCCGGCCGTCCAGCGGTGCACCGTGCACGCGATGGTCAATTCCGTCGGCCCGAACAGGTTCTCGACGATGGAGTTCGGCGCTGCGGCCTGCCAGGCGTCGGCGCTCGTGCGCGGCAACGGTTCACCGCAGAAGAGGCTCCACCGCAGCGTCGGCATGCTCCCCGGCTTCAACAGGTCCTTCCGGCGCATCAGCGCGACGACGGAGGGCACCGAGAACCACACGGTGAGCGCGTGCTTGGCCACGAATCGCGCCGGCGCCAGCATCTCGATCTTGCCCGGCACGCAGAGCGTGGCACCGGCGTGCCAGGCCATGAACATGTCGAACACGGACAGGTCGAACGTCTGATCGAAGGTCTGCGACAGGCGATCCTCGCGGGTCAGGCCGTAGCGGCGCGACATCACGTCCATGAAATGCAGCGCGTTGCCGTGCGTGACGCCGACGCCTTTCGGCTCTCCCGTCGTCCCCGACGTGAAGAGCAGGTAGGCGAGATCCTCGGGCACGAGCGGCGGAAGATCGGCGAGCGGCTGCGCTGCGGCGAGATGCTCGGGGAGCAGCGCGCCTTCGAGCAGATGCGGTGGAATGGCCGGTGACGGCTCGCCGATCACGAGCCGCGGCGCCTCGGCGACGCCGGCGAGCGCCTCGGCCACCTGCGGCGCGGCGGTCTTGTCGACGATGACCGCATCGAGCGCCGCACGGCGCAACATCTGCCCGGTTCGCGCGATCGGGAACGTCGGATTGAGCGGGACGAACGTCGCGCCGCCACAGAGCGCGGCGAGGACGCCGGTGTAGGCGGTGGCGCTGCGGTAGGCGAACACGCCGACGCGATCGAGGCGCCCCCCTTTCGCGGCGATCATGCAGGCCGCCCACGCGCGCGCCGTGCGTGAGAGTTCGCCGTAGCGGATCGCGGCCCCGCCGACCTCGACCGCGACGTCGTCGGGGTGCCGGTCGGCGTGCGACAGGAAATCCGTGCGGAGCGATCGCGCGTCGTTGCGGTCCATATCAGTCGCCGGCCGGACGGCCCTCTCGCGAATGGCGGCCGAGGAACTGTCGGATGGCGCGCACGGTCGTCAAATCCACCATCTCGTCTTCGCCGACGGCGACGCCGTAGACCTGCTCCAGCTCCAGCATCAGGTTGACGTGATTCAACGAGTCCCACTCGGGGACGCCGTTGAATTCAAGTTCGTCGGTGACCGAAGCCGCGGGGATGTTGAACACCTTCGCCACGACTTCTTCGAGCGCGATGGACATGTCTCTCCCTCGTCACGTAGATATCGGCCCTCAGGGCAGATGCGCCAGGTCCGTGTCGAGATAACTCAGGGACCCGACGCGATCGAACGGCACGAACGCCGTCCGATCGGAAGGATTCACATAGAGCGGCTGACCGCCGCGCTGCAGCATGAAGCCCTCGGCGCGCAGCCGGCTCGCCGCTCGCTCGTCGGCTCGTGACACGATCGCCGACAGCGATCGCGCGCCCTGCGCGCGGGCGAATGCGCTGGCGGCGCGCAGCACGTTCGCGCCGGCCGCGGCAGCCCCGGCTGCCGGCTCCCACCACACCATGCGCCAGTGGCCGGGGGCGGAGCGGGCGCGAAACACCACGGCCGCCGCGGACGCGGCCACGTCCCGTCCGTCGAGCACGGTCCACGAATCGATCTCGGGACAACGTCCGCATTGCCACTGCACGTACTCCAAATCATATGCCGGGGCTGGCGTCGGCTGCGGGTGCCGCGCCAGCGCGTGTTCGAGCCGTGGGGCCACGCCGGGCTGGATATCGATGCCGGCGTCC
>Ga0070673_100000621_pt1 | contig 19417 bp, 19 predicted proteins | sample KBSM23metaG_FD_65342 | JGI IMG/M metagenome (GOLD analysis project Ga0070673, IMG submission 65342) | Miscanthus rhizosphere microbial communities from Kellogg Biological Station, Michigan, USA - KBS M2-3 metaG | ecosystem: Host-associated > Plants > Roots > Rhizosphere > Soil ... | reverse complement strand
CGTCCGGTTTGTCTTCGAGATATTCAGCCAACGACTTGATACGGAGAACATCGCGATTGTCATGATTGGGACTGAAGTTGTAGTCCTCCATGTTGAAGTGAAGCTGTGTCGTAGCCAGCACATATTGTGCAGTCCCTTTGCGAACATCAGCTCCACTTAAATTCCACGGCTGATCTGCCAATCGAATCTCATACGCATTGAATCCGTGATCATTGCCCACTCGACCTGCTCGTTGTCTTCCGTAGCCAAGAAAGACGGTGAACACGTCATCGGGTTGACCCGGCATGACGAAGATCGGAAGCGTTCCGGTGATGGTCCTGCCCTGATGAGTGATGGTTACCGTATCGACGTAAGTTTCGCGACCCTTTACGGCTTCCGAAGTACCAACACCGAGCTTCTTCGCCGTAGCCGGACTAACAAGCACAGCGTTGTCCCAGGTGATTTTTGTTAGCGGTTTCGGAAGCTCCTGCAGCCAGCCATTGTTAGCGTAGCGGCCATCGTAAATGCTTGGATCAGCGCGGAAGACAATTTCAAATCCGGAATTGCCGTTCGTTGAAGAAGTCGTTGGCGCCGCGGCTTTCGCAGTCATCGTCTTCACGGGTAAAGCAGTGTTCGGGATATAGCCATCATGAATGCACTTCCGCCACCAACCTTCGAAGTCGGTAGCCGGCGCATTCGTTCGCGGCGATGCCATCGGAGTTGCCGTCGCTGAAGCACCTGCGCCGGCCGCAGGCTTCGGACTCGCAGCCGGAGTCGCTGCCGCCGCAGGACTCGGCGGATTGGCTGCTGCAGGACGGGCTTGATTTCCGCCTCCGCTTTGTTGGCCATGCCAATACTCTCGAACAAGCTCGTAAGGCTTCTTATCGTAGTTCTCAGAGAACGTCGCGAGCAGTTCGTGCTCAGACTTGCTTTCGTAAAGCGGCTCAATCAACGGCTGGACGATTGATACCGTACCGTCGTAAGCGCGCGTGTCACTCCACGATTCAAGATAATGGGTTGCCGGGATGTGCCAGTGACAGAGCTCGGCAGTTTCATCTTTGTACAGACCGTGATGCACGCGCAGCTTCACTTTGAACAAACGATCTTTGTCCAACTTCAAATCGACAGGCGTGTTGTAGGTAGGATTACCGCCCATGATTACGAGCAACTCGACTTGCCCGTTATCAATGTCGTTCACCAACTCGCGCAATGATTGAGTGTGGTGCGTAGGATTCGCTTCAATTGGATCGGTGTAAAAGACGGTCTTGCCAACATTGCCCAGCGCCGCATTCATCGCATAAGCTAAAGCATGGACCATCGGAGAAGCTTCATCCCCGGCGATGACAATGCTGGCCCCTGAATGCTCCTTCAGATCTTTAGCGATGGCATCAAGGTGTGGACCAGAGCCTTCCTCACTTGAACCAGCTGAACCACCTCCCGAAATCTTTTGCGAAAGGGACGACGCGTACTGTTCGATCTGACTCGGGCGCACGGTCCAATGATGATCTGCATTCGCGCCGGTCACGGTCGGAGTACTCTCGATCACGTACAACCGGTTCATCTCTTTGCGGCCTTCGATAATGCGGCGACGCGACATGAAGTCACGCGCGTAACGAAGTGTCGCCGGCTGGGCCACCAAGAAATCAGCATCAAGCGCTAACACGCGCTCGGCTTTACTGAAGTCGTAAATGGTGTTGACTGGCTGACCGAACGCCGTCATCGCGGCGGCATAAGCAGTGTCTCCATTAACTGGTTCGTACTGGTGCCATTTCGCCTGTGGAAAGTCGGTTAAAATCGCTTTCATCTGCGCAGCTAACGTCGGCGACACGATCTTTTCAGTAAGGAAACGCAGTCCGGCGCCTTGCTTCGCACGCAGACCGCTCTTGCCGTCACTGCCGTTGAGCGCAGTGCGCAGCTCTCCAACAAAAGTGGTCCAGGGACGCGACTCATCGCGAAAGAGAGGCGTTTGCGATCGATCGGGATCGTAAAGCGAAAGAATAGAAGCCTGCGCAAAGATGTCGGTCGGACTGTAAGGGCTCTTGTTCAGTTCGAGGTTGTGATTGATGGGATGGTCCGCATTGCCCTCAATCTTCGTCGGGCGTCCCTCGTTGCTTCGTGCTAACACCGGCGTGGCGACGCCGTTCATCGTGAAAGCAGTCGCAAAGAAAAGCGCACGGCCCGGCACTTCTTCTTCGGGCTGCGTGATGTAAGGAACAATTTTCTCCGGCGGCTGATAAACGCAACCACTCAAGCCCGCGAGCGCCAGCGACGCGCCCATCAGTTTCAGAAAAGTGCGGCGCTCGACTGGGTCGTCCCATTCTTCTGCTTGCTGCGGAAACTCGCGTTGCACGAACTCGCGAAACTCTGGACCATCGACGAGCTCTTCCAAACTGCGCCAATACTTCTTGCCTGACTTTTTCGAATCGTGCGCCTGCGAGGGGTAGATCGGCAGCGACCGGTTCGCTTCTGATTGTGCAGCCAGAATGCGGTCGCGCATCAACTTGAAATTTATGTGTCGATCTTCCTGCATTGTTGACCTAGCGATGACAAGTTGAACAGCTTGTCAATACCTTTGCCGGCAGCACGTGGTTTTGTCTCTTGAGATCGTTTCCGTGTTGTAGTTCAGCCACCGTCTTGTTTTCAGGAGCTGCTTTCATATCGAAAATTTTGTCTTTGTCCCGCAGAAATTTTTCGGGCGCGCGATGACAGTCCAAACACCATTCCATTTGAAGTGTCGAGGCTTCAAGAACGACGGGCATCTGATCGACTCGGCCATGACAAGTTGAGCAGCCGACCCCTTTGTTCACGTGAATGCTGTGATTGAAGTAAACATAGTCCGGCAGATCGTGAACGCGTACCCATTCCAGCGGTTTGCCGCTACGGAAACTTGCGCGAACGGGCTCAAGATACGGACTGTCAGCCCAGATCTGCTTGTGACAGTTCATGCACACCGACGTCGAAGGAATGCCCGCTGACGCCGAGCTTTCCACAGATGTATGGCAATAGCGGCAATCGATGCCGTCATCTCCAACGTGATGTTTGTGACTGAATTGAACGGGTTGTGGAATCTCAACCCATTGGCCTGTGTTCCAGGAGGAACGGCTGATTTCAGCAGCGACATACAACGCTGCGCCTAAAATAAAAACTGCCCCGAAGATCGTCGTCTTCGCAAGACCGTTGGTACTGTGGTGAAAAATTTGTGGCATTGCCGCAGTTAGGCTAATACCGGAAACAACCCAACTGGATAACGCTAGGGGAAAGCTGGAACTGCAAGCTACTCGTTAACCAGAGACACACGTCGGTACCTTCACACCAGGAGTTCTTCCGAGAAGATACCCTCGAAAGCTCCGCCCCTTTCGCAAAAGCAATATTTCACAAGGTGGGCGATACTTTAGCAGATGAATCTCGAATTTCAAATTTTCGTTGTTCAAAAATTTCGCGCAAATGGAATTCGGTTCTGTGCTATAGGTGGACCGACCGCGCCCGCGCAGACGTCCTGCTGCGCTTAAGAGAACCACATGGAACTATTCGCGGATTACCGATGCCACTGTTAATGCGCGTGAATATGAACCGTAGGACAAATGCTCGGCAAATTCGGCTGTCAGATACGTTCTGGAATCTGGGAATGGGATTTTTCATCATGGCTATGAAGATCACATGATTATCGGCCACTACGCAGTGGGCTTCGCATCAAAGCGGTTTGCCCCACGCTCATCGTTAGGCGTGTTGATGGCAGCACCATTGCTGCTCGACTTGCTGTGGACCATTTTTATTACCTTGCGTTGGGCGCCCGTAAGCGTCTCGGCCCTCGCTTTCCTTTCTTATCCATACAGTCACAGTCTCGCGATGGCCGCGTTGTGGGCGACTGTCTTCTCGCTGCTTTATTTTTTGTTAACGCGTTATGGACGTGGTGCGATCGCAATCTGGATCGGAGTGGTGAGTCATTGGTTCATGGATCTTGTAGTTCATCCGCCGGACTTGCCCTTGATTCCAGGAAATGAATTGCGTTTGGGGTTCGGACTTTGGAACCACAGACTATTGACGATCGTCATCGAAACGATCCTGTTTGTGCTCGCTGCCTGGATGTACCTGCGCGTGACGAGACCGAAAGATAAAGTCGGAGTCTACGGCTGCTGGGGACTGTTCGTGATGATGGGGCTTAGTTACGTCGTTGTGATTCTTGGACCACCGCAGCCTGATTTGAAGACGCTAATGGGTGTGAGTTACGCGATGTGGGTTTTCGTGCTGTGGGCCTGGTGGGTAGATCGGCACCGCGAACAACGGTTCCTATAAATCAGGCTGCGTCGCGAGCTAACAGCGCGGCGCCAATTACACTCGCATCTTTGCCAAGCACGCCCGCAGAGATCGTCGTGGCATCGAAGCAAGGTTGGAAAGCTCTTCGCCTGGCTTCCTGAATAATCGGTTGCAGAATCAGATCGCCGGCTTCCATCACGCCGCCGCCTAATACGATCGACTCGATATTCAGAAGGTTTATGACGGTCGCAACGCCGATGCCGATGTACTTTCCGGTCCGCTCGATCATCATCAACGAGAAGTCGTCATCGTTCATGGCCTCACGTGCAACGTCGTCCGCTGTGAATTCTTTGTTCAAAGCGAGCCGCGACAACGATGAAGTGGAATCGCGATCCAGACGTTCGCGCGCCCGACGAACGATGCTCGGAGCTGAAGCTACCGTTTCAAGACACCCCGTGTTTCCGCAGGCACACTCAATACCACCTGAATCAATGGTGATATGCCCAACTTCACCGGCAAGACCCGAAGCGCCCGTCCATAGTTTTCCATCCAAAATGATGGCGCCGCCGATACCTTTGCCGATTGACATGTAAAACATGTCGCGGCTGCCGCGGCCCGCACCTACCTGGTACTCGCCGTACGCGGCTGCATTAGCATCATTTTCAAGCTCGAAGCGAAGACCGGTGGCTTTGATCAACTCACCGTGAAGATCTTCGCGAGCAGTATTCGGCAATTCGGTGGAAACGAGCACGCGGTCAGTAAATCTATTCACGAGGCCGGGAATTGCGACTCCGACGGAAGCTACTTGAAAGCCGGAATCCCGCAGTGACGTCACCATCTCAGACACTTGAGCTATGACATGCTGGCCATCGAGACTGCCGTCACGGCGTTCCAACACTTCACCTTTATCGCTTACGACGGCTGCGCGCAGGAGTGGCTCGCAGAGATCGATGCCAATAAAATTCCGCTGAGATGTAGTGGAGGGGGCCATGACGTGATTTTCACCTGCGATCGTAGGCAAATCTTAGGCGAAGCATAGTCAACGGCTCAGGGGCTGTCAAACGCCAGTATCTGCGCTAGAATGCGAAGGCAAAGCGGCGATACGGTATCGGTTTTGAATTGCGTTTAGACATCAGGGTCTGGCTTCGCGCGATCGTTGCGTTGTGGAAACGTTCGTGATTGGCGGGGCGTCGTGAGCAAGCGATTAAGACGAATGAGCTGACGCTTTATGGAATTGCGTTCGATACTTTTCCCGACCGATTTCAGCGAATGCGGTAACTTCGCGCTGAACTATGCGACATCGTTGGCCCGTACTTTTGGCGCTCACATTATTTGCGTCAATGTAATTGAGCCGATCGTGCCGACGGTTGGCTATAGCGGCATGACGGAGCCGTTGCCGATTGCTGACATTAGCGGTCAGCTTGAAGATTCAGCCGAACGAGAATTGCCGAAGATAGCTGAATGTCAGGAGTGCGCCGGCCTCGAAGTCGAGGAATTAATCACGCACGGGGACGCTGCCACCGAAATTGTTCGTGTGGCCAAAGAGCGTGAAGTCGATCTGATCGTGATTTCTTCGCATGGCCGCACTGGTCTTGGCCGGATTCTTTTTGGTTCAACAGCTGAAGCTGTGGTGCGGCACGCGACCTGCCCGGTGTTGGTCGTTAAGCCGCCGCCGGTGGAGGAATTGAAATAGTCAGGGCTTTTGTACTTTGATCTTGGTACCTTGATTTGCAGTCAATCAGTAACCTAAGTACGAAGATCCAAATACAAAACCCCTTTCCTCCAGACGAATAGTTCACTGTCAAATCTTCTAGATGCATAGCCTCGACTTTTTATACGACCTTATCCGACAGTACGGTCTTTACGCGGTATTCGTGCTGGCGATGATTGAAGGCGATATAACTTTATTGCTCGCAGGCGTGCTGGCGCACAGTCGCTTTTTCGGAGACTACAGTTTTCTTGGAGTTCTGCTATGGGGGACTTTGGGAGGTGCAGTCAGCGACAACATCGCTTATCTTGCAGGACGCAGTTTTGACAAAGGTATTGGTGACAGGCGCTTTTATCGGGCCGCACGGCCTCGCATTGAGCGACTCACGAATACATTTGGCGGTCTTTCGCTCTTTCTTTCAAAGTATGTTTACGGGCTGCGTTGGGCGTCCTGCATTTTTTACGGCGTCGGTCGCATGCCTTATCTGCGATTTGTTTTCCTATCGCTCGTTAGCTGTTTTGTCTGGGTTTTTGTTCTTTGCGGCGCTGGCTACTTCTTCAGTGGGGCTGTAATCAGTGTCATCGGAGATTTTCACCGGCTGGGAAAGATTCTTTTAGTCATCGTAATTGTGGGTATTGCGACTTTCTATCTAGCAGAACGTTTGTGGCTTTCGAAAGCGGTTGAAGAAGTCGATCCCGAACGATTTCAGGAATTCGAGCAAGCGGCACAGGAAAAACTTCAGGAGTTACAGGAACGTATTCCCTTCAAACAACAATCGCCGCGACGTAAAGATGAGCCCGCGCGAGACCCGGTAAAGAGCGCGCGTAAAAATATTGAGCATTGAGCATTCAAATCTGAAGCCATCCAAATAACAAGCAAACTGTGATAATTGAATCATCTGCTCCTACTCGCGTTGACCTGGCGGGGGGAACCATCGACATTTGGCCGCTCTATCTTTTTCACCCGGGCGCCGTGACCGTGAACTTTGCGTTGTCGCTGCGAGCGCACTGTCGGATTGAAACGAGAGACGACGACAAAATTATTCTGGAGTCCAGAGATCGCGGACTAAGTTTTGAAAGCAACCTCGGATCGATCGAAGACCTGGTTCGCGATGAACGGCTCGAACTGATTTCCAAGCTGATCCATTTCTTCAAACCGAGTACTGGTTTCCATCTAACCGCCTACAGCGAAGTTCCTGCGGGCGCCGGTCTCGCAGGATCGTCGGCACTCAACATTGCTTGTGTCGGAGCCTTGAATCGGCTGGTTGGGAATCGTTACGGCGCTCACAAGTTTGTGACCCTAGCCGCAAACGTCGAAACGACGGTGATTAGAGTTCCAGCAGGATTTCAGGATTACTATCCAGCTCTTTACGGCGCTGTTTCTGCTATTCACTTTAAGACCGATGGAATTGAACGCGAAGCCTTAGAAGTAAATATCGCCGAGCTCGAACGCCGAGTTGCTATCTGCTACACGGGCGAACCACGTTTATCCGGCATCAACAATTGGGACGTTTTCAAACGTCACATCGACGGCGACCCAGAACTCTTTCAATTGTTCGAAGGCATTCGCGATTCAGGGCGTCGCATGCGAGATCTCTTATTGGCAGATGACTGGGCCGGAATCGCAGACTCGATGCAGCGCGCTCATCCCAATCGAAAACAGTTGGCGCCTAACATCACCACGCCGCAGATGGAACTCGTGATTGAGAAAGGGCTCGCAAATGGAGCTGTTGCCGCGAAAGTATGCGGCGCAGGAGGCGGCGGTTGTATGGCGTTTCTTTGCGCTGATGGTCGCAAGAGCGAAGTCGAAGCAGCGCTGGCAGAAGAAGAAGGTGTTGAAGTGCTCGATTGGAAAGTAGCGCGCGAAGGACTAACGATAACGGAAAGCTAACGGATTTGCCGATTGCGGATTTGGGATTTCGGATTGCGGATTTTGTGTTGCGTGCGGTGACGCTGATCGTTCAATCGATCTCTCAGAAGATTATGTCGATGTTAGCGCCTGTCGATGGCCAGTTGTTGGCTTTCTGCTTCGTTGATTGGACGGCTGTTAAGGAGAACCGACTCGGCTCGCGCAACACAAAATCCGCAATCCGAAGTCCCAAATCCACAATCCTTTATCCGCCTTCGGCGCGTTGCTTGGCAGCCGCCGACACTTTCGCTAATCGCGCAACCTTCTGTTCGAAAGTCTCACCCGGAACTGGACCGGTATCTACCACTCCACAATAAGTTGTTCTTTTCATCAGGCTGCGATCAGCCTGGCCGGTAGGTTTATGGGCCGCAGCTGTGCCGGTTGTGAGATCCGCACGCGTCTCTGCGCCCGCAACTGGAGAAGCTGGAGCCGCTGCCGGACTGAGCGCAGCTGCCGAGCCAGTGTCAGCCTGCGCTTCAGCTGCAGGTCGATGAGCATCCGCTTCAGATGAAGAATCGCGGAACGATTCAACTTCTGGTGCGCCACCTTCTTCAGAACGCTGCTTGGCTCCGGCGGCCACTTTCCGCAGTCGCTCAACTTTTTCTCCGAAACTTTCGCCAGCCACTGGTCCAGTATCAACAACACCGGCATACGTCGAACGCTTAAACAATTCACGATCGGGATTCTCGCCCAGCTTATGCCCGGCCTTAGCGGGAGCAGGTTTAGCTGCAGCCGGTGGCGGAGCGACTGCCGCCGTTGCGACTTTCACTGCCGCTTCAACTTTCGCAGGTGTCACAGGCTTTGCCGCTGCTTCTTCAGTGCCTGGCTCAACCAGAACGAACACGCCTTTCTCATTCTTCTTCACAACGGGAAGCGTGCCGCCTGCGGCTTGCAATAAAGCGGTGAGTTCAGCTTCGACAAATCTTGACTGCTTTTGCGGATCGCGCACGTGGCCCAGCGGCGGTCCCATATACAGAGTGCCGCACGTTTGACATTTGGATAGAACGTCATCGCCGCGCAGATGAACCTGCGACGGCTCTCCTGCCGTCTTCAACTGTTTCAGATGGCCGTTGCAAAGCTTGCCCTTCTCATTTCGTTCATTGCATACGGTCTGCGCATTCGTGATTCGCTTTGGCACTGAACCAGCGTTTGAGACAGATTGGTTGGCGTTCTTATCCGAAAGATTTGTGGACATGAATGTAGTGTACCGTGGTGCGGATTCCCGCCGAGCTTGCGCGAATCTTACCGAGAGCGAGAAAGGGCCGTCAATGTTTATCTAGTAGCTTAGACTTTAGTCTGAGCAGAGTAGCTTAGACTTCAGCCTGAGACGTCGCCCGAGTGGCTGTGTCCGTACTCAGACTAAAGTCTAAGCTACTGAAGTCTGAGCTACTGCGCGTGTGTTAAGCTGCGCGGCAATGTTAAAGCAGATGCTCGGCGCGATCTTCCGGCGCACCCCTGCGCCTTTGCGACGACTGCACTCGCGGTTTCTGAATGATCAATTCAGTGTTACTGCCGGCGCAATCGTGCTCGATCGCGACGGGCGACTGTTACTACTCAAGCATGTATTTCGACCCGGCAGCGGCTGGGGAATCCCTGGCGGCTTCATCAAAGCAGGTGAACAACCGGAAGAAGCTGTCCGACGCGAACTACGCGAAGAAGTTGCGGTTCAACTTGATGACCTTGAGGTAGCATTTGTGCGCACTTTGAAAAGGATGCAACAGGTAGAAGTTATTTTTAATTGTCGTTCCGACAGCAATCCAGTTCCTCAAAGCGTTGAGATTGAGCGCGCTGAGTGGTTCCAACTAGACGCCCTACCGGCAACTCTATCTCGTGATCAGCATCAACTGATCGAGCGCGCGCTCGCGCGTAGGGAGAAAGATAAGAGTTGATGTATCCTGCACGGCAAGGCCGTACTTAGTTCTTTGTACTTGGTACTTTGATCTTTGGTCTTTGATCTTTGATGTGCCTATTAGACGACTACGGTTTTATTGAAGGACTTTGGCTACCACACCAAAGACCAAAGATCTAAGACTAAAGACCAAAAAACAAAGATCTAAATACTAAGCACCAAGCACCCAATCTCTTACAGGAGCAACCATGGTCGAGCTGATTCCATCTGCAGATTCCATTTTGCAAATTCTGAAACGCACCGGCGCCTTTCGCGAAGGACACTTCGTTTATCCGACTGGCAAGCACTCGCCCCACTACTTTCAAATGCCGCTCGCGTTTCGCTACTACGACACCGCGCGCGTATTGGCTGTTGCGTTGAGCAGAAAATTTCGACTCAACCGTGACATCTCCAGCCGGCTTCCGAAGGTTTCGATTGTCAGTCCAAGCTCTGGTGGCATTCCGGTGGCCTTCGGCGTACGTGATGCGTTGAGCGCTGAACAGATTTATTGGGCAGAGCAGGAACAGGGCAAACGCATGTTTCGCCAGTACGTGAATCAGGGCGAAATCAATCCATGCATCATCGTCGATGACATCATTCGCAGCGGTCATGCGATTGAAGAAACCGCAGAGTTAGTTAAGCAGCTCGGCGCCGAAGTAATTGGTTGTGGGGCGATCGTGCGCTTCACCTCCGCGCCTGAAGAGATCAGCGGCGTCCCGATCAAGTCGCTTGTCGAATTCGATGCGCAGCTTTACGACGAAGGCGATTCGTGCAGCAACTGCAAAGAAGGCGCCCCCGTCGAACACGTCAGGGTGTAGATTTATTTGGAGTGCGGCGGCAGAGTCCCTACGGGACGACGACGCCGCTTTTGATTGCTCAGCTCGCTACTTACGGAACTCTCCCGGAGGTGCGAGTCTATGTCAAAGGGCCCGCTTTATCTTCCCTGGCCGCACGGCCCCCTTCACTGTTTGTCATCGTCCGGTACCTACTTTGTTACGGCCGGCACTTACGGCAAGTCACATCATTTCCGCGAAAAGACAAGACTCGACGTTCTTCATCGTGGCCTGTTGACGGTAGCCAGTGAGTTCGATTGGCAGTTGGAGGCTTGGGCTGTCTTTTCAAACCATTACCACTTTGTTGCGCATTCACCCCAACAAGAAAAAGGCGCAGAGACTCTTTCAGACATGCTCGGCGTCCTGCATGAGAAGACAGCAAAGTGGATTAACAAGCTAGACCGATGTCCAGGCCGAAAAGTCTGGCATAACTTCTGGGATACGAAGTTAACTTATGAAAAGTCCTACTTCGCCCGCCTAAATTACGTTCATCAGAATCCCGTAAGACACGGATTAGTGCCAGTGGCTAATCAATATGAATGGTGTTCAGCCGCATGGTTTGAACGCACCGCACAGCTATCTCAGATTAAGACGATCTACGCCTTCAAAACAGATCGGATTCGCGTGTACGATGACTTTGACGTTGCTGACGTGGAGTAACACGGCGCGCGAGAAACAATCAAAAGCGGTGTCGCCGTCCCGTTGGGACTCTGCCACCGCACTCCAAAACTAGATCTCATGGCGGTTGGACAGGGCCTTGTCCATCGTTACTTCATCGACGTACTCCAGGTCGCTGCCGACAGGCATTCCCATTGCAATGCGCGTGACTCTAATGCCGAGAGGCTTGAGCAAGCGGCCGATGTAGTTCGCAGTCGCTTCGCCTTCGGTGGTTGGATTGGTGGCGAGGATGATTTCACGGACCGCGACGCCTTCATTGTTCTCAGGCTTCAAACGCGGCAGTAAATTCGCGAGATGTAATTCGTTGGGACCAATGTGACGAATCGGCGAGAGACTGCCGTGCAGCACATGATAGACGCCTTTGAAGCTGCGAGTTTTCTCCACCGCTACGAGACTGTGCGGTTCTTCAACGACGCAGATGACAGAATGATCGCGAGTCGGTGAGGAACAGAAGCGACACGGATCGATTTCAGTGTGGTTATTGCAGATGGAGCAGAGCACGATGCGCTGCTTCACTTCACGTAACGCCATCACTAACCGTTCGACATCGACCTCGCTCATACGCATGACATGAAACGCGAGTCGCTGCGCCGACTTTTGGCCAATGCTCGGCAAACGTTTGAATTCGTCAATGAGCTTGGTTACTGGTTCTGCGTATTCGAGCATGGAAAGGAAGCGAGACTGGTACTTGGTGCTTAGTTCTTTGTACTTTGATCTTTGGGTTTTTGGTCTTAGGTTTTTGGTCTTAGGTCTTTGGTCTTAGGTCTTTGGTTTTTGTTCTTTGGTGTGGCTGCTACGTTGAGCCATGATTCTACGTCCGCCAGCGAAGTGACAAATGACAAATGTTAAATGCTAAATGTCAAATCAGTAATCAGTACTCAGCAATCAGCCAGACATCGCTCCTTACACTGTGCGGTCGTCTGCGGAAGCTGCTCAACTCCGTACAGCAAACCAAGTACAAAGCACTGCACTACCCCATCAACCCACCAAGCCCCGGTGGTAGCATCCCGCCGATCTTGCTCTTCATCGCTTCGTCAACTTTACGGTTGGCTTCATTGATGGCTGCGAGCACCATGTCCTGCAGCATTTCCACGTCGCCTTCTTTCACTGCTTCGGGATCGATCTTGAGCGCCAGGATTTCATGATTGCCCTGCATCTGCACAGTCACTACGCCGCCGCCGGATGATGCTTCGACCCTAAGTTCCTGCATTTCTTTCTGCATCTTTTCCTGCATGGACTGCGCCTGCTTCATCATCTGTTGAATGTTCAAGCCACCGGGAAATTTCATATCACCACCTCTGTTTTAGTAATTCGTTTGAGAATGCTCGCGCGGAAAACATCGTAGCCGCCCTGCCGGATGAACGCAACGAAGCAGCGTGGAGCACATTCGAGTTGAACATCAAACTTCGCAGCGGGTTGCGCGGGGTGTTATAAGCTACGTCGATGAGTAGTGAGCTCGCGGCCCCGACACCATTTCGAAGTGTACTGAGCACACTGATCCGCCTACTGACCTTTCGCGCCACCACGGCCGAGCTGGCCCAACTAAACACACGCCACCTTCTGATTGGTTTGATTTGCACAGGGCACGTCGGTATAGGACGCTACTGGGACAATGCGCGCGCGGCGCCTCTACAACGCATGGGAGTGGGTTCGATCATTTACGTCGTTGTCTTCTCTTTCTTATTGTGGCTGATCGTCTTACCCATGCGGCCAAAGCGACACCGCTACATGCAGATGCTCACGTTCGTCTCTTTGGTTTCGCCTCCGGCGATTCTGTACGCCATCCCTGTCGAACATTTTTTCTCAATCGACGATGCCAACACTATCAACGTGATATTTCTAGCAATCGTCGCAACCTGGCGCGTTGCTTTGCTGTTGTTCTTCCTGCGTCGCTATGCGGAAATAGATCCATTCACCATCATCATCTCGTCGCTGCTCCCTTTGACTCTAATCGTAACGACGCTGACGATATTGAATCTGGAACGTGTTGTCTTCGACTTAATGGGAGGATTGACCAGGAGATCGGCCGCCGATAGTTCTTATTTCGTGCTTATTCTTCTGACTCAAATCTCACTCGTGTTATTCATACCGGTTGTCCATAGTTACATCATATTAGCGGTGGTCCATTTCAGAAACAGCCGCGCAACGCAATGAATGAAGAATCAGCTACAACCGAGCATGCGCTCGAGGCGCAGCTAAAACTCTATTACGATCTGTACGTCCCCGACGTGCGTCCGTCTCCGCTTCTGATCGCGTTGCACGGTTACGGCGCGAACAAGCGACAGATGATGCGCGAAGCTCGCTTAATGGCGCCGGCTAATTTCGTTATCGCTTCACTGCAGGGATTTCATCAACACATTAAAGAGCCGCGCGAGCCAGGCGGGCCGCTTCGCTTTGCTTTCGGTTGGGTCACAAACTTTAAACCCGAAGAATCGATCGCAATACATCATCAAGCAATACTCGATCTGATTTCACAGCAAGTCGCGGCGGACGTTGCCGATCGCGAGAAAATCTTTCTGCTTGGATTCTCGCAAACGTGTGCGTTGAATTTCCGCTTTGCATTCACTCATGCAGACAAATTGCGCGGCGTAATTGGAATCTGCGGAGGACTACCGGGTGATTGGGAAACAAGTGAGCTTTACAGGCCTACTGATGCCGCCGTGCTCTATCTCCACGGATCAAGAGATGAGTTCTATCCGCCGGAACGCGTGCATGATTATGAAGATCGGCTGAGATTACGAGCGCTCGATGTCGAGTCCCGTGTTCATGATGCAGCTCATGAGTTTGTGCCCTCGATGCGTCAAGCTGTTAAGTCGTGGCTTGAGCGGCATTGTTGATTCGGAAATTACCCACCTCTCACCAGCCTGTCACAATTACCAGTAACTAAACTTCTCGGTAGTCGGTAAGCTCTGGCACTCTGCACTTTTTCCACCCGAGGGCCAGCATGACCGACTCCAACCGTACTTTCTTGCACTTAAATCGTAGACGCTCAATCCATCAAGCTGCGCTTCAGCTCCTGCTGTGTGCGCTGCTGTTCATTACGTTTGCTGCACCGGTCGCCGCGCAACGATCAACCGTATCTTCAGCGCGAACCATGCCGGCTTCCGCCGATCCTCTCGAGGTGTACAACGAATCGGTTGATGCGTTGGTGAAGAAGGTGTGGCCCAGCGTGGTTCAGATTCTGGTCGCCGGCTATGGACCACGAGCGGAGGAAAGCGATCGTGCAAACGCGAATGTAGTTCTGGGACGCCAACGTTCGATCGCGTCAGGATTCGTTATCGATCCCGACGGCTACATCATGACGAACGCGCACGTCATCAACGGAGCCCAACGCATCGAAATTGTAATACCACCGTCGGATGCCGATGGAAGTTTACAAGCGGCGCTATCGCCAAGAACGAAGGTCGTACCTGCCCGAGTGATCGGAATGTCGACCGAAATCGATCTCGCAGTCTTAAAAGTTGAGGCGAAACTTCCGGCGCTGCCGCTGGCCACCTACACCAAGGTGAGACAAGGAGAACTCGTTTTCGCATTCGGCAGTCCAGGTGGACTGCGCAACACGGTTACACGCGGAATTATTTCCGCTGTCGCCCGTCAAACAGATCCAGACTCACCATTGATCTACATCCAGACTGATGCCGCGATTAATCCCGGCAACTCGGGTGGTCCACTCGTGAATGTAAGGGGAGAAGTCGTCGGCGTGAATACATTCATCCTGTCGGAGTCAGGCGGTAGCGAAGGCCTGAACTTTGCCGTTCCTTGTGCGACTGCGCGAACGGCGTTCAGGCAACTGCGCCAGTTCGGTCAATTGCGCCGGCAGGAGATCGGAATCGGCATACAGACCATCACTGCGCCAATGGTCGCTGCACTGGGCCTGGCAAAAGAACACGGCGTAATCATTTCTGACGTGCTGCCCGGCAGTCCCGCAGAATCACGCGGAGTAAAAACAGGAGACATTCTCGTCTCAATTGATGGTCAATCCGCAGACAATTTGCCTTCGGTCAATTACATGTTCCGTCTGCGTGATTCGAATGCGGATGTTCAGTTGGTCGTGCTTAGAGGAAAGACCCAACAAACTTTCAGCGTGCCAACGGTGGAAGTGAAGAGCGATCTCGACGACGTATCAGGCATGGCTGATCCGGAAAAGAATTTAGTAGCGCCACTTGGAATCCTCGGCATTGAAATCGATCAGAAGATTGCCTCAGTAGCCAAGGGACTGCGCGATCCGTACGGCATTATCGTAGCGGCGCGGGCGGCTGGCGCAACGATCGAAGTTCCTCTGGCGCCAGGCGATGTGATTCGCGATTTGAACGGGAAGCAAATGACTACGCTCGAGATATTGCGCTCGACATTGAAGAGTCTGAGGCCAGGCGCGCCGGTAACGCTTCAACTGCAGCGCGACGGCCGACTGATGTATTTGTCATTCAACATGGACTGAAAACTGATTTACCAATCGACTGAAGTGAAGTTGTTAGACGCGTGAAATGGTCGGCCGCAGGTAGCGCATCACTACGGATATAACAAACGCTACGACCAAAGCCGGTACACCTATAAGCAGCGGCCAAACTATCAGCGCCACAATGAAGCGAGATCGATCATAGTTTGGCGCTACTAAGAACGAGTGAATAGTGGCGGCGACTGCAAGTCCGAATCCGCCAATAGCGACCGCGCTCCCAACGTGCGCCGCTGTTGCTAGCGGGGAATTGCGCAGTCTGAAGTTTTCGTGCGCAAGGTGAGTTGCATAAAGAGCACCGCTGGCAACCCAAGCCGCAAGGCGCCAGCTGATTACATGGTTAGCAGGCAATGCGAAGCAAACGCCAATCACCGCGTAAGCAATGCCGATGAATACAACCCAACGCCACCATGACTGTCTAACTACTTCGCTCATAGGTGTGGTCCAAGCTTAAGGCATTCCGAAATTCGCAATTCCTAATTACGAAAGGTAACTTAACTGCATGGCGATCGTGGAGGTAAAGAAATACGACGTGGCCTATTATGCCGGAGGAAAGAACTCCGCCGCTTATCCTTACCGAGCCATAATAGGTTTGCGCGATGACGACGATAAGCTGCTTGGCGCTGCTTATTTTCATCATTTCGCTACAACCATGCCGACCGGCGATACGCAAAAGGCCTCAGGATACATCTCTTGCCATTACATGGCCGCCGACTACCCTCACGTTCTGGATCTGCTGCGGAACGAAAAGCCCATCTACGTAGAATTTGAAGTGGGCATCGGAAACATAGCCAGCATCAGAACGCATGCCGAGCCGGTCGGAGAAGGCGAACTGCAGTTAGAAGCTCAAGAATAGTCGCGGATTTAGTTTACCTTAAGCGATTTGAGAAAACGCTGAGTGCGTGCATCCGATTCGTTGGCGCCAATGACCTCCATCGTGTAGTAACGTGTCTTTGCTGCCTGCACTACCAGCACATTTTCTGTCCGCACGTTACAAGCGATTTCAAAGTAAGCATAAATCTTGCGCGGCTGACCTGTGGGATTTTCTTTCCGCAGCAGCTTCATCTCAAAGCTGTTTCCCGCACCGCCTTCCAACCAGAAGTGACTATGGAAACCGGCGAAAGTTCGCGCCATAGTATTCAAAGTCCCATCGATTGCGGCTTGGTCCAATGGAATAGAAGGAGTAGGAATTGAGTTGATTGAGTACATCACGCCTTCACTGGCCGCGAGATATCCATTACCAGATTTACAGACGTTATCAGGTAGCTCAACGGCGAAGTCTCCGCCTTCGGGCGCGAACGATTTCCAGTTGCGCTTTTCCTGTACAAGCGACGCTCTGTCCGCTTTCGGGAAACAACCCTTCGACGTTGGATCAGAAAGGTCGATCCAGTCGCGCTCTTTATCCTGTTCGGGATTTGGAGCAACGAGCCGGGTCAACTCCAGCGGTTGGGTGAAGACACTTTGGACCGCTTCAGCGAGAGAATTCTCACGCTTGAACTCAACCAGTTCACGAGCAAACTCTGCTCCCTCTTCAGGTGTGAACGAGTCGTTCTTTTTGCTCTCCTGCTCGCGCTTAGCCTCCGCTTTTTCATTTTCAGCACGTTCCTTTTCCGCGAGTTTTATAGAGACTCTTTGCGCTTCTTCCGATTGTTTTCGATAAGTCTCTTTCCGGCTGAGATCGCCTTCCATTTCGGCAAGTTTCGAAGCTTCGGACAGCAAATAAGTTTTGTATGACCAGGCTGATTCATTGTCGGGATCGAGTTTGAGCGCACTCTCGACTTGTCCGAATCCTCGTTCGACACACTGTTGCGCCATCTCAAAATCCTTTTGCTCAGCCGGTTTTTTGTACGTGAGCTTCCCATTGCCGCCCGCTACTGCCAGCTTCTCAGTTATCGACAGAGAGCAATTCCATGATTGACCAGCCAGCATCGTGTACAAAGAACTTCGATCTTTCGCGTCGCGGTTGGTATCCGCCGCGCGCTTTTCTATTTCTCTTTGCTGTTCATCGCGGCTGATCCTACCGTAGAAGTCGATCAGAGATTTATCGATTTGAACTTTATCTTCCTTGGTAAGTTGCGGATTGCTCAACGCCTCCTGATACGCGTTGATCGCCGCTCTTATAAGGGCGATGTTTTCCGGTGATTTATCATCCGGCTTGATCTGTCGGGCGAGGATCCCCAACAGCAATTTCCGCGCGTAAACATTTTTCGAATCCGCCTGAAGCAAGCGTTCCACTCTCTGTTGAGCTGCGGCGTAGGAATGCTGATCAATCTCGCAAAGAGCCGCGCGAATTTCCTGTTCCGCAGAATTCTTCGCTGAGTCTTGTCGCGGAACCGCGCGGCAAGCAGTGGTGCAGAGGAAAAGATTTAACAGCATGATGAGGGTGCCCTTCACTTCATGATCCCCCTGTTCTCGAATTGCTGTCGCTTTTATCACAACACGCCATTCACAGTCGATATTTATCGGGTAACGTGATGCGCATCATGAGCGGGAAGATCTACAACGCAATGACTCAACGGGGATGGTGGCATGAAGTAGGCAAGAAAAACGTAGATGACTACCGAAGAAAGAATTGAGGTGATAACTGCAACCTTCACATGATGAAGAGTGAGATTCATGCGCGCGATTTTTTCCCGAAGAGAGAGCGCGGACATACAGTGACAACGCCGAAGGCGTTCGCGAATTCCAGCCTGGGGTTGCTTCAACCCCAGGACACGACAGATTTTGATTCTGGTGGAACTCTGAAAGAGTTCGCGAATTAATTGTTCACCAACACCTTCAGTGTTACATGATTTTCTTGCGTTCTGAGTCCTAATTTGGAGTGCGCCGGCAGAGCGAAGCGGCGACGGCGCTTTGGATTGTTGTGAGGGTTGATTGATGGATCGTTAGTTGCGGTGTCGCGCTTCGCTTGCCACCGCACTCCAAAAATAGCCCACCGCTTCTACGTTTTTCCGTAGAGCTTATAAGCTTCCTTTACCTCGATGCGTCTCGCGCGGATCAATCCATCTCTTAATTTCTGGCCACCTAAAGGATCGACATAATCCCTGCCGCTGAAACTTTGCGATTGAATGAGCCCAAACACACCGATATTGAACATGAAGACTGGCTGACTCAGCGCTTTGAACCAATGAATGTTGTCTTTCAAATCGGAGACGGTGGTAACAATGCCGGGCTTAATGTCTTTGTCTACAGTTGGCTTAATCGTCAAATACTGCTCTTCATCATGGACACGCTCAAACTGCCATACATGTGCTTCACCAGTGAGCATCATGTGCATGGAAGTCATGTTCCGATGGCCGTGCGGAACTACCGCAACGCCTTTATTCAACGCATAAAAATAAGGTGCAAAGCTTAGTTCCTTTGGCAGGCCTACATTGCCTGAAAAATCAACGTCTTCAGCAGATTCATGGTCTTCAGGAAAGACAGCCGTCTTCGATAACCGGTCATAGTCGATTGCTGCCAACAACTCCTTTAAATCGACGTTAGAAAGTAAGGTCTCAATTTGTTGTTGCCATTCAACAGGCTTTACCTTTCCTTGCCTCAATCCCTGAGTAACTTGCTCCATGTCGATGAGCCATTTTCGAACAACGGGTCTAAGACTTCCGGCAATCACGTCAACGCTGTTCAGACTCTTGACTAGAGAAAATGTCAGGATCGACCCGAGCATGTTGGCGGTAAAGGTTCTGCGAGACAATTTCACGATGTCACTCCTGACG
>Ga0070673_100000620_pt1 | contig 19450 bp, 17 predicted proteins | sample KBSM23metaG_FD_65342 | JGI IMG/M metagenome (GOLD analysis project Ga0070673, IMG submission 65342) | Miscanthus rhizosphere microbial communities from Kellogg Biological Station, Michigan, USA - KBS M2-3 metaG | ecosystem: Host-associated > Plants > Roots > Rhizosphere > Soil ... | reverse complement strand
GGCATCCACGTCGGCATCGACCTCGGCACCAGCAACTCGGCGATCGCGCTGTTCGACGGCGAAGCGGTCTCGGTCGTCGCCAACGCCGCCGGCGAGACCCTGACCCCGTCGGTGGTCCGCATCGACGCCCGCGGCGGCCGGACGGTGGGCCGGCGCGCCCATCGGGCGCTGGACGGCGACCCGGCCAACACCCGCGCCGAATGGAAGCGGCTGATGGGGACCGCCGAGCGCCTGCCGTTCGCGGCCGCCGGCGCCGCGCTGCTGCCCGAGGAGCTCTCGGCCGCGGTGATCGCGTCGCTGCTGGCGGATGTCCGCGACGCCGCCGGTTTCACGCCGCGCGCGGCGGTGATCTCGACGCCCGCGCTGTTCGAGCTGCCGCAGAACCACGCGACGGCGCGGGCGGGGCGCCTGGCGGGCCTGGAGGAGGTCGTCCTGATCCAGGAGCCGATCGCCAGCGCCATCGCCGCCGGCTGGCGCGCCGATCAGGAAAAAGACCGAAAAGACACCTGGCTGGTCTTCGACCTCGGGGGCGGCACGCTGGACGTGTCGTTGCTGGAGACGGATGACGGCCGCCTGCGCGTGGTCGATCACGCCGGCGACAACTTCCTGGGTGGCAAGGACATCGACGGCGCGCTGGTCGAATGGGCGGCCGGGGCGCTGGCCCGGCGGGGCGGGGGCGATCTCCGCGCCGATCGCGCCACCGCGCGCGGGCGCCGGATGCTGGCGCGGCTGCGGGCGGCGTGCGAGCAGGCCAAGATCGAGCTGTCGCGCGCCGAGCGCGCGTCGATCGTCGTCCCCGACGCGGAGGGCGACGGCCAACCTGACGCCGGCGAGCTGGAGATCACGCGCGGCGACCTGGAAGCGCTGACCGAGCCGTTCATCGCGCGCAGCCTGGCGGCGGTGCGCGTGCTGCTCGCCAAGAACCAGCGCGGCGCCGACGACGTCGCGCGCGTCGTCCTCGTGGGTGGGCCGACGCTGATGCCGGGCCTGCGCGCGCGCGTCGGCGAGCTGTTCGGCGGGCGCATCGCGGCGGGTGTCGATCCGATGACGATCGTCGCGCGCGGCGCCGCCCTGTACGCGGGCAGCGTCGGGCTGGACGCGACGCCGGCCGCGCGCGCGCCCGCGCCCGCCGCCGGGCTGCCGGTCCGCATCGAGCACCCGTCGGTGACCGCCGATCTGGAACCGTTCGTCGTCGGGCGCTGCCTGCCCGGCGCGGGTCAGACGCTGCCCGAGCGGGTGCGCATCGAACGCGAGGGAGACGACGGCGGCTGGGCGGGCGCCGACGCCGCGCTGTCTCCCGAGGGCAGCTTCGTGCTGCAGGTGCGCCTGGAACGCAGCCGCCGCAACCGGTTCGCCGTGCGCGCGTTCGATCGCGGCGGCGCCGAGGTCGCGCTGGCGACGGGCGCGTTCGCGATCGTGCACGGTGTCTCGATCGGCGATCCGCCGCTGGCGCGCGCCATCGGCATCGCGCGCGCGGACGACACGACCCGCGTCTACTTCGCGAAGGGAACGCCGCTGCCCGCGCGCCGGACCTTCGCGCACCACACGGTCCGGCCGATCGCCGCGCGCAGCGACGATGACGCGCTGGCCGTGCCGATCGTGCAGGGCGAATCGATGCGCGCGCACCGCAACCGGTTGATCGGGATGCTGCAGCTGCGTGGCGTGGAACGGGATCTGCCCGCCGGCAGCCGCATCGAGGTGACGCTGGAGATCGATCGCTCGGGCCAGCTGGCCACGCGGGCCGACGTTCCGGGCACGGGGCAGACGTTCCAGGACGTCGCGTTCGTGCTGGTGCCGACCGCCAGCGTGGAGACGGCCGAACGCGAGCTCGGGGCGACGAACCGCCGCGCCGCCGAGGTGCAGCGGCGGACGTTCCAGCTCGGGATCCCGGCGGCGGTGCAGGCGATCGCGGACGTGTCCGCGGTGCTGGCCGACGCGGATCGCGCGCTGCCCGCCGCGCGCGCGGGCGACGCCGACGCCGCCCAGAAGCTGCACCGCCTGCTGATGGACGCGAACAACGCGCTCGACGACGCCGAGGCGTTGCTGGAATGGCCCGACCTGGACGCGGAGGCGCGCCGCTGCAAGCTGACCTACACACCCATGGTGGCGCAGTGGGGAACGCCGGCCGAACAGCAGCTCTACGAGCAGGAGCTGGAGGCCGCGGGCGCGGCGCGCCAGCGCAACGACGCCGCCGACCTCGAGCTGCACCTGGACGCGATGCGCGCGCTGGGGCGGGCCGCGTACTGCCGCGATCCCCATTCGATGGCCGACGCCATCGACTGGGCGGCGGCGCACGTGACGGAGGCGATGGACGTCGCCGCCGCCGCCAGCTTGCTGGATCGCGCCCGCGCGCTGCAGGCGCAGAACCCCTTCGCCGACGGGGCGGGCGGCGGGCTGCGGGCGCTGCGCGCGATCGTCGCCGAGATCTGGGAGCTGTTCCCCAGCTCGCCCGAGCTGCAGGCGAGGAGCTTCGACTCGGGGATCCGGTAGATGACCGACGCCGACGACGTCGAGAACCTGATGCGCGAGCGGCTGGCCAACCCGTTCCTCGTGCTCGCCGTCGCGCCGTCGGCGTCCGCCGCGGAGATCGAACGCCAGGGCCAGCGGCTGCTGGCCGAGCTGGCGGCGGGCCTGGACGGCGCGCGTCGCTACGAGACGCCGCTCGGGATGCGCGAGCGGACGTCCGAGCTGGTGCGCTCGGCGATCGCAGAGCTGCGCGATCCCGCGCGCCGCCTCGGGCACGAATGGTGGGCGCGGGGACTGGCGGCGGCGGTGGCCGTATGACCGCGTTCAGCGCCATGATCGCGCTTGCGCCGCAGGCGCGTGACGCCGACCTGGTCGGGCGCGGCGGTGGTCGCGCCGCGATCCGCCTGTTGATCTGGACCGCGCTGTGGGCGACGGTGCTGCGCAACATCGGTGGGTCGGTGGGCGCGTGGGCCGAGGGCTCGCTCGGCGTCGGCGTGACATTCCTGATCGCGGTCGCGATCCCGGTCTGGCTGTTCGTGGTGTTTCCCAGCTGGCTCGCGTTCCGTTTCGCCGCTCCGCGCGGGATGCGCCGGCTGGCGCTGGCCGCGTGCTGGATGTCGCCGCTGGTGCGCTTGCGCGACCTGCCGAGCATCGCCGCGTTCTTCGACGCTGCTGTCGACTCACCTTTTCGACTCGCCCCGTGGGGCGAGCTGCCGGCCGACACCTGGACCGCGCTGGCGTCGGCGCTGCAGGCGGATCGCCGGCGCGCCCCCGCGCACGCCGCGCGCATCGTCGACGCCCTGGCGCACCTGCCGGCGGGCGCGCGCTTCCCGTGGCTAGCGCGCGTCCACGGTGTCGAGACGCTGGTCCTCTCCGCCGTCGCGCGGCGCGACTGGCCGGCGGTCGCGCGCTACGCGCGGCTCGGGCAGGGGCGGCTGGTCGTGCTGCTGGCGATGGTCGCGCGCGCCGCGCGCGGCGACGACGTTCCGGCGTTCGAGCTGTGGATCGCCTGGCTGCGGGCGCCCATGCGCCGGGCCCTGCTGCCGATCGTCAGAACGGCCGTGGCGCAGGGCCAGGCCGTCGTGACCGCTGACGTCCCGCCGCGCGCGCGCGCCACCATCCACGCGCGCCACGTCGCGATGCTGGAAGCGGCCGCCCGGCACGAGGAGCTGCGCACCGACGACGTGATGGCGCTGGCGGCGGCGTGGCAGCCGGCGGTCGACGACGCAGCGCTGGCGGCGTTGCATGCGCGCGCGCTCGAGCTCGGCGTGCGTGACGGCGGCGCGCGCGCGCAGGCGCTGCGCGAGCAGGTGCTGGACGAGCTGGCGCTGTTGCTCGCGCGCGCCGACGGCGAGCTGCCGCGCGCGCCGGCGCATCCGTTCGCCGACACGCTGGCCGCGCGCGCCCGGGAGGGGGAGATCGCGCGCATCAAGGCGTCGCTCGCGGCGTTCGACGCCGACGCCGTCGGTCCGTCGCTGCCGCCGCTCGCCGCGTGGGAACGCTGGCTGGCGCTGCGCGCCGCCTGGGAGCGCGCCGAGCAGACGGCCGGCCGGGCGGCGCTGGCGACGCTGTGGCGCACCGGCGTCCGCGATCGCCTGTGGAGCTACTGCTGCGCCGTCTCGCACAGCCACGGCACGCGCGCCGCGTGGGCCGCCCACATGATGTTCGACTGGCTCGCCGATCGTGCCGAGGTCGCCGGCGATCTCGTGGCGGTGCTCGCCAACCGCGAGAACGCCCGCATCGCGCTGGCGAGCCTGCGCTGATCGCGTACGGCCCGCCGTCAGTTTTCTGAGAAACGTGCGCGTGCCGCGCGGGCGAACGCCGCGATTTCGCAGGGCAAGGGCGCACAGAATCTGGCATCGTTAATGCTCGGCCCCCCGGAGCCGCCATGAACAAGCTCCTCGCCATCGCGTTCGTGTTCGCCGGCGTCATCGCGTGCTCGGTCGAGCCCTTGATGCCCGACGGGAAAGGTGGCTCGGGCGGCGGCGCCGCGGGGCAGGGCGGCGGGGCCGGCGCCAGCGCGCCGGGTGGCACGATGGGGAACGCCGGGACCAGCGGGCTGGATTGCGGCCCGATCCCGCCGGTGGCGCCCTGCCTGAACGGTCCCACCGTCGTCGAGTGCACGACCGATGCGACGGGCCGTCCCACCTGGAAGGTGTCGTGCGACGACGCGGCGGGTGCTGGCGGTGCCGCCGGAGCGGCAGGCGCCGGCGGTGCGGCGGGCGCCGGCGGTGCGGGTGGCGGAGGCGGCGGGCCGTGCTCCTCGACCAGCAGCTGCGCCGCGGGCGAGGTGTGCACGACCGAGGACGGCGTCTGCAAGGCGCCCTCCGGCTGCAACGTCCCGGCCGGCTGCCCGGCGGTCTGCTTCGGCAACTGCCGCCCGGCGCGCGACGTTGGCGGCGCCTGCTCGCGCGACGACGATTGCCGCGTGGAAGCCGACTACTGCACCGGCTGCGACTGCCGCGCGCTCGCGACCGGCCAGCGCGTGCCGGCCTGCCCGGGCCCCGGCGTGCGCTGCCTCGTCGATCCTTGCCGCGGCAAGACCGCCGCGTGCGTGAACGGAGGATGCATCGTCCAATGAAGCGCCTCGGCCTGACAGCGATCATGGGTGCTTTGGTGGCGAGCGCGTGCGGCTCGAACACGGGCGGCACGCAACAACCGCCGCCCGTCACGATCACGTTTCAGCTCCACAACGACGGCATCTCGACCGTCTACCTGTTCCAGAACTGCCTGCTCGACTACACCATCACGTCCCTCGCCGACCCCGTTCACGAGATCCCGCGCGGCGGTGCGTGCGCCTGTACCTGCGGCCGCGCGTGCCCCGTGTGCGGCCCGTGCTTCGCGGGCCCGCGCGAGCTCGCCATCGGCGCGATGATGATCGATACGTGGAACACCGTCAGCGTCACCACCGAGACGACGGCGACCGGATCGTGTGAACGCTCGACGACGCTGCCCGACGGTAGCTATCGCATCGACGTTCCGGTTTACCCGACCGACCAGGACGCCCTCGCCAAGACGTACGCGCGCACGGCGACGCAAAGCTTCGAGCTGCCCGTGCTCGGCAACGTCGTCCACGTCCAGCTCGGCGCCTCGCCCTAGCGCTTCGCGTCCCCCGTCGGCTCGCCCTGATCGGCCTCCTCGGCGCGTCGCGAAGCGCGCCTACGTGCGCTTTTCTTCACCGCGCACGAGGCGCGCGATGTTCTCGCGGTGCCGCAGCGTCACCAGCGCGGCAGCGCCGAGCGCGAGCGCGATCAGCGGCACCGGCGGGCGTTCGCGCAGCGCGACCAGCAGCGCGAACGTCCAGACACCCAGCAGCGACCCCACCGACGACAGCCGCGTCGTCGCGAACACGACGACATACGCGCCGAACCCGATCGCCGCGGCGATCGGCGACAGCGCCAGCGCCACGCCCAGCGACGTCGCGACGCCTTTGCCGCCGCGACCGCGGAGGAAGATCGTGAACATGTGTCCGACGATCGCGGCCGCGCCCGCGATGGCGACCGCCGCCGGCGACAGGCCGAAGCGCCGCCCCAGGAACACCGGCACGAAGCCCTTGGCGGCGTCCGCCGCCAGCACGGCGACCGCCCAGCCCTTGCCCATCGCGCGCGCGACGTTGGTCGCGCCGATGTTGCCGCTTCCCACCTGGCGCAGGTCGATCCCCTTGGCGCGCGCGAGCAGCATCCCGAACGGGATCGATCCCGCCACGTAGGCGGCCGCGCACAGCACCCAGGGATTCATGACGAGGGTGGGGCGGCGGCGCCGGCGGGCGTCGCCTGGGGCCGCGTCTGCGCCCAGAACGCGGCGACGTCTTCCAGCAATTCGGTGCGCGGGCAATCGGGCGGCAGGCTGGCGATCAGCGTTCCGCCGTACGGCTTGCGCGCGACCCGGCCGTCGAGCACGGCGACGATGCCGCGGTCGGTGCGCGTGCGAATCAGGCGCCCGAACCCCTGCTTCAGCGCCAGCGCCGCGCGCGGCAGCTGATAGTCGCCGAACGGCTCGCCGCCGTCGTCGCGGATGCGATCGATGCGCGCCGCCGTCAGCGGATCATCGGGAACCGCGAACGGAATCCGATCCATGACCACCAGCGACAGCGCTTCGCCCGGCACGTCCACGCCCTCCCAGAAGCTCTGCGTCGCCAGCAGCACCGAGCCGACGCGCTCGCGCATCGACGCGAGCAGCAGGTGGCGCGGGCGCTCGCCCTGCACCAGCAGCGGGAAGGGCAGCACCTCGCGCAGGTACGCCTCGGCGACGCGCATGTTGCGGAAGCTTGTGAACAGCAGCAGCGCGCGCCCGGCGGTGATCGCGCACAGCTCCGCCATGCGCTCGGCCGCGCGGGTGGGAAACCCGTCCTGGTTCGGATCCGGCAGATCGGGCGCGAGGTACAGGAGCGCCTGGTGGTCGTACCGAAACGGCGACGGGAACGTCGCGTCCGCCGCGGTGTCGCCCAGCCCGACGCGCGCGCGCAGGTAGTCGAACGAACCGGCGACGGTCAGCGTCGCGGACGTCAGCACGATCGGCCCCGCGCAGGCGTCCAGCGCGCGCCCGAGCACCGGGCTGACGTCGACGGGCGACGCATGCAGGCCGACGTTGCGGGGCGAGGCCGCCAGCCATCGCACGTGCTCGCGGCCGCGGCCCGCGACCAGCAGCGACAGATCGGTGCGCAGGGCCGTCGCGCGCCGGGCCAGGCCCGCCAGCTCGATCGGCCGCCGCGAATTCGCGACCGCGTCGCCGTCGGGGTTCAGCCAGTCGGCGATCTGTTCCAGGCCGGCGTCGAGCTCGTGGTAGCGATCCAGCGCGGGCCCGGGCGCGAGATCGGGGAACGCCATGCGCGTCTCCTCGACGCCCGGACGCGCGGCGGGCGCCAGGCCGCGCAGCGCGTTCGCCAGCGCGTCGGTCGCGGCCTTGAGGCGGCCGGCCGCCGCCTGCGCGCGGTGCGCGTCAACGCCGGTCTCGCGGCCCAGATCGCGGGCCAGCGCGAACAGGCGCTGCGTGGACGCGTGCACGCCGAAGAACTCCGTCGCGACGTCCTCGATCTGGTGGGCCTCGTCGAAGATGACGACCTCGTAGGGCGGCAACACCTGCGCCTCGGGCCAGCGTGACTTCAACGCCAGGTCCGCGAAGAACAGGTGGTGGTTGACGACGATCAGCGGCGCGGCGGCGGCGCGGCGCCGCATCGCGGTCACGAAGCAGGTCTCGAAGAATTCGCAGCGCGGGCCGATGCGCGTCTCGGGCGTCGCCGCGACGTCGCCCCACAGCGGCGCATCGTCGGCGAGATCCGGGAGGTCGGCGCGGTCGCCCGTCGGCGACGACGCGGCGAACGACAGGATGCGGTCCAGCTCGGGCTCGGCGACCAGCGAGCGCTGGCGATCGCGCTCCCGCAGGCGCCGCCGGCAGACGTAGTTCGAGAGGCCCTTCATGACGGCCCATTCGAGCGGCGCGGGCAGCAGGCCGGCGTGATCGAACATCGCGCGCAGGCGCGGCAGATCGACGCCGGCGATCTGGTCCTGCAACGTCTTCGTGCCGGTGCTGACGACGACCTTGCGCCCCGACAGCAGCGCCGGCACCAGGTAGGCCAGCGTCTTTCCCGTTCCCGTGCCGGCCTCGACCAGCAGGCGCTCGTCGCCGTCGATCGCGTCCGCGATGCGCTCGGCCATCGCCAGCTGACCGGCGCGCGCCTCGTACCCGGCGAACAACGCGGACGCGGCGCCGCCCGGACCGAGGAGCGCGCGGATGCTCCGCCGCATCGCCTCGCGGCGCAGCGCAGCCGGTGGACCGACGGCGGGGCCGCGCAGCGCGGTCATTTCTTGCGGCTCGCTTTTTCGTCGATGCCCGAGACACCGAACCTGCGGCGCAGCTCCCCGAACACGGCGTCGACCGGCACGCCCGTCGCCTCCAGCCCGACCAGCGCGTGAAAGATCAGATCGGCGGCCTCGTGGGCGATGTGGGCGGCGTCCTTCTCCAGCAGCGCCTCGGTCAGCTCGCCCGACTCCTCCGCGATCTTGGCGTTGATCTTCGGCACGCCCGCGTCCAGCAGCGACACCACGTACGACTTTTCGGGGCGCTCGCGGCGCCGCTTCGCGATCACCTCGGCGACCCGCGCGACCACCAGGGCCGGCGGATCGGGCGGGCGGTCGTCCTCGACCAGCGCGCCGGCCGCTTCGCCGTCGACCCGGCGGTAGAAACAGGACGTCGCGCCGGTGTGGCAGGACGGGCCCGCCGGATCGCACAGGTAAAGGACGACGTCGCCGTCGCAGTCGACGCGGATCTCGCGCACGGCCAGCGTGTTCCCCGACGTCTCGCCCTTGCGCCAGGAGGCCTGGCGCGATCGGCTCCAGAAGTGCGCCTCGCCGGTCGCCAGCGTCGCCGCCAGCGCGTCGCGGTTCGCCCACGCGAACATCCGCACCATCCCGGTCGCGGCCTCCTGCGCGATCACCGGCACCAGCCCGTCGGCGTCGAGCTTCACCGCCGCGAGCAGCGGCTCTGCGGGCACAGCCGTCATTGCACCTTATCTCGCACCGGAACACCGCGCGCGCGCAAGTAATCGTGCGCCTGTCCGACGGTCGCCTCGCCGAAGTGGAAGATCGACGCCGCCAGCACCGCCTCGGCGTGGCCCTCGGCGATCCCCTGGTACAGGTGCTCCAGGTTGCCGACGCCGCCCGACGCGATCACCGGCACCGACACGCGGTCCGCCACCGCGCGCGTCAACTGGAGGTCGAAGCCGTCGCGCGTCCCGTCGCGGTCCATGCTGGTCAGCAGGATCTCGCCCGCGCCCGCGCGCGCCATCCGTTCGCACCACGCAACCGCGTCGATGCCGGTCGGCCGGCGCCCACCGTGAGTGAACACCTGCCAGCGCAGCGGCGCGTCCGGCTCGCGCCGCGCGTCCACGGCGACGACGATGGCCTGGTTCCCGAACGCGTCCGACGCGCGCCGCACCAGATCCGGATCCGCGACGGCGGCCGTGTTGATACCGACCTTGTCCGCCCCCGCGAGCAGCAGCGCGCGCACGTCCTCCACCGATCGCACCCCACCGCCCACGGTGAGGGGCAAGAACACGCTCTCGGCGGTGGCGCGCACGACGTCCAGCATCGTCTTGCGCCCGTCCGACGACGCCGTGATGTCCAGGAAGCAGATCTCGTCGGCGCCTTGCCCGTCGTACGCCGCCGCGACCGCGACCGGATCGCCCGCGTCGCGCAGCTCCTTGAAGCGCACGCCCTTCTTGACGCGGCCGGCGTCGACGTCGAGGCACGGGATCACGCGCTTGCACAGCATCGTTAGCCGCTTTGCCCGCCCACGCGGGCGACCGCCTCCTCGATGGTGAAGGCCTGCTCGTAGAGCGCCTTGCCCACGACGACGGCGGACGCGCCGGTCGGCCCGAGCGCGTCCAGATCTTCCAGGCGCGCGACGCCGCCCGACGCGATCACCGGCGTGGGCAGCAGCCGGTGAACCAGCCGCCCGGTCGCGTCCAGGTTCGGTCCGCCGCGCATGCCGTCGCGCGCGATGTCCGTGTAGAGCACGGCCGCCGCGCCGGCGCGCGCGACCGCCGCGCCGATGTCGACCGCGTCGGACCCGGTCGTCTCGGTCCAGCCCTCCACCGAGACCTTGCCCGCGCGCGCGTCGACGGCGACGACGATGCGGTCCGGCCAGCGCGCACACGCCGCCTCGACCATCGCCGGGTCCTTGATGGCCGCGGTTCCCAGCACCGCGTAGCGCACGCCCGCGTCGAACAGCGCCGCGCAATCGTCCAGCGACCGCACGCCGCCGCCCGCCTCGATCTCGACCTTCACCGCCGCCGCGATGCGCGCGATGGTCGCCCGGTTGTCTTTCCGATCGCCCGCGCTGGCGCCGCGCGTGAAGGCGGCGTCCAGATCGACGACGTGAATGCGCGTGACGCCCGCCGCCGCGAAGCGGGCCGCCACCTCCCAGGGGGCGCGGTCGTAGACCTTCACGCTCTCGCGGCGTCCCTGCTCCAGGCGCACGGCGGCGCCGTCCATGAGATCGATGGCGGGGAAGACCAGCATCGGGGGGGCCTAGTCTAGCCGCTCTCGCGCGCAGCGCGAGAGTGCGGCTACTTCAAAAAACAATAGTCGCACACCGCGCCTGCGGCGCGGAGCGACCAGATCAGGCGGCGACGAAGCTGCGCAGCAGCGACAACCCAGCCGCCTGGCTCTTTTCGGGGTGAAACTGGCAGCCGAACACGTTCTCGCGCCCGACCGCCGCGCAGAACCCGACGCCGTGCTCGCTGGACAGCGCCACGTCCTCTGCGCGCGCCGGATCGGGGAAGTAGCTGTGGACGAAGTAGAAGCACGACCCGTCGGGGACCGCGCCCGCCGGCCCGCCCGCCGCGGCCGGCCCGCGCTGCGTCCGGTTCCAGCCCATGTGCGGGATCTTCAGGCCCGGACGATCGGCGAAGCGCCGCACGCGTCCGGGCAGCACGCCCAGCCCCCGCGCCTCGGGGTTCTCCTCGCTGCTGTCGAAAAGCAGCTGCATGCCGATGCAGATGCCGAAGAACGGCCGCCCCGCGCGGATCACGTCGTGCACCGCCTGGCGCAGCGCCCCGCCCCCGCCGTCCAGCCCGGCCGCGCAGGCCCCGAACGCGCCCTGTCCGGGCACCACCAGCTTTTCCGCGCGCGCGACCGTGTCGGCGTCGGCGCTGATCGCGACGCGCGCGCCGACGACAGCCAGCGCCTTCTCGACGCTGCGCAGGTTCCCGCTTCCCAGATCGGCGACGACGACGGACGCGCTCGCGCTCACGACGTGAGCGTTCCCTTCGTCGACGGCACGCCGACCACGCGCGGATCGCGCCGCGCCGCCGCCGAGGCCGCCCGCGCGAACGCCTTGAACAGCGCCTCGATCATGTGGTGCGCATTCTCGCCGTAACGAACTTCGAGGTGCAGATTGCACAGCGCCGTGCTGACGAAGCCGCCGAAGAATTCGCGTCCCAGCTCGACGTCGAACGTCCCGACCCGACGCCCCTTGAGCGCGTCGGCCCGGTAGACGAACGCCGCCCGCCCGCCGAAGTCGACCGCCGCCGACACCAGCGTCTCGTCCATCGGGATCGTCGCCTCGCCGAAGCGCGCGATGCCGCTCTTGTCGCCCAGCGCCTGGCTGAACGCCTGGCCCAGGCAGATGCCGACGTCCTCGACGGTGTGGTGGGGGTCGACGTCGACGTCGCCCGTCGCCGTCACCTCCAGGTCGAACAGCCCGTGCTTCGCCACCGCCTCGAGCATGTGGTTGAAGAACGGCACCGGCGTGGCGATCCGGCGCTCGCCTTTGCCGTCGATGTCCAGCGTCAGCTCGATGGCCGTCTCGCTGGTCTTGCGCTGGATTTTTGCTCGTCGCGCCATGGGTTTCGGGCGCGAAAGTGTAACCCGTGGCGAAACATCCCGCCAAAACGGCGCCTACATCCCCGTTCCTCAAGGAATTTCCGTGCTTCGGCGATATAATTCTCGTGCCCGCGCCCATGGCCCAACGTGTCCGCGTAAGTCCCGTTCTCGGGTACAACCACAACCTGCGTCATGGCGGGCGTGTGTTTCACGTGCAGACCGAGGATTCGGGGCAGGGCTACGCGCGGCTGCACACGCATCTCTTCTACGAGGGGACGATCCTCTCGACGAAAAAGCAGGAATACGATCCGAGCGCGCCCGAGGACGCGGTGCGCGCGCTGATGCAGCAGCTGCACAAGTCGATGATCAGGGAGCTGACGCACGGCGACCACGACCCGCGCATCGGCGCGTTCTTCATCGCGCGCGGCGAGCCGGCGACGCTGGAGGCCAAGCCCGCGGCGCAGCCGGCGCCGGTCGAGCCCGCGCAACCCGAGTTGCCGCCCGCGACGGCGGCCGTGCCCACGCCGGTCGGTCGCCCCGGCGGCGCGGCGTCCGCGACCGCGCCGATCGCGGCGGCGCCGGCGACACCCGCGCCCGCCGCCAAACCGGTCGTGATGGTCAAGCCGGGCGGCGTGCGGCGGCCGCCCGTCGTGCTGTCTAGCTCCGCCGACGGCGTCGTCGTCCGGCGCAACGTCGTCATCAACGTCGGCGGCGGCGCGCCGCCGGTCAACGGTACGCCCGGCAACGTGCGGCCCCAATCGACGGGCACCACCGCGAGCCGCGCGCGGCCGGCGGCGCCGGTCGCGGCCACCGACGGCGCCGTCATTCCGGCGAAGGGCGCCCCGCGCGCCTCCGCCCCACCCGAGTCGGCGCCTCAGCCGCTGGCGTCGTCGCGCGAGATTCGCATGCCCTGGGAGACGCCCGGGCCGGCCGGGGCGCGGAGCAGCGGCCAGCAACCGATCATCACAAACGCCGCCACCACCACGCGACGGCCGAGCTCCAAGGACGTGAAGATGCCGTGGGATCCGCCGGGCGGCGCGCCCGCGGCCGGCGGCAAGGACACGTTCGCGGCAGAGCCCGGCGAGGACAAGGGCCTGGATGAGGTGATCCTCGAGTACCTGTCCGACGACGGCGAACCCGAAGAACGCTGACCGGCATCGTAACGTCCGTGCCCGCAGTGACTGTATTCAGCACGAAGACGTGCGGCTGGTGTCGCCGCGCCGAAGATTTGCTGACCCGCAACGGCATCCCGTTCGAGACCATCGACGTCACCGGCGATCGCCAGGCGCGCGACGCGCTCGTCGAACGCGCGAACTGGCATACGGTGCCGGTGATCTTCGTGGACGGACGCCCGATCGGCGGCTACCGGGAGCTCGCCGATCTACTGAACGCCGGCGGCCTCGCGCACCTCAAGCGAGCCTGACGACCAGGCCGGCGCCGCCGTCGACGAGGACCTGATCCCCGTCGCGCAGCGCCCGGCAGGCGCCGACCGCGCCGACGACCGCTGGGATGGCGCGCTCGCGCGCCTGTGCCGCGACGTGATCGAGCACGCCGCCCGTCTCGACGACGATCGCCGCCGGCGACAGCAACGGCAGCTCCGTCGGCAGCAGCGTGCGCGCCACAAGCACGTGGTCGCCGTCGTGATCTTGCTCGGAATCGCCGCGGTAGATGCGGACGGGGCCGATGCGCGCGCCGGCGGCGCCCGGCCGCCCGCGGACCACGTCGGTGCCGACGTCCAGCGTGTCCGCCGCGCCGAGCGGCGGCGGATTGGTACGCGCCTCCGCGTCTGCGCTGCGCGCCGCCGTCAGCGTCAGCGCCGCCTCCTCGAAGCCGAGCGGCGCCTCGCCGCGCGCATCCCGGCGCACGGCATCCAGCGGCAGCCAGAACACCTCGTTGGGATCGGCGAGCACGCCGCTTTGCCACATGCGTTCGCCCTCGCGCAACAGCGCCCGCCGCACGTGCGCCTGCAGGCGCGCGTACAGCGCGTCGTCATCCTCGGCGACCGCGGCGGCGCGCCGCGCGACGGTCAGGCGTGATTCCCACTCGTTCTGCACGTCCTCGGGCAGCCGGCCCCGCACGGCCTCCGAGGCCTCGCGCCAGGACCGATCGTCGATCGGAGCGCCGACGTTGGTGCCGCGCATCAGCCGCTCGAGCGACGACGAACGCTCGCGCCAGGTGGGCGCCGCGACGTCCCAGCGCGGCGCCTCGTCGCCGAATTCCTCCAGGTAGGCCTCCAGCTTTTCCGCGCGCAGCTTGGGGTCGACCGCCTCCGCCAGCGCGCGCGCGCGCCGCGCCCGCTCGGTGGCCGCCGACGACACGCCCGACAGCAGGCGAGGCAGCAGCGGCGCCGGATCGAAGCCGCTGCGGCGCAGGAACGCCGCCAGCACACCCGTGGCGGCGCGCGAGTTCGGCTGCACCACCCCGAACAGCGGCTGGTAGATGGCGACGAACGTCTCCAGCGCCTGCTCCAGCGTCGGCGTCGGCCGGGCCAGCCGCTCGCGCGCGGCTTCCCACACGCCGCGCAGGACATCGGCCGCGCCGATCGGCGTCGTCTCCGAGGTCGGATCGGTGGCGTAGAACAGGTAGCCGCCGACCACGCGCTGGCGCAGGCCGATCTTGCACTGCTCGTCGACCAGCGACACCAGGCCCGCCTGCGCGGGCGACAGCGGCAGCGGGTTGTGGGCCGCGTCCCAGTGCCAGTCGGTGTCGTTCAGGTCGCGGTCCGTCACCGCCGACATCGGATCGAACGAGGGCAGCGCGATCGTCGGGCGAACCGGCATGCGGCCGGGCGACTGCAACGGCCGCAGCTGCAGGAACGTCGGCCGCCCGTCGCTGACGACCCATTCCAGCTCGACGGCGCCGTTCGCCTTCGCGATCTCCCGCGCGGCGTCCGCGATGCGCGCGCGCGCCGCCCCTTCGATCGCCTGCGCGCGCCCTGCCTGAACCTCGATCGTCGGCGGCTCGCCGCGCGCCGGATCGAACGCCGCCGCGCCGTTGGCCTCGCCCTCGATGAACTCGTGAATCAGCACGGCGAAGCCGAGGTTGTCCGAGCAGAGACCATGCTGCGCCAGGTACGCGACGACGGCCGGCGAGATCGCCGACCCCAGCACGGCGCGCACGGCCTCCAGCACCTCGACGCGCGCGACGTCGATGCGCGACAGAAACAGACCGGCCGCCAGCGCGCCCGCCTCGTCCTCGATCGACGCCGACGAGCGCACCGCGTAGCGCGCCCCCGGTTCCGGGACCAGCGTGTCGATCTCGCGCGCCAGCGTGGTCGCGAACCCCTCCGGCCACGGCGCCGCCGCCAGCGCGCGCGCCGCGCCCTCGACCGTCGTCAGCGCGCCGGGAGCGTTCAGCGTGGACGGCAGCTTTGGCCCGCCCGCGCGCAGCTTCGCGAGCAGATCCGTCGTCACGACGATCGCCGCCGGCACGGGCAGGCGCGCCTCCGCGAGCCGCAGCAGAGACCTCGCCTTGCCGCCGATCTTATCCGGCGGCGCCCCAGGTCCCAGCCGAACGCAGAACGTCATTGATGCAGGCTCGCTCATGATAGGGTCGCGCCCCGAAGAGGGAAGATGGGCGTCAAGGGACCTCTGCTTTCGGGTGCACTGGGCAGCGCGCCGACGCTCGCGGCCGTGCTGCGCTGGACGACGGGCCGCGCGCCGGTCGCGGTGATCGGGCCGCCGTGGCTGGGCGACGCCATCGCGACAGCGAGCCAGGCGCTGGTGCTGGTCGAGCCCGAGGTTCGCCCGGTCGCGCTGCGCGCGCGCCGCCGCGCCCGCAAGCAGAGCCGCGCGATGGACGTCGCGCTCGCCGCCGCCGAGCTCCCGCTGGCGCGGGCGGCGTTGCCCGCGCTGGTCGTCGAGAACGTGGGCGGATTGCAGGAAGATGAAGCGATTCGCTGGCTGGCCGCGCTGGTGCCGTGCCTCCGGCCGGGCGGCCGGCTGATCGCGGCGGACGCCACCTCTAGCACCGCCGCCGCCGCGCGCGTCGCGGGCGCGTTTCTGTCGGCGGCGCTGACGGAGATCGTGCAGGAGTGGCCGCGCGACGGGGCATTGCTGACCGTTGGTGTCGCCCCGACCGCGTCCGTCATCGACGCGCGGTTCGCGGACGTACCGTTCCCGGGCCGGCCGCGGGCATAGCTCCGCGGGCGACGCTGTCGGAGGGCGACACGCATCAGGGCGGCAGCCTAGCAGGAACCGCGGACGTTCGGCGCGCTGTGGGTGTTTCTCCGACGCGTAGCAGGCCTCCGAATTCCGGTGAGAGGATGAGAATGGGGTAGGCTCTAACGGGCGACCATGGTCTCGCGATGGAGCCTGGGTCTGTTCGTTTCGGTGCTGGCCCACGTCGGCGTCGTCGCGATCGGACTGCTCATGGGCGCGCGCGGCTTCAGCGGCCCGGTCGACGTCGAGATCTCGGGCGTAAACCTGGAAGAAATAAAGGATTTACCCCTGGGCGGCCCGCAGAGCGGCGAGGGGCGATCGGGCGCGTCGGCGCGCATGCGCAGCCGGGCGCAGGTGCCGCCTGCCGAAGGGACAATGGCAGAACGCCCGGGCAAGGACGAGAAGACCAGCGGCACCACGCCGACCAATGACGACACCGCCCCGGCGCCGACCAGCGACCTCGGCGCCTACGCGCCCCAGGGGTCGCGGCTGACGATCCTGATGCGGCTCGATCGGTTGCGCGGGACCGAATACGCGGCGCCCGTGGGCGAGTTGCTGATGCAGCTTCCCGACGGGCAGGACTTCGTCACGGGCACCGGGCTGGACCTGTTCGCGGATCTCGACGCGTTGCTGGTCGCGACGCCCAACCCGCTGGACGCGTCGGTCACGTTCGTGGCCGTGCGCCATCGCCTGGGCGACGCCAAGGTGCGCGCGGCGCTGAGCCAGGGCGCCAAGGCGTCCGGCTACACGCTGACCTGGCGCACGCAGGGCGGCCGCCCGATCGCCGATCGGCACGCGCTGGAGCCGCGCCGGCGCTGGCGCGACGACCGGCTGATCGTGCTGGCGGCTCCCGGACTGACGGTCGTGACGCCGCGTGCGTATCGCTCGCTGCTGCTCGCGCCGGCTGCGCCGCCCGACGGGGGCGTCGCCGCGGAGGCGGCGGGCAACCCCGATGCGGGGGCGGCGGGGTCAACGGCGCCCTTCACGGGGAACTGGGCGACGTTGCTGACGCGCATCGACGCCGAGGAAGGGTTGATGCCGCCCGACGGGGCGGTGATGGTTAACGCCGTCGACATCTTCAAGTCGCGGGCGCCCGCGCCCGACGAGCCGCCCGTGCTTTACGGCATGCCCATTCCGGCCTCGGTCAACGCGGTGATCGCCATCGCCGACTCGCCCTCGCTGGATTTCGTCGCGGAGTTCAAGACCGAGGCGCCGGCCCGGCAATGGGAGACGCAGTGGCCGACCCTGCAGCGGAAACTCCGCACCCATCCGCTGCTGGTGCTGAGCGGGTTCTCCACGCTGGTGACGCGGGCGAAGATCGAACGCGAAGGGCGCGCCGTACGCCTGCACCTGGCCGTGTCGCGCGACGAGACGCTGCGGCTGCTGGCGATGGCGTCGCACTTCATGAACCGGCGCTTCGGCGACGCCAACGCGCCGCAATAGCTCGTCTGCGGGAAACTGAATCAGGGCGAGATCCATCCGCGCCGACGTGCGTCTGGGGGCGGGCACTCACGAGGAGGCCCGGTCATGGACGCGAAGACCCAGAACACCCCGTCCCCTTCACCCGCGACGAAGACGCCCCGGCCGCCGCGCCGGTTCGTCACCTACACCATTCTCGGCGGCGCCGTTCTGACGCTGCTGGCGGTGCTGGGCGTACAGCGCCAGAGCCGCGCGGTCGCGCCGCAATCGCCGCGGGTGACGGCCGCGCCGACGCCGCGCGCGCCCGAGACGCCCGACCCGCTGGCGCAGGCGCCGGTCGCCGCGGCCCGGCCGCGCGTCGAGCTGGTGTTCGCGCTGGACACCACCGGTTCGATGAGCGGGCTGATCGAGGGCGCGAAGAAGAAGATCTGGAGCCTCGCCAGCTTCGTCGCGCAGGGCCAGCCGACGCCGGACCTGCGGGTCGGCCTGATCGCGTACCGCGACATCGGCGACGCGTACGTGACGAAGGTGTTCGATCTGGATCCGGATCTGGACCGCGTCTATCGCCGGCTGCGCAGCTTTCACGCCGAGGGCGGCGGTGACGGGCCCGAGCACGTCGCCCGCGCGCTGCACGAGTCGGTCCACAAGATGTCGTGGAGCCAGGACCAGTCGGTCGTGAAGGTCATCTACCTGGTCGGCGATGCGCCACCCCACACCGACTACGACGACGGCTTCGACTACGTGCGCGCGGCGCGCGCCGCTGGCAGCAAGGGGATCCAGCTGCACACGATCCAGTGCGGCACCGACACCGCCGCCGAGAGCGCGTGGCGGAAGATCGCGTCGCTGGGCGGCGGGCAGTTCATGGCGATTCATCAGGACGGCGGCATGCAGGAGGAGCACACGCGCTACGACGACGAGCTGGCGCGCCTGCACGACAAGCTGGGCCGCACCGCGATCGGCTACGGCGCGGCGGCGCCGGCGGCCGCGGCGGCGGTCGCCATGGCCGAGGCGGCTCCTGTGTCGGTGAAGGCGGCGCGGGCGGGCTTCATGGCGAAGAACAAGAAGGCGGTCGGCGGCAAGGGCGACCTGGTCGAGGGGATCGCGAGCGGCGCGGTGAAGCTGGACGACGTCCAGGGCGAGCTGCCCGCCGACATGAAGGCGATGGACCGGCCGGCGCAGGCCGCGGTGATCGCGGAGAAGCAGAAGGAGCGCAACGAGATCAGCCAGCGCATCGACGAGCTCTCCAAGCTGCGCAAGAAGGAGCTGGACGCGCGCGAGAGCGAGGCCGAGAAGAAGGGCGTCGCCGACGGGTTCGACGTCGCCGCCAAGAAGGCGCTGCGCAGCTCGGTGGCCGCCAAGCCCGCCTCGGGCCTGACGCTGGAGTAACGGCCATGAACACGAACTGGCGATTTCGCGACCATCGCGGGTTTCAGCACGACGCGATCGTGGTCATCGGGGCGGCGGCGGGGGTGGGCGCGCTGGCCTGGGCGCTGCCGCTCGCAGGCGCCCATTGGTGGATGATGATGGCGGTGGGGCCGCTGCTGTCGTTGCTGGTCTCGCACGACGGACCCCGGCGCCGGCATCTGGTCACGGTGGCGACGGCGGCGGTGGGGGCGCTGCTGGCGGGCGCGGCCTGGAGCGCGTTCGCGGGGCGCATCGACACGATGACGGCGGGCGACGCGTTGCTGGTCGGACTGCTCGCGGGGCTGGCCGCGACGTCGGCGCTGGTGATCGCTCACGTCGAGCGCATCCCCGAGCCGGCGCTGGCGCGGGCGCTGGTCGACGCGCGCGCGACGCTGGGCGGCCCGGCGGTGGAGGAGCGGGCGCTGGCCGAGCGCGCCGCGCTCGCGCACGACCGGATCGTCGACGGGCTGGGCGGCGAGGGCGGCGCCGAGGGCCGGCGCCTGGCGCGGCTGGCGGAGCAGGTGACGGGGGAGGTGCTGGCGCTGGCCGTGCGCTGCCGCAAGCTGCGCGTCGAGCTGGAGCGCATCGACGTCGGGACCGTGCGCGAGCGCGCCGGTCAGCTGACGGCGGCCGCGGCGGACAGCGCCGACGAGGCCGCGCGCGCAGATTTGAGCCGCG
>Ga0070673_100000607_pt1 | contig 19561 bp, 14 predicted proteins | sample KBSM23metaG_FD_65342 | JGI IMG/M metagenome (GOLD analysis project Ga0070673, IMG submission 65342) | Miscanthus rhizosphere microbial communities from Kellogg Biological Station, Michigan, USA - KBS M2-3 metaG | ecosystem: Host-associated > Plants > Roots > Rhizosphere > Soil ... | reverse complement strand
CCCGGCAATACCGATCGAGGAAGTCCTGGTGGCTCGGCATCTGCGCTACCGTCTGCTCGATCGAACCCTTGAGCCCACTGAGGAACCGGGTGAGATCCTGGTCGCTCATCGCTTTCGCATAGTGATGATAGCGCTCGGGCGTGACGCCCTGGCCCAGCATTACCTGCGTCCAGGAATCGACCCGGAACAGCTCGCCCTCGTACTGCCAGGCGTGGGCGGCCTTCTGGAACATTTCGATGCGGCGCGCCAGCGAGGCGGGGATGAACATGCGCCGGCAATGACTCCAGAACGGGCTGTCGTCCCTTTCCACCGCGTGATAGTGCAGCACGAGAAAATCACGTATCGCTTCGAGCTCGCGCAGCACTTCCTCGTTGTATTGATCGACGAAGGACTGCGCGACCCCATTGAAGGGAAACAGGCGCATCAGGCGCGTGATCCCGGTCATGATGAGATGGATGCTGGTCGATTCGAGCGGCTCGAGAAAGCCACTCGCCAGGCCCAGCGCCACCACGTTCTTGCTCCAGGCCTTGAGACGCCGGCCGGCGCGGAACTTGATCACGCGCGGCTGGATCAGCGTCCTGCCTTGCACTTCCGCCACCAGCTTCTGCGTGGCCTGCTCATCGGTCATGAAGCGGCTGCAATAGACGAGTCCGTTGCCGACGCGATGTTGCAGCGGAATGCGCCAGCGCCAGCCCGCCTCGTGCGCAATCGCGCGGGTGTAGGGCACTGCCGGTCCGACCGATTCCGTTTGCACGGCTACGGCGCTGTCGCACGGCAGCCAATGAGTCCAATCCTGATATCCGGTGTGCAGCGTCTGCTCGATCAGCACGCCGCGAAAGCCAGTGCAGTCGATGAAGAGATCTCCTTCGATGATCTGGCCCGAATCGAGCACGAGCGCGTCGACGAAGCCGGAAGCGGCATCCTGTCGGACGTGCTTGATCTTCCCCTCGACGCGCTTCGCGCCATGGCCCTCGGAGAACTTGCGCAGGAACTTCGCGTAAACCGAAGCATCGAGGTGATACGCGTAGTTGATGTCCGACTGGGCGGACGTCGCGAACTTCTCCCGCCGGGCGGCCTGCAGCTCCAGGCAGTAATCCCCGAGCTCGGACCGGATGCCCCGGGCAAGGCCGTGCAGCCAGAAATGGTGAAACTCGCAAACCCAGGTCGGCTTGCCGTTCATGCCGAAGGAATGGATGTAGCGCTCGCCGGGGCGCCTCCAGTCCTCGAACGAGATGCCGAGCTTGAAGGTTGCCGAGGTAGCGCGCATGAACTCCTGCTCGTCGATGTTGAGCAGTCGATGGAACGTGCGAATGGGCGGTATCGTCGATTCGCCCACGCCGACCGTGCCGATTTCCTCGGACTCGACCAGCGTGACGTCCACGATCCCGTTGAACTGCTGCGACAGTGCTGCTGCAGCCATCCAGCCAGCGGTCCCGCCGCCGGCGATCACGATTCTTCTTATTTCGGTATTCATGTCAGCGATTGAGCCTGTTGAGCAGCAGGGCACGTATCTGCCGCGCCATCGTTTCGTCGATGGTGCCGAGCACGCCGCGTGCATGCTCCGGGAGATGTTCACCGGCGCGCCCCGCCGGACCGAGGACGTAGTACTCGATGACGTTCTTCCAGGCCAGCTTCTCACGCTCCGGCCGGTCCCGCAGCGACCAGATCAATTCGTACAGCGCGTTCATCGGCGTCGGAATGAACTCCGGCGATGAGCTCCACCAATAGTTCACGAGCGTATTGAACGCACTCAGTCCCTCCACGTGATGCCACCACATGGCCGGGATGAACACGGCGTCGCCGGGTTCCACCTCGGCCATCTGGCCCGCGGCCAGCGCTGCGCGAAAACGCGGATAACTCTCGAGGTCGGGATTCGCGAAATCGACGACGCTGACTGCCTGCCCGCCCGGCGAGGGATCGAGCGGCCCGGGATAGAGATTGAAGATCTGCTCCGGGGGAAACAGCGTGAAGCGGCGTCTGCCGACCACACAGCAGGCAATGTTGTTCGGCGCATCGTAATGACAGGAGGCAATGGTGCGATTGCCGATCCAGATGCTCGGCGCTGCATCCACGCCATGCGCCGCGAAATCGAGATCGTTCTTCGCTCTGAAACCGGGCAGGTGACCGTCGATGAGCAATGAAGCGGCGTAGTAGGTGGGCGGGCGCTCATCGCGAAGGTGAGCGTGAATCTCGTCGAGAAGCTCGTCCAGGCGTGACTGGCGAACGACGCAGTTCAACTGCGTGAAGTCTTCGCTGTAGAAGGGGCGACCGGCGATCTGCGGCTCACCGTAGGAGTAGCGGACCGGCTTGCCGTTGTAGTGGGAGCGCAGGTAGTCCATGGCGTGCTGGTCGGAGTTGCGCCCGGCTTGCACGAGCTCCCACCCAGCCACGAGGCCCTTCAGCACAGCCGGCTCGCCGCCTGACAACAGCTCCTGCAACGGCAGGGTTTCCGGTCGGCAGCCTTCCAGCACGCGAATTTTTCCGGCGACCTGGAGCATGAGTCAGCGAGCCGTCGCGGACACCTGCGCTGCCCGCTTGCGCTGCTTCATGGCCATGAGCTTCTTCACATTGCCCATCGATGCGATCACCAGGAACGCACCCTGAAGAAACCCGGTTTTGTTCAGCCTCTCGAGCGACGCCCCGTCGAGTGCCGCGAGCTTGCGCTGAGCGACAGTATGCAGACCGACGACGCTGTAACCCTCCTCAGCGCTCAACTTCACGTCGAGCGACACGGGTTCGATGAGGTCCAACTGCGTGAAAGCGGTAAACATCGCCTTGCTCATCTCCAGGCCAGCATGGATGCCGCGCAACACCAGCGCGATGTGGTCCAGGTACGGGCTGTTGCCGCCCTTGGGCAGAAAGACCGGCTCGCCTTCGGTCTGGCTGACGCGCGGATGATCCATATCCACGTGGATCATCGGCTCCTGACGCAGCTCACCGCCGCTGTCGCGCTCCTGAAAGCCGATGAGAAAGGGTCCGCGCACCACGATCCCCGGAACATAGTCGGCGAGCCAGCGGCCCTGCTGCAGGAACAGGTTCTCGTTCTTCTCGAAGCCGAGCAGCGCGACCGAATGATACTCGCCGCTCGTGGGATCCTTTCTGAAGAAGATCGGATACTCGCGCTGGACGTCGGCGTACTCCGTTGGAAAGGTGAGTACCGTGCCGACCTCGTCGCCGAATTGCGCGCCGTAGCGCGTGATCACCCGCAGATCTTTGTGGGTGACGTTGTTGAGCATCACGTGCCTGGTCATGGTGACTACAAGACTAAACGGAAAAGGCCGCTGCGATATACAGCGGCCTTTCCCTTCATGCACGCTCGGCGTCAGAACTTGTAGCGAACGCCGACCGCATAGCGCGGCTGCTGATCCTCCACTCTGACCACCTGCTTCTCCGATCGGGCGTGCCAACGAACGTCCTCGCCCGTCAGGTTGACCGCTTCCACCTGCAACGACAGGCTGTCGTTGAAGTCATACCCGACGCTCAGGTCGATCTGGTCGTACGCCTCGACGTAGTACGGATTGGTGTTGGAGCCGTTCTGATTCGTCGCCGCCAGGAACTCGTCGCGCCAGTTGTAGGCCAGGCGCGCCGTGATGCCGTACTTCTCGTACATCAGCACCGCGTTGGCGGTGTCGCTCAGGCCGAGGAGGGCGAACTGCGTCGTGCCCGGAGGGGCGTTGTTGTTGAAGCCCACGTCGCCATTCACGATCGTGTAGTTCGCCTGCAGGCCAAAGCCTGTATCACCGAAGAAGTACTGACCACCGAGCTCCCAGCCGTGAATCTTCGCTTTTTCCTGGTTGACCGGCCGCCGCACCGCGAAAATGTACAGCGGATCGTCGGCCTCGCCTGTGTTATCGAACCTGTTCTCCATGTCGAGGATTTGCGCGGAGCTGCCGTTGTAGGCGCCGAGTCCGCCGGTCTCGGTGGGATGGCGCAACATTGACAGCGCAGTGAACAGCGAGGTGTCGTTCCCCGAGCAGCCGGCGTTGACGTCTTGGCCCGCTGCGGTGACCTGGGTCACGCATTGCGCGCTCTCCAGGAAGGCAAGCGCTGACTGAGCATCCGGTCCGGAAGTCGGGTCCGTGATGCCGAACAGGTTTTGCTGGATCACGGTCGTGCCGATGAAGTTATCGACGCGCTTCTCCCAGAAGCCGGCCGAGACGTAGCCCTGGTCCGAGAAGTAGTACTCGACGCTGAAGTCCAGGTTGTCCGACTCGAGCGGCACCAGCGCAGGGTTCTGTGCGTCGGCGGACGCCTGGGTCGACGGATCGATCAGGACCGAGCCCGTCGCACCGCGGACCGTGGCACCCGCATACAGGTCGCCGTAGTTCGCGCGCGCGATGGTCTTGCTGTACGACATGCGGGCCTTGACCTCGTCGGTCAGCGCCACGTCGAAGTCGATACTGGGCAGGACGTGGTTGTAGCTCGTCTTTTCGGTGACCGGTTGGATTGTCGTGGAACGACCGATGGTGAAGTCGTTGTTCGCTGTCCAGACCATGCCGCCCGGCTTGTTGGGCACCAGAGTCCTCGCCGTCGAGGTCACGTCCGTCTCCTCGTAGCGAACACCGACCAACAAGTTGGTCGGGAATTTGCCCAGCTCGCCCTTCATTGCAACCTGCATGTAAACGGAGTTCACGTCTTCCTTGATCGTGTTGTTGTCGTCGAGGGCAGGGTCGGCGCACAGGCAGTTATTCGCCGTCGTGGTGTTGTCCGTATTCCAGTGGTAAGTACGGCCGTCGACCGGACTGGTAAAGCCGAGGCCCCACCGCGCCAGCTGGTCCGCGTTGCCGCGCCACGCGCCGCCCGCAGCGCCGGCGGTGCTGAAATCATTGAACAGGCCCGTCATGCTGAACGGCCGCAGCTGGCTGGTCATGCCGGGGACTACGGTGGCATCGGCCGCGCTCCAGTTGCCGAGCACGGCTTCGCCGTAGCCGTTCTTGCGATTCATTTCCGTCGAGCGCGTGTCGATGCCGAACTGGAATCGACCGTTGTCGAATTCCAGGGCGCCGTCCAGCCGCCCTTCCTTGACCTCGGTCTCCTGCTCGAAGGACCAGACGCGCAGCATCTGCGAGCCAAGCTCGCTGGCGGTGAAATCGGCATTCTTGGTGCCGTTCGTGCCCGCCACCGCGTCATTCAACGTCGGAAAGAAGGTGCGCGCCATGATCGGCAGGCCGTTGTTGAACGTGAACTCCTGAGCGAAGGCGCCCGGGCAATCGCTGGCCACGCAGTTCGTGCCGGCGAAGCTGAAGAACGTGGCACTGGCGCCCTTCACGGTGGGATCGTTCGGCTCACTCTTGGTCTTCGAGTCATGAGCGTCCAACCCCAGCGTGAAGGTGTCCGTCACCCGCCAGGCGACATTGAAGCCGATCGAATTCAGCGTGTTCCGCTGCTCGTTGTGTTGCTGCTCGAAGCCGAAGTCCTTGCCGCCGACGATATCGCGCAGGAAAACCGGCGTCGCCACTTCCTGGCCCGTGTCGAAGGTGAGGTTCGTGAAGCTGCCATTGCGCTGCAGCCAGATGGTCTGCTCGCCGCGATCCTCGGTGATGTCGTTGCCGGCGAAGGTGTAGTCGAGCGTCAGGGTCACTGCCTCGCTCGGTGCAAACTGCACCACGCCCTGAGCGTTGATACGTTCGCGCTCGAAATCCGAGAAAGCGTAGCGCGAGTCATTGGGCATGCCGTACAGCTGGCCGATCTTGGGCGGGTTCTTCACCACCGCATCGGGCCGCAAAGCCCCCGATGTGCCGTCCCATGCCTGAATGTTCCAGGCGTTCTCCGTGAACTGAATGGAGCCGCCGTGGCGCTTCTGATAGCTGGCGCTCAATCCGACGCCCCAGGTGTTGGCGTCATTCGTCATGCTGAAGATGCCCGAGATCTCCGGAGTGATCTCGGTTTCGAACGGCGCTGACTCGTCGTAGACGCCCTTGGCGCCCACGTTCAGGATCGTTCCCGGATTGTCGAAGGGACGTGCAGTCTTGATGTTGACCGTAGCGCCGATGCCGCCCGAGGCGAGATCGGCCCGGCTCGTCTTGTAAACCTCGACGCCGGTGATTGCCTCAGAGGCTAACTGGGCGAAATTGAAGGAGCGAGTGCCGGAGCCCTGACCGCCAATCGTGATCTCGCCGTTGCCGAATCCGTCTGCGCCCGGTATCTGACGGCCGTTGAGGGTCACGAGGTTGAACTGCGGGCCAAAGCCGCGAGCGGTAACCTGCGCGCCCTCGCCATTGCGGCGGTCGATGGAGATGCCGGTGATTCGCTGCAGCGACTCGGCCAGATTCGTGTCGGGGAACTTGCCCATGTCTTCCGCGGTAATCGCGTCGACTACGCCGACCGCAGTGCGCTTGATATCCATGGAAGCTTCGAGGCTGGCTCGCAAGCCGGTGACGACCACTTCTTCCAGCGGCTCGCTCTTCGTCTGGCTTGCGACCGGCGGTGTTGCCGGCTGTTGCGCGAACGCTGGGTTGATTACAACCACACCGCCGACGATGGTGAACAGCGCTCTGGACCTCAGGCGCTGAGCCGTTGACTTCGCTTTCATGGAACTCTCCTCAGCAAGGCCGCGGGTCGGTGTTCGTCCGCCGGGATGGCGTTGACCAAATTCGCGCAGTGATGCATACGACTGCCTCCTCGTAGTCTTTTTTAGTGCGAAGCATCGGACTTCCCCGACCCGGTTCTGCGCCGCGCCATGTTCTGCACGTCGCGCCGAAATATCCCCCTTTCGAACGCGCCGCTACAGAAACATGTGATTTACGTGCGTGCGCCGGGTCCGCGGAAACTCCGATGACTCATGAGTTCGTCACGACGCTTAAGGCGTCCCCCTGTCTGCTCGGCCGATCCGAAAAGGATCCGCTCGGTTAGAATTGATAACGCTACCAATCCGCTTTTGATAACGCTATCACGCAGTTTTCCGAAATGAAAGAGGTGAAGACCATGTCGCGCCGCATGTTCACGTACGAAACGAGATTGAAAGCGCTTTCAAGGAGATCCGCATGCTGAATACGAGAATTCTCGGGCTCGCGGGGAGCGCCTTGCTGTGTGTCGCGGGCGTGGTGCATGCGCAGGACACCTTGGTTCTCAGTGTCAAGACGGACCAGGCAGGTCCGGTCATCAGCCGCCAGATCTTCGGACAATTCGCCGAGCATCTCGGGCGCGGGATCTACGAAGGCGTATGGGTCGGGCCCGATTCGCGCATTCCGAATACGCGAGGCATCCGCAACGATGTCGTCGCGGCTTTGCGGGAATTGCACGTGCCGAACGTTCGGTGGCCAGGCGGCTGCTTCGCGGACGAGTATCACTGGAGAAATGGCATCGGAACCCCCGCCGCGCGTGCTGCGACGCTCAACCCGAACTGGGGCGGGGTCATCGAGCCGAACACATTCGGCACGCACGAGTTCATGGATTTCGTGCAGCAGATCGGCGCGGAAGCGTACCTCTCCGTGAACGTGGGTTCAGGGACGTCGCGCGAAGCTGCGGATTGGTTCGAGTACCTGACCACCAATCAGCCGACGGCTTTGGCGAAGGAACGCGCCGCGAACGGCCATCCGGAGCCGTTCGGCATCTCATACCTCGGCGTCGGCAACGAGAGTTGGGGATGTGGCGGCTCCATGACGCCGGACTACTACGTGAGTCAGCTCAGAATCTACGCTCGCTACACGCGCAACTACAACGCGCAGCATCCGATGAAGAAGATCGCCGTCGGTCCGGACGGCGGCGACACGAGCTATACGGAAGCCGTGATGAAGGCGTGGAAGGAGCGCAACTGGAGCTGGGACATCGATGGGTTATCGCTGCACTATTACACCGTTGGCGGCTGGCCGCCGAGCTACAAGGCGACGGGCTTCGGCGAAGACGAGTACGCCAAGCTGCTCAAGGAAACGCTGCGCATGGACCAGTTGATTCGCACCCACGGTGCGATCATGGACAAGTACGATCCTGAGAAGAAGATTGCGCTGGTCGTCGATGAATGGGGCGCCTGGCTGGCACCCACGCCAGGTTCGCAAGAAGGTTTCCTCGTGCAGCAGAATAGTCAACGCGACGCGATCATCGCCGCGCTCAACATCAATACGTTTGCACGTCATGCCGACCGCGTGCGCATGGCCAATATCGCGCAGATGGTGAACGTGCTGCAGGCCATGCTCCTCACGGATCGAGAGAAGCTGGTGAAAACTCCGACGTATCACGTGTTTCGGATGTATGTGCCGTTCCAGGACGCAACCCTGGTGCCGATCCAACTCGACCCGCAAACATACGTGCACGGCGCTGTCGAGCTGCAACGCGTCGATGCGATCGCCGCCAAGGACAAAGACGGCAAGCTGTGGCTCGCCATAGCGAACGTCGACCCGAGCCGCGCGGTTCGCGTCCGCGTTGCGAGTGGCGGTCAGAAGAACGAGGTGGTTCGCGGCGAAACCTTGGTCGCTCCGAAGATCGACAGTGTCAATACATTCGAAGCGCCGAACACGGTCGCGCCGAAACCGGTTACGGCCAAGCGAAGCGGCGGCGCAATGACGCTCGAGTTGGCGCCCGCGTCGGTCACTGTGGTGTCGCTCTCGCCCTGAGTCAGCGCCAGCCGGCGTCTACAAAGTACTCATGTGCCGTACACATGCGGGCATCGTCCGATGACAGGAACAGGACCATTGCCGCCACGTCGTGCGGCTCTACGCGCGCTTTTATGCACTGCTGCTCGAGCGTGCGCGCCTCTTCCTCCGGTGTGTGCCACAGCTTCATCTGCCGCGGCGTGCGTACTGCCCCCGGCACGACGCAGTTCACTCTGATCCCGAAGCTGCCGAGGTCGCGCGCCAGGCCGCGAGTCAGGCCTTCGATTCCTGCCTTGGCCGTTTGATAGATCGCGAGATTGGGTAGGGCGAGGTGCCACGACACCGAACCCAGATTGACGATGGCTCCGCCGCCCGCTGCCTTCATGTCGGCTAGCACTGCCTGTGCGCAGAAGAAATAGTGCCGCAGATTGACCGCGATGCGCTCGTCCCAGTAGGCAGGCGTCGCGTCCTCGATAGTGTGCCGATCGTCGTTCGCCGCGTTGTTGATCAACACGTCGATCGGTCCCAGCTGCTCGCGTATATGCGGGAACAGTTTGCGGATCGCGGCGACGTCGGTCAGATCGCACGCATAGTAGCGCGGCCGGTTCTCGCGGTAAGCGAGACGCCGTTCGAAGTCGCGAGACTCTGCCTCCGCAATGTCCAGGAACGCGACGTGAGCGCCCTGATAAGCGAAGCTCTCGACGATCGCTGCTCCGATGCCAGAGCCGCCGCCCGTGATGACGACACGCTTGTTACGCAAGGAAGGGTAGACCGTGTGCGACATGGCACTGCTCATTGAGGTTCGGGTAGCCGCCGACGGCGCGCGAGGTTGCGCAGGAGCATGGCGATGCCCCAGGGCTCATGCCGCCACTTCCCGGAGCCTAATGGTAGCGTTATCAGAATACAAGGTCGACGGAGCCGGCCAGGTGACATGAAGCTCGCGTGTCATCCCTTACGCGGTGCAGCTACGGAATCGCGCTTGATCAGGGCGTGGGCCATGACGTGGTCGGAAACAACTCGCGCGTCGCCGCCCTTGCGCTGGCGAATGCTACGCAACAGCAGTTCGACAGCAGAACCAGCCATGGCAGCAATCGGCTGTCGGATGGTAGTGAGCTCCGGCCAGACGGTCGTCGCGGTAGGGGTGTCGTCGAAGCCGACGACGGAGAGGTCACGCGGCACGTCCAGACCGCGGCGGTGGGCGACCGACACCGCCGCCGCGGCCATGTCGTCGTTGCTGGCAAAAATAGCCGTCGGCGGGCTCTTGCGTGTGAGCAGCTTTTCGGTCGCCTCCAGGCCGGAGCGATAGGTGAAGTAGCCTTGCTGAATCAGCGCAGGATCGATGGTGAGCCCGGCTGCTGACATAGCCGCGTGGAAGCCGTCGTGCGCGATGCGAGTACCTTGCGCGGCCGCTAGTGAACGCGCTGCCGCGTTCGGTGTGTAGTTCAGCTCCCGCACGGCGCGCATGACCAGCTCGCGCGTCGCTTCCCGCACGTTGCTGTTGCTGTTCATCACGCGCGACACCGTCATCAGCGAGACGCCCGCGTGCTTTGCGACTTCGTGAATGGTTACCGCATGGCCCTTGCGTCGCTCGGTTCGTGCGCCGGTCTTGACTCGCATGACGGTGTGATCTCGAGAGCGCTGGACTGCGCGCGGCGATTATTGCGCACGCCGCCCGTGGGCGGAAACACGTGGTACCGTTACCAGAGATCAAACCGATGGTTTGTAGATTCACGCGCGGGCTCGAATCGATTGCGATGGTGACGAACGCGCGCTTGCGCGCGTGGTGAACGATCTGCTCGGCGAGCTGCATGCGAGTCTCGAGAAGGTGTTCGAATTCATCCGGAGAGCCGACGGACCGCCTCCCGTATAAGCTTGCTAAGAAACGCGAGCGGCTATGCACGGCGAACGACAGATCTACTCGAGCCTGATCGACGAGTGGGCGTTGAGCGATACTCACACCCTTCCTCCCGCTGTGGACGTCGCAGTCATCGGCGGTGGCATTGTCGGCTGCTCGGCCGCTTACTTCCTCGCGCGCGCAGGCCTGAGCGTTGCCGTCTTCGAAAAAGGCCGGATCGCCGGCGAGCAATCCGGCAGGAACTGGGGCTGGGTGCGGCAGCAAGGCCGTTCACCCGTCGAGCTTCCTTGCATGATGCGCAGTCTGCAGCTGTGGTTGGAACTGCGCGAGGAGCTGGGTGACATCGGCTTCAGGCAAGGTGGCTCGCTCTATCTCGCGCGAGACGCTGCGGAACTGGCGCAGCTTGAACAGTGGTTGAGCGTCGCGCGCGAACATGATCTCGACACTCGGCTTCTCCGTGCGGGAGAGCTAGCCGCAGTCCTGCGAACCGACGCGCGACGCTGGAGCGGCGCGCTGTACACGCCGAGCGACGCGCGAGCGGAACCCAGCCGCGCAGCACCTGCTTTTGCACGCGCTGCCAAACGCCGGGGCGCTCAGATCTTCAGCCACTGCGCGGTGCGCGGCATCGATCGCGTCGCGGGGCGTATTCAGGGCGTGATTACCGAGCGAGGGCGTGTCGCGGCATCGATGGTCGTCTGTGCCGGCGGTGTCTGGACGAGCAGCTTCTGCCGATCGATGGGGATCGCGTTCCCGCAATTGACGGTTCTCGGCACAGTCGCACGCACGGCCCCGACCCGCGAGATCCTTGCTGGAGAGGCTTGGTGCCCGGCCATCGCGATCCGCCGCCGGGCGGACGGCGGCTACACCGTTGCGCATGGCGGCTCCTTTCTCCATTCGATGACCCCCAGCACGCTGCGGCACCTCCGCAAGTTCTGGCCGGCCTTGCGACAGGATCACGAGTCGATCCGGGTTCGCGTCGGCTGGGGATTCTTCGAGGCACTGCGCACTCCTGCGAAGTGGGGGATGAATGAGGTTTCGCCCTTCGAACGCCAGCGGATGTTGGATCCGAAACCTGAAAAGCAGGTGCTCCAGCAGATGCGAGCCGCTCTGGAGCAGTGGTTTCCGGAGATTGCGCCCGCTGCGTTCGTGGAATCCTGGGGTGGGATGATCGAGACCTCGCCCGACGTCCTTCCGGTGATCTCGCACGTCGACGGACCGGAGGGATTTCTGGTCGCGAGCGGCTTCAGCGGGCATGGCTTCGGCATTGGCCCCGGCGCCGGTAAACTCATCGCCGACATGGTCCGGGGTGTCGCCGACCGTGACGAGGTGCGGGCCTTTCGGTTGCAGCGGTTCTTCGATGGCTCGCAGATCCGCCCAGGCCCGTCGCTCTGAGTCTGCGATCTGCACAGGTGCCGAAGTGAATCCCAACGAACAGCCCGTTCTGGCCCGCGAGCTCCAGCAGTCTCTCGCGCCACGCTTCTACAGCAGCGAGAGCGTATTCGCGCTGGAGCGCGAACGCCTGTTCCATGCGCAGTGGTTTTGCGTGGGACGCGCCGAGCAAGTGCAGTCACGCGGTGATTGTCTGCATGTGCACGTTGCTGGCGAAAGCATTCTGATTCTTCGGCAGCAGGACGATTCGCTGCGAGCGTTCTATAACGTCTGTCGCCATCGCGGCAGCCGGCTGGTGCGCACGCCACCTCTGCCGGATCCAGATCAGCCGTCGGCAACCCGCTCGACCTCCCTGGCGTCCGGAGTCGTGTGTCCCTATCACGCGTGGAGCTACAACCTGGACGGCTCGCTGCGCGCAGCGCGTTACGTGCAGTTCGATTCGACCTGTCCTAAGGAAGGCTTCTCACTCGTGCCGGTCCAGCTCGATACCTGGGGTGGCTTCATCTTCGTGAACCTCGCAGCGACGCCGGCACAGTCGCTGCACGAGCAGATCTCGGTGCCCATGACCAAGCTGCAACGCTATCCGCTGAACGATCTGCGTCGGGGCGCGCAGCTCATCTACGACGTGCGCGCCAACTGGAAAGTGATCATGGAGAACTACAACGAGTGCTATCACTGCGGCCCCGTGCATCCGGAGCTGTGCGCTCTCGTGCCTGCTTTCCGCGAGCGCGGTGGCGCAGGTCTCGACTGGGACGATGGCATTCCGCATCGCGCCGGTGCCTGGACGTTCACGCTCAGCGGGACATCGAAGCGCGCGCCGTTCCCGGGGCTGTCGGACAAGGAGAAGACTCATCACAAGGGCGAAGTTGCATATCCGAACCTGTTGCTGAGTGCCGCGGCGGAACACATCGCGGCCTTCACGATCTGGCCTATGGGTCCACAGCACACGCGCATCGCCTGCGAGTTCCTGTTTCATCCGGACGAGATCGCGAAGCCGCACTTCGATCCCACCGACGTGGTCGATTTCTGGGATGTGGTCAATCGGCAGGACTGGCAGATCTGCGAATCGGTGCAGGATGGAATGAGCTCGCGCGGCTTTCGCGGCGGCTTCTACGCGCCGATGGAGGACCCCAGTCTCGACATCCGGCGCTATCTCGAGCGGCATCTCGGCGACCTGTCGCAGGTGAGTTGAGAACGCGCGCGTGACATCCCGCTACGACGCAGTCGTCATCGGCGCAGGTCACAACGGATTGACGACAGCGTTCTATCTCGCGCGAGCCGGTCTGCGCACGCTCGTGCTGGAACGGCGCGAGATTGTCGGCGGCTGCTGCGTCACCGAGGAGATCGATCGCGACGCGGCGCCGGGCTGTCGCGTTTCCACCGCCTCGTACATGGCGAGCATGTTGCGTCCGGAGATCATCCGCGATCTGCAGCTCGATCGACAGGGATTGAGAATGATCGCGGCGGAGCCGACGGTTCAGGCCGTGATGCCCGACGGCACAGTGCTACCCTGGTGGAGCGACCGCGAGCGCATGCGCCAGTTGCTGATGCGCGTTGCGCCGCAGGACTGCGATCGCTTCCTGTCGCTGGACGTTCATCTCAGCGAGCTGGCGCGCCATCTCGAACCGCTGTTCATGCAGGCGCCACCGGACTTGCAGCGCAGTGGCTTCGCGGGCCTCGGCGAACTGTTGCGCTTCGGCTTGAAGTTTCGTCGGATGAAGGGGCGGCAGATCGCGGATCTCATCGCGTTCGCGACGGGCAGTCTCGGCGAATTTCTCGATCGCTCACTCGAATCGGCGCACCTGAAGTCGCTGGTGCTGTCGAACAGCCTCTACGGCAAGCACGGCGGGCCCTACGATCCCGGCACTTTGTTCGGACTGCTGTTCCATCTTCTCGGCGGCGGTTCCGAGGCGAAGCAGGGATTCGTCGGCCACGTCATGGGTGGCATGGGCGCCATCACGCAGGCGATGGCCGCTGCCTGCGTGGCGAAAGGTGTCGAGATCCGTACAGTGTCGGCAGTGCAGCGAGTGTCGATCCGATCGGGTCGTGCAACAGGCGTGGTGTTGGCCGACGGCTCGGAGATCGACGCGGCTGTTGTGGTGTCCAATGCGGATCCGAAACACACATTTCTCGACCTCGTGCCGGCCGGTGACCTCGACGATCAGTTCTGCGCGGATGTGCGCGGAATCAAGATGGATGGACCCTGCGGCAAACTCAATCTGGTGTTGAGCGAAGAGCCTCGGTTACTCGGCGGCGATCCCGACGCCGAGACGCTGCGCAACGCACAGTTCACGTTCGTGCCCTGGCTCGAAGGGGCTCAACGCTGCTACGAGAGTGCGCGACAGGGCAGGGTGCACGAGCGTCTCTGGATCGATTGTCTGGTGCCCTCGCTGCTCGATCCTTCGCTCGTGACGCCAGGTCATCACGTCATGACTTGCTTCGTGCAATTCCTCCCTGGCAAGCCGACGGAAGGTTGGGAGCAAGCGCGAGAGCCGTTGCGACGTCAGTTGCTCGCTCACCTGGCCGAGTATGTGCCGGCAGTGCAACGCTCGCTGGTGGCGAGCCGTCTCTACACTCCCGCAGATCTCGAAAGCACCTTCGGCATCACCGAAGGCAACATCTTTCATGGCGACTTGCGGCCGGATCAGTTGTTCTTCATGCGACCGCTGCCCGCATACGCGCGCTACGCGACGCCGATCCACGCGCTGTACTTGTGTGGAGCGGGCACGCACCCGGGCGGCGGCGTGACCGGTGCGCCGGGATTCAACGCGGCACACCGGATCCTGGCCGATCTCAGGCGCGCATGAGCAGCGCACGCCCAATTCCGGTGCGCTACCGGATCCTCGGCGTGCTGTTCGTGCTGAGCTTCGTCAACTACCTGCTGCGCAACAACCTCTCGATCGCGATTCCGAGCATCCAGGAAGAATTCAAATTCACGAACGCCGAGATCGGCTGGATCCTCGGCAGCTTCAACTTCAGCTACGCGCTGCTGCAGATACCCGGTGGCATCTTCGGACAGATCTACGGTCCGCGCCGTGCGCTCGCATTCATCGCGGTGTCGTGGGGCGTGCTCACGCTCCTGACCGGCTTCGTTCCAGCACTGATGGCTGCGTCGGCGACCGGTGCGATGGTGTCTTTGATCGTAATACGTCTGCTACTCGGCGCTACGAACGCTCCGCTGTTCACGACCACCGCAGGAGCCTTTGCCAACTGGTTTCCCGCCGGCGCCTGGGCGTTCCCGAATGCGGCGTTGAGCGTCGGCCTGGTGCTCGGGCAGGCAGCGATCGGTCCGATCGTGACCGCGCTGATCGTGAAATATGGCTGGCGCGAATCGTTCTATCTCTTCGCGCCTCTCGGTCTGCTCGCCGGCGTTTGGTGGTACTGGTACGGCCGCGATCGGCCTGCGCAGCATCCCGCCATCACTGCCGACGAGGTGCTGCTGATCGAGGGCAATCGGCCCGATCCCGAACCTGACACGCGAGAGCACGGCGCATGGCGCCGCATGCTCGTGCATCGTGACGTGTTGCTGCTCGCTGCCAGCTACTTCTGCATGAACTACGTCTTCTACATGTTCGCGCAGTGGCTGTTCACGTATCTCGTCAACGCGCGCGGCTTTTCGCTGCTGGAAAGCGGTTGGCTGTACGTGCTGCCGTTCGCGACTGGTGCCGTGCTCGCGGGCCTCGGCGGACTCACGTGCGATGCGCTCTGCAAAAGCATCGGCGCAACCTGGGGCTGCCGGTTGCCCGCGATGACCGGTCTGGTTCTCGTGGCCGTCCTGCTCCTCGCCGGCGTCTACGCGTCGAACGCGTACCTGGCCGTGGGACTCCTCTCGCTGTGCTTTGGCTTCACTCAGTTCACCGAAGGCGCATTCTGGTCGGCGTCGACGTATGTCGCTGGCCCGCACACTGCAGCAGCCACAGGCGTCATGAACACGGGCGGCAATGCTGCTGGCTTCCTTGCTCCAGTGGTTGGTCTGATGGTGGATCAGCTCGGCTGGTTTGCGACGCTCGCAAGCGGATCGGCCTTCGCGCTGACTGGCGCTGCCTTGTGGTTGCTCATCCGGATCCGCCCCGCCGAACCAGCGCGATGATGCACGTAGCAACGCGCTCAGCATTGATCTTGGCGTTCGTGCACGTCTCGCTCGAACCGCCTCTCGCTCACGCCGACTGCGTTCGCAACGAAGAGTTCGATCAGATCTCAGCCGTGGTGACGGAGGGTTTTTACGACCGCACGTTCCGCGGTCTCGACTGGCCACAGCGCGTGGCACGCGCGCGGGCTGGAATCGATTGCAATGGTGACGAACGCGCGCTGGCGCGCGTGGTGAACGAGCTGCTCGGCGAGCTGCATGCAAGTCACACCGATCTCTACACGCGTGAGGATCCCGAGTACTGGGCACTGCATTCGATTTTCTCCCGCTCGCTCACTGATTTTGCAGTTCCCTATCTCGGCATCTGGCCCGAACGACGTGACGATCGCTGGTTTGCGAAGTACGTGCTCGATGCGTCGCCTGCTCAGTTCGCGGGTATTCGCGCCGGCGATGAGCTCATACGCATGAATGGCGGTGAGTACACGGCGATGCCGCGCGGGGAAATCACCACGCTCACCATTTCCTCGGACGGCAAGCGCCAGCGCACCGTGACGCTGACGCCGCAGGTCAAGAGCTTGCAGCGTTTCCTCTACGACGCAACCTTTAATTCGCGACGCATCATCGAGATCGGTCGTGCGCGCGTCGGCTACTTTCATCTCTGGGCTGGCACACACGGTGCCTATCTCGAACGACTGAACGCCGCGCTCCAAGAGTTCGAGAAGGTGTCCGTCGATGCGATCGTCGTCGACTTTCGTGGCGGCTTCGGCGGGGCGGGCCCGGAGTACGCAGAACGGTTGCGTCGTATTGCGCGACCGAAGTATCTGCTGATCGATGACGGCGTCCGCAGCGGCAAGGAATGGGTCACCGCACTGGTGAAACGCGACCAGGTCGCGACTGTGGTCGGCTCACGCACTGCGGGCGCTGTCCTGGCTGCTTCGGTCTATCCCTTCGCCGACGACCGCTACCTGCTATATCTCGCTGTGGAGCCGTTTGCACCGGAAGGCATCGGTGTCCTCGAAGGCATCGGTGTGGAGCCCGACATTGCTGTCGCGCCGTGCCGCGAGCACTGCGCCGGTCGCGATCCGCAGCTCGAGAAGGTGTTCGAATTGATCCGGAGAGCGTCGCCCTAGAGAGTGATCGCCGTGTCGCTCAGTCGATCGGCCAAGGCATCTCTTTGGGTAGCGCAGTCTCGGTTGGCCGCGCAGGCGTGCTCCGATCTTCCACGAGATCGACGCGGCGCCACCAAGGCTCAGGCCTCTCGCTGTGGGCAGGTTCAGCAGGTTCGCCCAGACGAGGCATGATGAGCTGCGCTCCGGTTTTCGGCGCCAGCTCCAACAAGGTCTCCGCCGGCTGATCCCAGGCGTGCAACGCGAGACTGAACGTGCCCCAGTGCACCGGCAGGAACGGACCGCCGCCCAGCAGCGCGTGCGCCTCGAGCGCATTTTCCGGTCCCAGGTGAATGTTGCCCCATGCAGGATGAAAGGCGCCGATCTCGATCATGACCAGATCGAACGGCCCGAAGCGCGCGCCAATTTCTCGATACTCGGGCGTGAGCCCGGTATCGCCGCTGAAGAATACGGCGTGACTCGGTGAACGGACGATCATCGATGACCAGAGAGTCGCGTTGCCGTCATTCAGGCTGCGCCCCGAGAAGTGCTGAGAAGGCGCGGCGGTCACCGTGAGATCGCTGCCTGGCAGCGTGTGCGATTCCCACCAATCGAGCTCGACGATCCGCTCCGGCTGTACACCCCAGGCTTCGAGGTGAGCGCCGACGCCCAGTGAGGTGACGAAGGGTACTTTCGTCTTTGCGAGTTGGCGGATGGTGGGATAGTCCAAGTGGTCATAGTGATCGTGCGAAACGATGACCAGGTCCACATCGGGCATCGCTCGCAGCGGTACGGGCGGCGGTTGAAATCGCTTGGGCCCGGCGAGACTCGAAGGTGACGCGCGCGGTCCCCAGACGGGATCTGTGATCACGCGCTTGCCATCGATTTCAATCAGCACCGTCGAATGTCCAAGCCACGTCGCGCGCAGGCCGCTGGCTGGCGGCTTGGTCCAGACATCGAGCGGGTTGACTACGGGCAGTGGCCCGCGCGGTACGCGTCGCACGCCGCCGCACAGGAATTCGCTGATGGACGGCATTGCGACGCCCGGGAGCCCGCGGGGAACCTCACGACTGTTGCGGAAGCGCTCGCCCGACCACGCGGGCGATGACTTGATCCGCTCGAGGCGTGCGCCTCGCGATCTCGCACCCAGCGATTTCATCGGTCTTCCTACTCCAGCAACAGGTCTGCGGAGAATGCTACAGGGATCGGCGAGCTCACGAACATCATCCGCTGAAGAGGGTTTCCACGGGTCCAAGCCCGACGAGTTCCTCGCGGACTACAACATGAAAATGGGCGCGCGAGTGGCGCATGGGGAAAACTCGGATTGGTCGTACGACCTGCAGATCATTCGGCCGTTGTTGCAGGTTGTGAACAACAACAGCCCGACCAGCGTCGGCGGAGGAGGAACGCCGCGACAACCGCTCGCGCCGCCGTTCCACTAGACGAGGCATCGACGTTTCGTGCCAGCCTCCCTGCATGTGCAAACATGCGGGGAGGCTGACAAAGGAGGTCCGCCGCTCACTCGCTACGCCTGGGTGATCGTTACGATTGTGCCCAGGCAGAGGTAGTCACCTCCGAGCGACTCCCGCTCAGTTGCAACTTGGCACTGGCTGTTGAGGGAACTGGTGCGAATTCGCCGTCCAGCATTCGTCGAAAACCGAACAATAGCAGGCGTGCATCTGGATTCTGCCACTCTGCCGAGCAAGATCGACCTGTCGCCATAGCACGGCGTTGCTGTCCGTCTTCGGCCAACGCAGAGCAGAAATCCGTTCATTCGGCGCCAACGATCTGGACGCAACCGGATTCGTGGTATCAGGGCCCAGCATGGCTTGCCGGTTGCCACTTGCTGCCGCGAGAGCCTCTGTACGAGCTTCGTTGCAGCAGGACTTGGTCAGGTTGTCGATCAGCCAACCCTGAGAAGACACAGGCTGGCCGTCAACGAGGATCTTGAAGTCATGTATTTGAGCAGGCCCCACGCCGGTGTTGTGAATGTCGAACGTGAGAGTGGCCTCGCCTTCTGCGGTTTCGTTTGAAGTATCCAGCTGCAAAGCGGGCCACGAACTGGCGTGTACCAACCTCTCCATCGAATGGCTGGTGTGGTAGGCCGTGTAGAGCGAGGCCGCTGAGATCGTGATTGCAACAAAGCTGGCGAGCAAGTCCCAGTCGCGATGGCCAGTTCGCCGCGGCTCTGGTGTCTCAGGGGGTTCGATACTCATCCAGCTCCCCGACGGAATTTAGACAACGCTACGGTGAGGAGCGAGGCCGCGGCCACTCCTCGCATGTCACGCGAGCTGACTTCACCCTGCATAATCGGAATTGCAGAGTGAAAGTGGCCACTGGAGGTCGCCGAGAAGATCTGGCTGCTGACCCAGTCCGAGATCTACCCTGCGGGGTGGGTGGCAAGCAGCTCTTGACGCTCGAGGGCCGTGGTGACGCCTAACGAGCAGTTGCAGCGGACCGTGATACGGCGGGCAAGGTGGCCCAGCTATGCTGGTGCCTGACCGTTAGGCCGTTACATCTATCTGGCGAGCTTCTGCAGTTGAATCGCCGCCGACGCGGTGGTGAATGAGGAATTCCTTCGTCCGCGGAGCGCGAA
>Ga0070673_100000606_pt1 | contig 19571 bp, 18 predicted proteins | sample KBSM23metaG_FD_65342 | JGI IMG/M metagenome (GOLD analysis project Ga0070673, IMG submission 65342) | Miscanthus rhizosphere microbial communities from Kellogg Biological Station, Michigan, USA - KBS M2-3 metaG | ecosystem: Host-associated > Plants > Roots > Rhizosphere > Soil ... | reverse complement strand
CGGGCACGGGCGCGGGCACGGGCACGGGCGCGGGCGCGGGCGAAGGAGCCGGTGCGGGTGACGGCGCGGCGGCGAGCGTGACGCCGCCCGCGGCGACGCCAACGGCGCCGAGGACCAGCTTGCGACGATCGAGCCGGGGCGGGGCCATCCTTGTCTCCTTCGCTGTTCGTTCATTCAGTATGCAGGCTGCGATCATCGCGGGCATGCGCGAACACCCCGTCCCGTCTGCCATGTCGCACGGCGTCGAGATCGTCTCCTTGGAGCGGCGGTGACGGCGCTGCGCGGCCTGGCCCTGCTGCTGCTGTTCCAGGCCGCCGGCGAGGCCCTGGTCCTGGCCCTGAAGCTGCCGTTTCCCGGCCCGGTGGTCGGCCTGGTGCTGCTGCTCGTCGGCCTGCACTGGCCGGCGGTGCGCCGGCCGGCGCAGGCGGCGGCCGAGCTGCTGCTCGCCCACCTCTCGCTCCTGTTCGTGCCGGTCGGCGTCGGCGTCATCACCCACCTGGACCTGGTGTCGCACTACGGCGGACAGTTGCTCGCCGTGATCGTGCTTTCGACCTGGATCGGCATGGCCGTGACCGCGCTGCTGCTGCGCGCCTTGCTGAAGCGCGGCGCGCACGAGGAGCCGGGCGATGCCTGACTTCGTGCAGCTCTGGGTCTACCTCTCGACGGCGCCGCTGTTCGGCCTGACGGCGACGCTGGTCGTCTACGTCGCCGCCGCCGCCCTCTACGACCGGGTCGAGCGGGCTCCCTGGGCCAATCCGGTGCTCTGGTCGGTGATCGTTCTCGGCGCGATGCTGCTCGCCACCGCCACGCCGTACCCGACCTACTTCGCCGGCGCCCAGTTCGTCCACGTGCTGCTCGGGCCGGCGGTGGTGGCGCTGGCCTGGCCGCTCTGGCAGCGCCGCCGCGAGCTGCGTCGGCGCAGCGTCGCGCTGCTCGCCGCGGCGCTGGTCGGCGGCAGCGCCGCCGGCGGCAGCGCGGTGCTGCTCGCGTCGCTGCTCCACCTGCCCGGCGAGGTGGTGCGCTCGCTCGCCACCAAGTCGGTGACCGCGCCGGTGGCGATGGGCATTGCCGAGCGCATCGGCGGCGTGCCCGCGCTCGCCGCGGTGTTCGCGGTGCTGACCGGGCTGGTCGGCGCGCTCTCGGCCAAGTACCTGTTCGACGGCCTCGGCATCGCCAGCTGGGCGGTGCGCGGCTTCGCCCTCGGCACCGCCTCGCACGGCATCGGCGCGGCCCGGGCGCTGCAGGTGCACGACGACGCCGGCGCCTACGCCGGAATCGCCCTCGGGCTGCAGGTCCTTCTCGCCTCGCTGATGATCCCGCTCCTGTTCCGCTGGCTTGCCTGACCCGGCCAGCACTCCCGAAGACTTTCAGAGACCTCGCACCATGCCGTTCCGGATCAACGATTCCCTGACTCAACGCGCCCTCGCCGTGCTGCGCATCGTCACCGCCTACCTGCTGATCCAGCACGGCACCGCCAAGCACTTCGGCTTTCCGCACGTCGCCGCGTTCGACAACCTGGTTCTCCTGTCGCCGCCCGGGATCGCGGGCATCCTCGAGATCGTCGGTGGCGCTTTGCTGCTGGTCGGCCTGTTCACCCGGCCGGTGGCCTTCGTGCTGTCGGGCCTGCTGGCGTTCGCCTACTTCATCGGCCATGCGCCGCGGGGCAACGTGCTCTCGCCGATGCTCAACGGCGGCGAGGCCGCGGTGCTGTTCTGCTTCATCTTCCTGTTCATGGCGGCGGCCGGCGGCGGCAGCTGGAGCGTCGACGCACGCCGCGCCCCGGCACGCGATCGCGGCCTGCTCGGGGCGGCGCGTTGAGACGGCTCGCTTACGATCCGACGCGATGCAGCCCTTCAAGTCCGTCGCCTACACCGCGGTCGCGCCCGGCACCCGCTTGATCGTCCTCGGCGCGGTCCACGGCAACGAGACCTGCGGCACCAAGGGGATCACGCGCGCCATCGCCGAGATCGATGCCGGCGGCCTCGCCCTGAGTGCCGGCCGCGTCACCTTCGTGCCGGTGACCAACCCGCTCGCCTACGCGAACAAGCGACGCACCGGCGACCGCAACCTCAACCGCAAGCTGACGCCGACCGACACGCCGCGCGAGTTCGAGGACCACATCGCCAACTGGCTCTGTCCGCTGCTCGCCGAGCACGAGGTGCTGCTCGACCTGCACTCGTTCACCGCGCCCGGCGTGCCCTTCGTCTTCATGGGGCCGGCGAACAACGTCGGGACGATCGAGCCCTTCGACCGGGCGGCGCGCGAGGAAGCGCTGGCCGAGCGCCTCGGCGTCGGCCGCGCGGTCGACGGCTGGCTCACCACCTATGCCGCCGGCGTCGCCCGCCGCCAGGCGCACGCCGCGAAGTTTCCCGAGGCGACGCTCGACCTCGACCCGCGCTACGGCATCGGCACCACCGAGTACATGCGCGCCATCGGCGGCAGCGCCTTGACGCTCGAATGCGGCCAGCACGACGACCCGGCCGCGCCCGACGTTGCCTACCGGGCGATCATGAACACGCTCGCTCACCTGCGGCTGATCGACGCGCCGGATCCGTCGCCGTCGCGCATGGAGTGCCTGAGCCTCAGCGAAGTGATCGACCGGCTCCATCCCGACGATGCCTTCGCGCAGGCCTGGCGCAGCTTCGACCCCGTGGTCGAGGGCCAGGCGATCGGCACACGGCACGACGGCAGCGTCATCACGGCGCCGTTCGCCGGCTTCATCGTCTTCCCGAATCCCGCGGCCGAGCCGGGTCACGAGTGGTTCTACCTCGCGCGCTCGAGCGCCCGGCTCGGCCCGGCGCCGGCGCAGGTTTCCCAGTAGGGGTCACGCTCGATTCAACCCGGCCGCGCCGGGCCGCAGAATCTTTCGGAACGCGCCTCGGCCGAATCCGGAGACAGCCCATGACCTTGTCGATTTCCCGCCTCCTCGGCGCCCTGGCCGGCTTCGCCCTGGCCTTCGCCGCGAACGCGCAGAACATCTCCATCGCCACCGGCGGCACCGGCGGCGTCTACTACCCGATGGGCGGCGGCATCGCCGCGGTGCTGTCGAAGCACGTGCCCGGCATGCAGGCCACCGCCGAGGTCACCGGCGGCTCGGTCGACAACCTCAAGCTCGTCGGCAGCGGCAAGCCCTATGTCGGCTTCGCCATGACCGACGCCGCCCAGGACGCGTTCCGCGGCGAAGACAAGTTCAAGGGCAACAAGGTCGCGCTGAAGACGCTGATGATCCTCTACCCGAACCGCATGCACGTGGTCTCGATCGAGGGCCGCGGCATCTCGAAGATGGGCGACCTCAAGGGCAAGCGCGTCTCGACCGGCTCGCCCGGCAGCGCCACCGAGGTGATGGCGTTTCGCGTGATCGAGGCGGCAGGCCTCGACAAGGATGCCGACATGAAGCGCGAGCGGCTCGGCGCCGCCGAGTCGGTGAACGCCATCAAGGACGGCAAGATCGATGCCTTCTTCTGGGTCGGCGGCCTGCCGACGGCGGCGGTGACCGACCTGGCGAACACGCCGAACACCAAGCTGAAGATGATCGACCACGCCGACCTGGTTCCGGCGATGAACAAGAAGTACGGCAACCTGTACGTGCAGGACGTGATCCCCAAGGAAACCTACAAGGGCATGGAGGCCGACAACCACCAGGCGACGGTGATGAACATCCTGGTGGCGCACGAGACCATGGACGACAAGACCGCCTACAACATCGTCAAGGCGATCTTCGACCGCAAGGACGACATCGTCGCGGTGCACAAGGAAGCGGCCAACTTCAAGCTCGAGAGCCAGAAGGCCAGCGCCTCGCCGATCCCGTTCCACCCCGGGGCCCTCAAGTACTTCGCCGAAAAGGGCATCAAGGTCAACTGAGCGCCGCCGCATGTCGTCGTTGCCGCCGGTAGCCGTCAGCGAAGAGGCGCTGCAGCGGGCCGAGCAGTACGTCGAGGAGGAAGAGGGCGCCGCCAACAAGCTGAAGGGCTGGCTCGGCGGCTTCGTCCGCCTGACCGCCTTCGCGATGGCGACCTTCCACCTCTACAGCGCCTATGCGATCGTGCCGACGCAGGTGCTGCGGCCGGTGCACGTCGCCTTCGTCCTCTTTCTCTGCTTCCTGGTCTTTCCGGTCGCGAAGCGCTTTCGCCACCGCGTCATGTGGTGGGACTGGCTGGCCGCGGCGCTGGCGGTAGCGGTCGTCGTCTACGCGATCCTGGGCGGCGACGACTTCACCGACCGCAACACCTCGCCCAACCCCTGGGACATCGCCTTCGGCATCGGTTTGATCGTGCTCGTGCTCGAGGCGATGCGGCGTACCAGCGGCTGGATCATGCCGGTGATCACGCTGGCCTTCGTCGCCTACGCCCTCGCCGGCCCGTACCTGCCGGCGCCGTGGACGCACAAGGGCTACGAGGTCGGCCGGCTGGTCGGCATCCTCTACATGACGCTCGAAGGCATCTTCGGCGTCGCGGTCGACGTCGCCTCGTCGCTGATCATCCTGTTCACGATCTACGGCGCCTTCCTGCAGTATTCCGGCGCCGGCAAGTTCTACCTCGACTTCTCGTTCTCGGCGATGGGCGGCAAGCCCACCGGCGCGGGGCGGACCGTGGTGCTGGCGTCGTTCCTCCTCGGCGGCCCCTCGGGTTCGGGCGTGGCGACGACGGTGACGCTGGGCGCCGTCGCCTACCCGCTGCTCGAGAAGGTGGGCTACGAGAAGAATGCCGCCGGGGGCCTGCTCGCCGCGGGCGGGCTCGGCGCAATCATCTCGCCGCCGGTGCTGGGCGCAGCCGCCTTCCTGATCGCCGAGTTCCTGAAGATCTCGTACCTCGACGTTCTCCTGATGGCGTGCATCCCGACGCTGCTGTTCTATCTCGCGCTGTTTCTCATGGTCGAGATCGACGCACGCAAGTACGGCATGCGCGACGTCGCCTTCGAGCGCGTCGACACGGTGTGGAACCTGAGCAAGCGCTACTGGTTCCACTTCCTGTCGCTGGTCTCGATCGTCGCCTTCATGCTCTGGGGCTTCTCGCCGGTGCTCGCGGTGTTCTGGGCGACGGTGGTCGCGCTCGTCACCAGCATGCTGCGGCCGGAGACGGCGCTCTTCTCTTACGACCTCTTCCGCGGCAAGAGCCGAGTCCGGGAGCATCTGCTGAATTCCGGCTTCGCCAAGGCGATGGAAGGGGGCGCCATCGGCATGCTCAACGTCGGCGCGACCTGCGCCGGGGCCGGGATCATCGTCGGCGTCGTCGCGCTCACCGGCCTGGGCCTCAAGTTCAGCTCGATCGTCATCGACTACGCGGCCGGCTCGCTCCTGCTGACCGCGATCTTCACCTCGCTCGTCGTCTGGGTCGTCGGCCTCGCGGTGCCGGTGACGGCGTCCTACATCATCTGCGCGGTGATCGCGGCGCCGGCGCTGATCAAGCTCGGCGTGCCCGACTTCGCGGCGCACATGTTCATCTTCTACTACGCGGTGCTGTCGGAGGTCTCGCCGCCGACCGCGCTCTCGCCCTTCGCTGCTGCGGCAATCACCGGCGGCGATCCCTACAAGACGACGATGCAGTGCTGGAAGTACACCGTTCCGGCGTTCCTCCTGCCCTTCATGTTCGTGCTCGACCCGGCCGGCCAGGGGCTGCTGCTGATGGGTTCGACGAAGGCACTGGCCACGGCCAACTGGCTCTCGATCGCGCAGGTGACGCTGACCGCCGCGCTCGGCATCGCCGCGATCGCCGGCGGCTTCCAGGGCTGGGCCCTGCGTCGGGCGACCGGAATCGAGCGCCTCATGCTCGTCGTCGCCGGCGTCGCCCTCGTCTATCCGGGCGGCATCGCCGACGCGATCGGCCTGGCCCTGATCGTTGCCGTGCTGGCGATGCAGCGCTTTCTCGCCCCACGGCCGGCACTGGCCAAGGATGGCTGAGCCCCGCCGCGGCTGACCCGCGCCGCCGGCGCCGCGGCTAGCCGGGCATCGACGCCGTCGCCGCCGGCGCAGACGCTGGCTGCGCCGGCGTCGCCAACGGGCGCAGGCGGAAGTAGCGCTTGTCCGCCGTCTGCAGCGTAACCTCGCGCACTCCGAATCCGAGGATGCGGATGGCGCGGACCGGCTGGAACGGACCGACGCTGCTGCGCCCTGCCTCGAGCAGGTAGTCGCCGGGCGGCAGGGCACGCGTCGAGATCACCGTGCCGGTCGCGGCGCGGCGGACGCGAACGCCGCCGAACGGCCGTGCCAGCGGATCGCCGACGAAGACGCCCTGTCCCGGCATGAGCACGCTCTTCCAGTACGCCTCGACCAGCGACTCGCCGCCGAGGTAGTGCGCCATGACGATGCCGACCTCGGGGAACTTGGCGCGGAAGTTGCACGGCTCGCTGCTCGTGCCGTAGCTGCCGATCGCCCCGGCCTCCAGCCACTCGAGCGCGGTCGTCTGGCCACCGAGCGGGAGCAGGGCGCCGCCGTACGAGGTCAGGTGATCGGCGATCGCGCCGTCGAGGAAGCGGTTGGTCGACAGGGCCGCGACCCGGCCGACGCCGGTGAACTCGAACATCACGTCGGTTCGACCCTTGAGCGCGTCGGCGTCGACCTGCTCGATCGGGTACGCCGGTCCCAGCACCGCGATCACTCGCTCGTAGGTTTCGGCCCGGACATTGCGGTTGGTGTCGCTGGTGTTCATCAGGTAGGCCTTGCCGTCCGGCCAGCGTTCGTCGGCGCGCAGGCCGCGATCGATCAATCGCTTCGCGCTCCCGACGTCGCTGCCGGCGAGCAGCATCGCCGGGCGCAGGCCATGGTCGGTGAACGGCGCGCGGCTCGGGCTGTTGAAGTAGGCCGAGGCCTTGGTCGTATGGCAGCCCCGGGCGCAATACGCGGCCGGGTCGAAACCGAGCGCGAACGCCGCCGTCACCGACATGCATCCGACCCGGTACGGCAGCGTCCAGGCGAGCGCCAGGGCCTGCACGCCGGCGTCGAGCCGGGCATCGAGGACGGCCTCGACGCCCCTGAAGTCGTCCGGGCTCATCTCCGGATGGCCAGCGGGAAAGCGGACGTGGATGACGCGATCGGCAGCGATGCCGCGCTTTGTCGCGTAGTAGCTGCCGACATCGACGCTCGCCGGATCGTCGTCGTTGACGACGACGGCGATGTCGCTGGCCCGCAGGCCCACGCTCGGCAGCGACAGCCGGGCGAGATCCGGCGCCGGCCGCTGCGCGACGGCGCTGCTGCAGGCGAGGGCGGCGATCCAGAGCGTGCGGCGCAGGGCCGCGTCGATGCGGGCCAGGGTCAGGAGCACGAGGCGATGCGAATCACGGGCACGGAGCGATTCTCCTGCCGACGCGCCGGCTGGACGCTCTTCGGGGGAGGCCCTATGCTCGTTGCCATCCAGTGCCCGGGGGAAGTGGCGATGCGTGCGTGGACCGTGGATGCCGACGACATCCGGGTGGCCGAGGACTTCGACGAGTCGCTTCTGCACCGCACGCCCGAGATCGACGCCTTCCTCACGCCGGGGCGGGACGACAAGTTCGTCGTCATCGGCACCAAGGGCTTCGGCAAGACGCTGCTCCTCAAGGCCAAGCGCGTCCTCTACCAGCGCGAGGGCCAGGCGGTCTGCCTGCCGCACGGCAACCTGCTGGACAAGCCGATCGGCGACAAGATCTTCGGCCGCGAGTCCATCGCCCTGTTCGCCGCATCGCCGCTGCCGTGGTCGAAGGTCTGGCTGTCGGCGATCGCGCTGGCGGTGCTGAAGCACTTCGACGCCCTCGACGACCTCAAGGTCGGCGCCCGTCTCGGCGGCCTGATCGCCGATTCGCGGCTGCACAGCGTCATCGACCACTTCGTCCGCCTGCTCGACTTCACGCCGAGCGAGCTGCAGCGCTGCGCGACCGAGACCGACGGCCACCTCGTGCCGCGCCTGCGCGCGCTGAACGCGCCGCTGGCGATCTTCATCGACGGCATCGACGAGTACTTCAACAAGCACGTCGAGGACCTGCCGGCGAGCCCGAGCGTGACCGGGGAGCTGTCGCCCGAAGTCTGGTACTTCGCGCAGCTCGGGCTGGTCGAGGTGGCCTATCAGCTGCGCCGCATCAACCACCACCTGAAGGTGTTCGCGGCGATCCGCAAGGAGGCGTATTCGCGCTGGCCGCAGCGCACGGCGATGGTCCAGCAGTACCGCGGCAGCGCGGTCGACATCGTCTACACGCCGGAAAGCCTGCGCGAGATCTTCGTCAACAACGTCCGCCTGGTGAGGAACGACCGCATGGTCCAGGCCGAGCGTGTGCGCAGCAGCCCGCTCGAGGCCTTCCTCGGCCGCCTCAGCGTCACCGACATCCACACCCGCGAGGAGGAAGACGCCTTCGAGTACATCTGCCGCCACACCCTGCTCCGGCCGCGCGACCTGATGACGATCGGCGAGCGGCTGACGGCGCTGCGCCCCGACGAGCGCCGCAACGAGTTCCGCCTCAAGGAGGCCGTCAACCAGGCCGCGGTCGAGATCGCGCACGAGTACCTGGCCGAGATCGCTCCCTATGTCTCGGGACTCAAGCCCGAGCTGCTCTTCGATCGCCTCCCCGGCCCCGTCATCAGCCGCGCCGAGCTCGAGGCGATCGTCGGCGAGGACGGTATGCCCGACGGCCAGGACGGCTTCAGCTCGCTGTACCGCGTCGGCCTGCTCGGCTACGTGCAGCACGACCGGGTGCGCGGCGAATGGCGGCAGCGGTTCCTGCGCCCGGGAGAGGCCACGCTCGAGACCAACGGCGTCCTGCCGCGCGCGACCCACTACCTGGTGCACCCGGTGCTGTTCGACGTGATCGCGCGCCACAACACCGCCTTCCTGCAGCGCATCGACCGGGTGAACATCGTCGGCTACGACCGACCGTGGCGCGAGTCGGGGCCGGTCGAGCGGACCCTCGACGTGCGCCAGTCGTGCGTCCTGAAGGCCGACGTGCAGAGCTTCGCGGCGCTGATGCGCTCCGGAGCCGACGGCCCGGTCCGGGCCGCGCTCGAGGAGGCGGTGCGGCGCTGGGCGCCACCGTCCGCGATCGCCGAGATCCGGGCCGGCGATGCCGTCCTCATCGCCGCCGACGATCCGGTGGCGCTCGCGCAATGCGCCCGCCACCTGATGGACGCGGTCTACCAGGTGCCGGGCCAGCCGCGCCTCCGGATCGCGCTTCACTACGGGCCGGTGCAGACCGACCGGCGGGGCGCCAGCCAGCGCACGACCATCGTCGGCGGGGACGCGATCCTTTGCGCCGCGCGCGTCGAACCGCTGGTCGAGCCGGGCCAGATCTGGGCCACCGAGGACTTCCGCCAGCAGTTCCTCGAGCGCCCGTCGCTGTGGCGGACGACGCCGGTCCAGGCGCCCGACGGCGGCGACCGCTTCAACATCAAGAAGCCCGGCTCCTCCGAGCCAGACACCTGGATGGGCTTGTACCGGCTCGAGTCCTGATCGCGCCGACGGGCGCCGGCCGGGAGCGCTCGGGAAACAAGCGTGGTTTTTTCCCGCTGCTCCGGCTGACCGATCCGGCGATTGCTGGCAATCTCCCGGGCTGTCAAAACGCGTCGCTGCCGCCGACTTTTTACGCGCGGCGCGACCCTGCCCACGGAGCACCATGTCGACCGCCTTCACCGAAGAACAAGCCCGCGCCTACATGCACAAGCTGCTGGCCACCATGAGCCAGGCCGGCGGATCGGACCTCTTCATCGCCAGCGACTTCCCGGCGAGCATGAAATCGCAGGGCGCGATGAAGCCGATGACGAACCAGAAGCTCACGCCCGACGTGACCCGGATGCTGGCGCACTCGCTGATGAACGAGAGCCAGCGCGCCGAGTTCGCCAAGGAGATGGAGTGCAACTTCGCGATCTCCATTCCCGGGGTCTCGCGCTTTCGCGTCAACGTCATGATGCAGCAGCGCTGCGTCAGCATGGTGATCCGCACCATCGCCAGCGAGATCCCGAGCTTCGAGAAGCTGAAGCTGCCGGAGACGCTGAAGGATGTGGTGATGGCCAAGCGCGGGCTGGTGCTCGTGGTCGGCGCCACCGGCTCGGGCAAGTCCACCTCGCTGGCGGCGATGATCGACCATCGCAACCGCACCTCCCCCGGGCACATCATCACGGTCGAGGACCCGGTCGAGTACGTGCATCCGTCGCAGATGTCGCTGGTGACGCACCGCGAGGTCGGCATCGACACCCACTCCTGGCATCACGCCCTGAAGAACACCCTGCGCCAGGCGCCGGACGTGATCCTGATCGGCGAGATCCGCGATGCCGAGACGATGGAGCACGCGATCGCCTTCGCCGAGACCGGCCACCTCTGCCTCGGCACGCTGCACGCCAACAGCGCCAGCCAGACGATCGAGCGGATCATCAACTTCTTCTCCGAAGACCGGAGAAAGCAGCTGCTGATGGACCTCTCGGCCAACCTGCGGGCGATCGTCTCGCAGCGGCTGGTGCGGCGCGAGGACGGCAAGGGCCGCTCGGCGGCGATCGAGATCCTGCTCAATACGCCGACCATCGCCGAGCGCATCTTCAACGGCGAGTTCCACGAGATCAAGGGCATCATGGCCCGCTCGCGTGAGCTCGGCATGTGCACCTTCGATGCCGCCCTGTTCGACCTCTACGACGCCGGCCTGATCTCCTTCGACGAGGCGATCCGCAACGCCGACTCGGCCAACGAGCTGCGCCTCAACATCAAGCTCAAGAGCAAGCGCGGCGAACCGGCGGTCTCGGAGTTCGGCGGCCTTTCCCTCAACCCGATGACCCAGCCGGCCGACCTCGAGGAGCGGGCGCACCAGAAGATGCTGCAACAGCAGGAATCGCGGCGCAAGTTCGAGGAGGAGCAGCTGCGCCAGCTGCGCGAGAAGAAGCGCCAGGCGGAGCTGGCGGCGGCCGCCGCGGCCGCCAAGCAGCCCTGAGCGCCGGCGGCTGACCGCGCGACCGCGGCAGCGGCGGGATCGCCGCGCCGACACGGCGCGGCGCGAGCGCCCGGCTTCGCGGTAGGCTTGCGCCATGCAGCAGCATCCGGCCGGCTCCCTCCGCATCGGCATCGACCTCGGCGGCACCAAGATCGAGGCGCTGGCGATCGATGCCGAAGGCCGGGAGCTGGCGAGAAAGCGCGTCGCCGCTCCGGCCGACGACTACACCCTGACGCTCGACGCGATCCGCGCCCTGGTCGACGAGATCGAGGCCGCGCTCGGCACGCGTGCGCGCGTCGGCATCGGCACCCCGGGCGCCGTCTCGCCCGCCACCGGGCTGGTCAAGAACGCCAACTCGACCGAGCTCAACGGCCATCCGCTGGTCGACGACCTGGCGCAGGCGCTCGGGCGCGAGGTGCGCGTCGCCAACGACGCCGACTGCTTCGCCCTCTCCGAGGCGAGCGACGGCGCCGGCGCCGGCCGGCGCGTGGTGTTCGGCGCCATCCTCGGCACCGGCGTCGGCGGCGGCCTGGTCGTCGACGGGCGCCTCTGGGTCGGGCCGAACGCGATCACCGGCGAGTGGGGGCACAACGAGCTGCCGTCGCGGACCGAGGCGGCCCTGCCCGACACGGTCTGCTACTGCGGCCGCCGTCGCTGCATCGAGACCTACGTGTCGGGTCCGGCGCTCGCGGCCGATCATGCCCGCGTCGCCGGCGCCGCTTCGGCCGATGTCGATGCGCGGCGGATCGTCGCCCTCGCCCGCGCCGGCGACGCACAGGCGTCGACCTCGCTGGCCCGCTACTGCCGGCGCCTGGCGAGTGCGCTCGCCACCGTGATCAACATCGTCGATCCCGACGTCATCGTTCTCGGCGGCGGCCTGTCGCAGGTCGACGAGCTCTACGCGGCGCTGCCGCCGCTGCTCGGCGAGTACGTCTTCTCCGACCGCTGCGACACCCCGGTCGTGCGCAACCGCCATGGCGATTCCTCGGGCGTGCGCGGCGCGGCCTGGCTCTGGCCGGCGCGGGAGGCGGGATAGCACTGCCCTTGCTCGCCCGGTGCGCTTGGCAGAATCGGCCACCGTCCTGCGCCCCGGACGCAGCCACCCCGCCCGAGGAGAGTTCCGTGACCCGACTGTTCCGCCTGATCGCCCTTTCGCTGCTCGGCCTGGCCGCCGTGGCGCAGCAGGCGCTCGCCGCCGATCCCTACCCGACCCGGCCGATCAAGTGGATCGTGCCGTATCCGCCGGCCGGCACCACCGACGTGCTGGCGCGGATCGTCGCCCAGTGGCTGACCGAGAAGCTCGGCCAGTCGGTCATCGTCGAGAACAAGCCGGGCGCCGGCAACAACCTCGGCACCGAGGCCGCGCTCAGCGCGCCGCCCGACGGCTACACGATGCTGCTGGTGAACCCGGCGCACGGCATCAACGCCACCCTGTACAAGAACCTCAACTTCAACTTCATCCGCGATGTCGCGCCGGTGGCCGGCCTGGTGCGCACGCCCAACGTGATGGAGGTGACGCCGTCGCTGCCGGTGAAGACGGTGGCCGAGTTCATCGCCTACTGCAAGGCCAACCCGGGCAAGATCAACATGGCCTCCTCGGGCAGCGGCACCTCGGTGCACCTCTCGGGCGAGCTGTTCAAGTTCATGACCGGCTGCGACATGCTGCATGTGCCCTACAAGGGCGCCGGCCCGGCGCTGGTCGACCTGATGGGCGGCCAGGTGCACGTGCTGTTCGACAACCTGCCGTCCTCCATCGGCCACATCAAGAACGGCAAGCTCCGGGCGCTCGCGGTCACCTCGCAGGAGCGCGAGCCGACATTGCCGGGCGTGCCGACGGTGGGCGAGACCGTCCCCGGCTACGAGGCGACGGCCTGGTTCGGCATCGGCATGCCGAAGAACACGCCGCGCGAGTTCATCGACAAGATCAACGCCGAGGTGAACCGCGCCCTGGCCGACCCGAAGATGCGCGAGCGCCTGGCCGAGCTCGGCGGCAAGCCCATCGCCGGCACGCCGGAAGACTTCGGCAAGGTGATCGCCGCCGAGACCGCGAAGTGGGAGAAGGTGGTGATCTCCTCCGGCGCCAAGGTCGAGTAGCGAGCTCTTCGGCTGCGACGAGCGAAGAGCCCGGCGGCCGGTCCATGACTGCCGGCCGCGAGCCTGCGTAGATGACGACGCAGCAGCTGATCCTGAGCCTGGTGCTCGCGACCATGGTGTTCTCGGTCGCGCTCGAGCTCCGGGTCGCCGACTTCGCCCGCGTCGTCGAGACGCCGCGGGCCGTGATCTGCGGCCTGATCCCGCAGTTCGTGCTCCTGCCGGGCGCGACCTGGCTCGCGACCCTGGCGCTGGACCTGCCGGCGAACATCGAGGCGGCGATGATCCTCGTCGCGGCCTGCCCGGGCGGCTCGCTCAGCAACGTCATCACCCACTTCGGCCGCGGCAACACCGCGCTCTCGGTCAGCATCTCGGCCGTCGCCTCGGTCATGGCGCTCGTCCTCACGCCGTTCAACTTCGCCTGGATGATGGCCACCAATCCGGCCACTGCCGGCTGGATGCACTCGCTCGCCATCGACGCCTCCGACATCTGGTGGAGCCTGCTGGCGCTGCTGGCCTTGCCGATGGCCCTCGGCCTGACCCTCAGCCATCGCTGGCCGGCGCTCGCCGAGACGATCAAGAGGCCGTTCGGCACCTTCAGCCTGCTGGCGCTGCTCGCCTTCATCGCCGTCGGCCTGGTGGTGCAGCGGGCGCTGCTCAACGCCCAGATCCTGCCGCAGCTCGGCATCGTGATCCTGCACAACGCCAGCGGCCTCTTCCTCGGCTGGCTTTGCGCGCTGGCGTTCCGCGTCGCCGAGCGCGACCGCCGGGCGATCATGATCGAGGGCGGGATGCAGAACTCGGGCCTGGCGCTCGGCATCATCGCCGTGACGTTCAACGCCGACCTCGGCATGGTCATCATTGCCAGCCTCTGGGGCATCTGGCACATCGTGTCGGGGCTGACCTTGGCGATCGGCTGGAGGATGAAGGATGCTCGACTGGCTCATTGAAGGCGGCACCGTCGTCGACGGCAGCGGCGGCGCGCCGTTTGTCGCCGACGTCGGCATCCAGGACGGGCGGATCGTCGAGGTCGGCCGCATCACCGCCGCCGCGCGCGAGCGGATCGATGCCGACGGCGCCTGGCTCACGCCCGGCTTCGTCGACATCCACACCCACTACGACGGCCAGGCCACCTGGGACGAGACCTTCTCGCCGAGCATCCACCACGGCGTGACCACGGTCGTGATGGGCAACTGCGGCGTCGGCTTCGCCCCGGCGAAGAAAGGCCGGGAAGGCGAGCTGATCAAGCTGATGGAGGGCGTGGAAGACATTCCCGGCGCCGCGCTCGCCGAAGGCATCCGCTGGAACTGGGAAAGCTTCCCGCAGTTCATGGACGCACTCGACGCCACGCCGCACAGCCTCGACTTCCTGCTGCAGATCCCGCACGACCCGGTGCGCATGGCGGTGATGGGCGAGCGCGCCTTCAGTCAGGCCGCGGCCGGCGAGGAGGACGTCGCGGCGATGCGGGCGCTGGTGCGCCAGGCGCTCGAGGCCGGCGCGGCCGGGTTCAGCACCGGCCGCACCGACAACCACCGCACCTCCGAAGGCCGGGAGACGCCGGCCGCGGAGGCGACCGCGGCCGAGCTGTGCGGCATCGCCGGCGCGTTCGACGGCCTGGGCCACGGCGTGATCCAGATGGTGAGCGACTTCGATCTGCTGAGGGGACCGGAGCGCTTCGCCGCCGAGTTCGACCTGGTGGAGCAGCTGGCGCGCGCCTCGGGCCGGCCGCTGTCGATGACCTGGCTGCAGCGCGACCCGGGCGGCGAGCAGTGGCAGGCGATCCGCGAGCGTGTCGAGCGCGGCGTCGCCGCCGGCCTGCCGCTCTATCTACAAGCGGCGGCGCGCGGCATCGGCGTGATCGTCGGCCTCGAGGCGAGCTTCCATCCGTTCATGGGCTTTCCGGCGTTCAAGGAGATCGCCCACCTGCCGCTCGCCGCCCGCGCTGCGGCGATGCGCGAGCCGGCGAGGAAAGCGCGGGTGCTGGCCGAGAAGTCGGACCCGGTCGCCGGCGACGGCACGGCGATTCCGCCGCTGGTCGACATCCTGCTGGCGAGGATCGAGCTGATCAGCGGTCGCATGTTCCCGCTCGGCGATAACCCCGACTACGAGCCGAGCGTGATGCAGAGCTTCCTGGTGCGGGCGAAGCAGCGCGGCGTCAGCGCCCTCGAGGCGCTCTACGACCATCTGGCCGAAGGCGGCGGCGAGAACCTCATCTACTTTCCGATCTTCAACTACAACGACGGCACGCTCGCGGTGGTGCACCGCATGCTCGAGCATCCGCGCGCGCTCGCCGGCCTGAGCGATGCCGGGGCGCACGTCGGCACGGTCTGCGACGCGAGCTTCTCGACCTTCATGCTGAGCCACTGGGTGCAGGGCCGCGAGGGCAGCCGGCTGTCGCTGGAGCGGGTGGTCGAGCTGATGAGCGGCCGCAATGCCCGCTACCTCGGCCTGGCCGATCGCGGCCGCATCGAGACCGGCCTGCGCGCCGACCTCAACCTGATCGATCCGGCACGGCTGCGCCCGGGCACGCCGCGGCTGGTGCGCGACCTGCCCGCGGGCGGCAAGCGCTTCCTGCAGAAGGCCGAGGGCTACCTCGGCACCTGGGTCGCGGGCCGGCCGGTGCAGCGCGACGGACAGGTGAGCGGCGAGCGACCCGGGCGGCTGGTCCGCCTCGGCGGGCGCTAGCGAGCGCGGCACCGCGCCGCGCCGTCCTGCGAGCGCGCGAAGGCGAGTCGGCCATCAGGCGGCGAGGCGCGCCCTCCGCCGCCGCAGCAGCAGCGCACGCAGGGCGAGGCCGCCGGCGAACAGCACGAGCGCCCAGGGCAGCAGGGCGATCGCCAGGCCGATCAGCGCCGCCACGCTGTGCGCCAAGCCATGGCCGGCGTGCAGCACCGCGTTCTTCACCGGCAGCCACATGCCGGCTTCGAGCACCGTCGGCCGGGCGCTGAAGGCGATCGTGACGCGAACCTTCTCCGTGTCGCTGGCCAGGAGCTTGCGCCGCGTCGCCAGGCTGTCGAGCTCGCTCTGCACCCGGGTCAGCTCGCGCTCGACCTCGACCAGGTCCTTCAGCCGGGCGTTCGGCGTCGCCATCAGCTTGCGCAGGCTGTCGCGGAACTCGGCCATGTTCTTCAGCCTCGCCTCGACGTCGACCACCTCGGCCGTCTTGTCCTCGGCGGCGGTGCCGTGCCGGCCGATCGAGCCGAGGCCGCCGAGCCGCTCGAGGAACGAGGCCAGCGCCGCCGGCGGCAGGCCGGCGTCGAGGTAGGCGGTCGCGGGAGCGCGCTCGTTGTCGCGGGCGATGTGCGAGGCCAGCAGCTCGCAATCGGCCGCGAGGCAAGACGTCTCGGCGGCCTTCCAGGCGGCCTCGACCGCGTCCGCGGCGACGATGACCAAGAGATCGTGGCGCACCGCGACATGACGCTGGCGGATCGGCAGGGCATCGACGCCGGGCACCGGGGCGGCCGCGGGAACGATCTTCTGCATCGCCGGCGGCGCGGCGGTGGCCGGCGGGGCCGAGTCGCCGCCGGCCGCGAGGTAGCCCGTATGAGCTCGCTCCGCGGTTCGCGCCAGGCTCCCGGATGAAGCCTGCGGCGAGGAATCGCCCGGCCGGTCGCAGCCGGGCAGGGCGAGGGTCAGGACGAGCAGCACCAGCGAGCCGGTGCGCTGCAGAGCGAAGCGCATGGAGTCTCCTCGAAGCGGATGGACGGTCCGCACTGGTACGTTTGACAGATGGCAACGGGGTGGGGGTGGCGCAAAATGTCCGCTTCGCTGTCACCGAGCGCCACGCCGTGAAAGATCGAAGAAGAGAGCTGCGCCCGAACACGCGTCTGCAATTGCTGAGCGTCTCGGGCCGCCTGTCGGCCCTTTCCGCCGCCGACCTCGAGCGCACGCTCACGCTGCTCTACGTATCGCAGCCGCTGCGCTGGCAGACCTTCATGGACGAGGCGCAGGTGCTGATCGACGCCGCCGGCGAGTACGACAGCGGCTTCGCCGAGACGGTGCAGCCGGTCGACGGCTAGCGTCTGAAAATAATTGTTTCAACCGCCAGGGTGGACAAGCTTGTGAATAACCTGCGGGCAAGCTTTCGAATCGCTCCCGCTGTCTCGCGATTCCTGCCCTTGCCACCTTTTTAGGCAGGCCGCTCCGGAGGCCGTTCCGGCCTCCGAACGGACTTTTCGAACCCGTCGCGCGTCGCTAAGCTGCGCCGATGCAAGCGATCGCCCCCTCCCGCGGACGGGTCCTGACCGTCGACGACTCCGCGGAGATGCGGGTCCTGGTGACGGCTTCGCTCGAGGCGCTGGGCTACAGCGTCGCCGCGGTCGACAGCGGCTATGCGGCATTGGAGGCGACCCGCCGCGAACGCTTCGACGCCGTGATCCTCGACGTCGACATGCCGGGTATGGACGGGTTGACGCTGGGTCGCGCGCTGCGCGGCAATCCGAAGACCTGCTCCTCGCGGATCGCGATGCACACGAGCATGGACGAATCCGTGGTCCGCTCGATCTTCGACGGCTACGACGCCTTCCTGCCGAAGCCGTGCGGGGCGCGGATGCTCGGCGAGTGCATCGAGCGCCTGCTGCGCGAGCCGCGGCCGCGCTAGCTTCTCGGGCTCGCGTAGGTCGGGGCCAGCAGCGCCGGCGCCATCGCCGCCTTCGACTCCTCGAGTACGGTGATCCGCCACAGGGTGCGCGCATCGTCCGGATCGGTCAGCGTCGCCGAATGCAGCAGGGCGGCGTTGTCCCAGACGACGACATCGCCGACACCGTAGCGAAAGCGCAGCTGGTAGCGCGCTGCGGTCGAGTGCGCGGCGAGTTCGTCGAGCAGGGCGCCGGCCTCGTCGTAGGGCATGCCGACGATCCCGAACGAGCTGCCCGAGACGGCGTACAGCGCCTTCCTCCCGGTGACCGGATGCGGCCGGGCGATGCGATGGGTGATCACCGGCATCTTCGCCTTCTGCTCGGCGCTCAGCACCGAGGCGGCGGTGCGGCTGGCCTCGTCGACGTCGTGGCGGTTGCCGTAGTGGTGGATCGCCAGCAGCGGCTCGATCCGCCGCTTCATCGCCTCGGGCAGGTCGTCGTAGGCGGCCTGCTGGTCGGCGAACAAGGTATCGCCGCCGACCTTCGGCACCACCCGCGAATAGAGCGTCGTCGCCCGCGCCGGCACCTGCAGGTACGAGTAGTCGGTGTGGAAGTAGGAGCCGGCGTCCTGCAGGCCGGTGGGCTTGCCTTCCTTCTTCACGTTCGAGAGGATCAGGATGTTCGGATCGTCCGGATGGTGGAACTGGTCGATCACGTGCGGCTGCGGCGGACCGATGCGGCGGGCGAAGGCGAGGAACTGCGCCGCGTCCAGATCCTGGGCGCGCAGTGCCAGGACGTGGTGCGTGTAGAACGCTTCTTCGAGCACGCGAAAGTCGGCGTCGGCGAGCGGCTTCGCCAGGTCGACGCCTTCGGCTTCGACGCCGAATCCGGCCAGGGGATGAAAGCGGATCACTTCAGGTGCTCGGGACGAAGCCAGCGCGGCAGCGCGCGCACGTGCGACCGATCTTGCGTGTCGGCGGCGGCCTGTCAACGCGGAATTCCACGAACGGCACAAAAGCTGACATCCGGTGGCAGGTTCACCGGCCTACAACCGCGGCTCCCATTTCACGCGGAGCTTCACCATGACTGTCGAGACCGATCGCCGCGCCGCCGTTGCGGCGCTTGCCGGCCTGGCCGGTACCCTGCCGGCGCTGGCGCCATCGTCCGCCCGGGCCAGGGAAGCCGACGCGAGCGCCGGCGCCCGCGACTTCGACTTCTTCTTCGGCCGCTGGCAGGTCCGGCATCGCCGCCTCCGGGAGCGGCTCGCCGGCAGCCGCGAATGGATCGAGTTCGACGGCACCTCGGTCGCCCAGCCGCTGCTTGGCGGCTTCGGCAACGTCGACGACAACGTCTTCGCCCTGGACGGCCACACCGTCCGCGGCGTGACCCTGCGCTCGTTCGATCCGGCGACCGGGCAGTGGTCGATCTGGTACCTCGACACCCGGGCGCCGCTCGGCCCGCTCGACCCGCCGGTGCGCGGGAGCTTTCGCGACGGCGTCGGCACCTTTCATGCCGACGACACCTTCGCCGGCCGGCCGATCAAGGTGCGCTTCACCTGGTCGGCCGTGGCGCCGTCGACGCCGCACTGGGAGCAGGCCTTCTCCGCCGACGGTGGCGCCACCTGGGAGACCAACTGGGAGATGGACTTCCGCCGCGCCTAGGGCCCTGGCGCCGCAGCGGCTGACGCCGATTCCTCCCGAGGCCGCCCGGGGTCAGTAGAACCAGCGCGCCGGAATCATCACCAGCTGCGGGAACGCGACCATCGCGAACATCAGCAGGAACTGGGCGATCATGAACGGGACGACGCCACGCGTCACCGCGTCCATGCTCACCCGGCCGACGCCGGCGACCGTGTTCAGCACCACCCCGACCGGCGGCGTGATCAGACCGATGGCGTTGTTGATCATGAACAGCACGCCGAAGTAGACCGGGTCGATGCCGGCGGCATTCACCAGCGGCATCAGCACCGGCGTCAGGATCAGGATCGTCGGCGCCATGTCGAGCGCGGTGCCGACGATCATCACCAGCACC
>Ga0070673_100000603_pt1 | contig 19619 bp, 21 predicted proteins | sample KBSM23metaG_FD_65342 | JGI IMG/M metagenome (GOLD analysis project Ga0070673, IMG submission 65342) | Miscanthus rhizosphere microbial communities from Kellogg Biological Station, Michigan, USA - KBS M2-3 metaG | ecosystem: Host-associated > Plants > Roots > Rhizosphere > Soil ... | reverse complement strand
CTCGTCCCGTACAACCATGCGACGAGGCTGCATGAGGCGCTCACCAAGGCGGGCGTGCCGAACCAGCTGGTCACGATCCGGAACGGCCGTCACGGCAACTTCACACCTGACGAGCGGACGCAGATCTTTGCGACGATCCGCGAGTTCTTGAAGAAGCAGGGGCTCGGCGAGAATCCGTAGCGCCGGGCGGTTTCGGCCGCGCAACCGCTTTCCACCGGCGTCCGTCCTATGGGCGCACGACGAAACACGGAGGAGAGCATGGACGGCTGGATCGTCATTCTCGTGATTGGGGCGCTTCTGCTCGCCTGGGGCTACGGCGAGTCGATTACGTCCTCGCACAAGGTCGCCGAACGCGTCCGCGAGATGCTCCACAAGGAGCGACTGGCGGCCCTGGACAAGGGCCTGCCGGCGCCCGATGGCAGCTTCGATGAAGCGCTGCTCGCGTACCTGTCGTCCGGCGGCGAGGACGCGCTCGACGTTCGCGCTGCCCGGCGACGCGCCTACGGTTGGGCCGTGCTCCTCATCCTGGCCGGAATCGGCTGGTTCATGGCGACAATCATCATCAGCTCCGGAGGGCCAATCGGGTGGCTACAGGACACGTTCAGCTTCGCTATCATGCCCATCTTGCTGGGCGTAGGCATTGTCATCCACACGCTGATCACGCGACGGTGAGCGCGATCCGCGACGAGGACGCCATCCTCGTCGCCGAGTTCACCCGGTCGCGGCGTGTGGAGGACTTCGAGCGGCTGGTCGAGCGCCATCAGCAGATGGTCTTCCGCGTTGCCGTGTCGGTCCTCGGCCCCAACAGCGAGCGCGATGCCGAAGACGTGGCGCAAGACGTCTTCCTGCAGGTGTTCCGCCGCATCGGCGACTTCCAGGGGCGCAGCAGGTTTTCGAGCTGGCTGTACCGCATCGCCTACAATCGTGCGCTGGATCGACGACGCGTCATTCGGGCGAAGCCCGACTCCGCGCCGATCGACACCGAACGCCCGGCGCCTGCATCCGGGCGCGACATCCTGCGATCTGACGCCATCGCCGACTGCCTGACGCGGTTGCCCGATGCACACCGTGCCGCGATCCATCTCCACTACTGGCTCGGCCACACGATGGAGGAGATCGCGCAGACGCTCGGCATCCAATCGGGAACGGCGAAATCCTGGCTGTTCCGCGCCCGGCATCTGCTCGCCCGCTGCTTGGCGTTGAAAGGAGTGCATTCGTGATTCACGACCATCTCGTCCGACACTTCGAGGGCACACGAGCGCCGTCGCTCTCGCCCGAGTTCGCGATGAACCTCCGCCGGCGGCTGCGCGCTGAGCGCCAACCGCGCACGGCACCCGTCATCCTGCGGTGGGCGCCGCGCGTCTACTGGCTCCTCGTGGCTGCGGGGCTCGTTCGCTATTGGCGTCCGGCGATGCTGACGCCGGCACAGATGCTCGTGCTCGCGATCGTCGGCGCGGCGGTGTTGTTGACGCTGCGATCGGCCGTTCGGCCAGGACCGCTGCCGCGCATCCTCCGCGAGACTCTGTGGCGCTGATAACCGCTAGGATCCGGTAGGGACATGGCCGTCGACGACATCAAGAACTTCCTGCAGGTGTCCGACCGGCTCGGCACGGCCGGGCAGCCGTCGGAGGCACAGCTCGGCGAGGTGGCCGGCGCCGGCTTCGAGGTGGTGGTGAATCTCGGCCTGCTCGATCCTCGCTACTGTCTGGCCGACGAAGCGGGCAGCGTGGCAGCCCTGGGTCTCGCGTACCACCACATCCCGGTCGACTTCAACGCGCCACAGCCCGACGACCTGCGCCGCTTCTTCGACGCGATGGACGCAGCGAAAGACCAGAAGGTGTTCGTCCACTGCGCCGCCAACTATCGAGTCTCGACCTTTGTAGCGCTCTACGGCGAGTCGAGGCTTGGCTGGTCGCCGGAAGAGGGGGACGCCCATATCCGGCGGATCTGGGAGCCGAACGAGACATGGACTCGGTTCATCGCCGAGGCGCGAGCGCGTCTGGCGTGAAATCGGTCTGCGTCTTCACCGGGTCGAGCGCGGGCGTCAGGCCCGAGTATCGCGAGGCCGCTCGCGATCTGGGACGCCTGCTGGCGGAACGCGGTATCGGCCTCGTGTACGGCGGCGCGCGGGTGGGCTTGATGGGCGCCGTCGCTGACGCGGCCCTCGAAGCAGGCGGCTCGGTGATCGGCGTGATCCCGGAAGCGCTGGTGGCGAGGGAGATCGCACACACGGGGCTGACGGAGCTGCGCGTCGTCAGCTCGATGCACGAGCGCAAGGCGCTGATGGCCGACCTGTCTGACGCCTTCGTCGCGCTGCCGGGCGGCTGGGGCACGCTCGAGGAGTTCTTCGAGGTGCTCACGTGGACGCTGCTCGGATTCCACTCCAAGCCGTGCGCCTTGCTCAACGTCGGCGGCTACTTCGACGGGCTGCTCGCGTTCGTGGAGCACGCCGCGGACGAGGGTTTCGTGCGCCAGAAACCTCGCGAGCTGGTGCTCGTGGCCGACGAGCCGGTCGCGCTCCTGGAGCGTCTGGCGCTGGCGTCACACCGTGGCGGAGTTCAGGAGCTCGGCCACACGTGAGGTGAGTGCTTCAGGCGAGTACGGCTTCGGCAGGAATGCCACCGAACCGCGAGGCACGCCCTTGCGGGCGGTCACGTCGTCGGGGTAGCCCGAGGTGAAGAGCACGCCCGCCGTGGGATAGGCGCGGACGAAGTGTTCAGCCAGCTCGCGGCCGTTCATGCCCCGCAGCACGACGTCGGTGAGCAGCAGGTCGATCGGCTGAGACTCCCCGAAGAGCCGCATGGCCTCGTCGCCCGACGAGGCCTCCATCACCTGATAGCCGGAGGAGCGCAGCACCTCGGTGGCGAACCCGCGCACCTCGTCCTGATCCTCCACCACCAGAATGCGGCGGGCGCTGGCCGATGTCGGGGTGGGTGATGCGCCGGGCGCCGCCGCCGGCGCGGCCTCTGGCTGCTGGTGCGACTGCGGCAGATAGATTCGGAACCGCGAGCCCTCGCCAGGCTCGCTCCACACGTCGATCGCCCCCTGGCGCTGGCGCACGATGCCGTAGACGGTGGACAGGCCGAGGCCGGTGCCGGCTTCGCCTTTGGTCGAGTAGAACGGCTCGAAGATGTGCTGCCGTGTCTCGGCGCTCATCCCGCAGCCGGTATCGCTCACGGTCAGCACGACGTAGTCGCCTGGCGCCAGCTCGGGGGGGTGGTCTCCGGAACCGCTCACGATGATGTTGTCGGTGGCGATATCGACGCGGCCGCCCGCCGGCATCGCGTCGCGGGCGTTGACCACGAGGTTCATGAGCACCTGGTTCGTCTGGCTGACGTCGCCCTCGGTGGGCGCCAGCTGCGCCGCCGGTGAGACCACCAGCTGCACGTCCTCCCCGGCCAGCCGCCGCAGCAGCGGCTCGGCGTCATGGATGACGGTGTTCAGATCGAGCGGGACCACGTCGATGATCTGCCGGCGGCTGAACGTCAGCAGCTGGTTCGTCAGCTCCGCGGCGCGGCGGCCCGCCTTGTTGATCTGTTCCACTTCTTCGCGCGTGCCCGGCTCGAGCGGGCCCATCAGCAGGATCTGGCTATAGCCGTTGATCACCGTGAGCAGGTTGTTGAAGTCGTGGGCCACCCCGCCGGCGACGCGGCCGATCGACTCGAGCCGTCGCGACTGCTGCAGCTGCGACTCGAGCTGCAGGCGCGCGTGCTCGCCTTGGCGCTGCTGCTCGATCGAGTGCGCCAGGCGCGCGTTGAGGCGCTGCGACCGCACGAACGCCAGCATCAGCACCGAGAGAAAGGCCAACATGCCGATCAGGACCTTGCCGGCGTGCTGGCGGATGGCCTCGGTGAACGTCAGGCGGCCGAACGATTCGTACGGGCCCACCCGCAGGTCCTGCATCAACTGCTCCACGGGCGTGTAGCTGAGGGGCGCCGTGAAGCCGGCTACGCCGACCACCCTCGCTGCCGGGCTCCCGGCGTCGAGGCCGAGGAGGGCGACGGCGACGCGCGTCACGATGTTCTCGTCGAGGTCGCTCACCGCAGCGAACGCGGCTTCCGGATAGAGGGGCGTGCTGATGGTGATCGGATACCGCGCCTCGCGTCCCTGCGGGCTGTTGAGCACCCGGAAGCCACCCGGGCACGACTCGCGCAAGTCGTCGAACCGGTTGGCCGGCAGCACTCCGATGTCCACCTCGCCGGCACAGACCTTGGCCGCCACTTCCTGGAAGGAGAAGTCGAACTGCAGGCTGCCGAAATCCGCCTCCGTGAGGCCGTGCCGGCGCCACTCGCGCATCGGCGCCAGCCAGCCGCCGAGCGCCAGCCGCGACAAGGCCAGCACCCGCTTGCCGCGCGCGTCCTCCAGCAGCTGCAGATCCTGGCGGCCGCTCTTGACGAACACCGCGCCCGCCAGGAACGGGGACACCTCATCGCCGGCAAGCTGCGTGACGGTGGCAATCGGCCGCACGCGGTGTCGCGTGCTCAGGGTGACGAGCGCCACCGGCGAGGCGACGACGAAATCGAGCTGCCCCTGGTCCACCGTCGCCACCATCTGCTCGATGCTGTCGAGCGGCACCACCTCGACGCGGCGGCCATCGAGAAAGGTCGAGAGGTAGTCGGTGAGCGGGGCGAAGTTCTGCGGCGGCGCGCCGAACTGGGCGGTGACGTTGCCGATCCGCAGCGGACGCTCCTGCCCGGCCGCAGCTGCGGGCAGCAGGCACAGGCAGACGACGGCGGCCGCGCACCGCGACAGCATCGGTTCGGACCACTCTAACCCAGCGGGTGGGGCTGGGGAGCCAGGGGGCTGAGGAGCTGGGGCTATTTCCTGTTCCGCGCGTCAGCGTGTCGACGTCTGTGGCGCGGCGCAGGACCAGTTCGACGCGTCCTTGATATTGCCCGAACCCTTGTACTTCGCGTACTGCGGGTAGGCGCAGATCGGCCGCGACAGGCTCGAGCGCGTGTTGAATCCCGTCATCTGCGTGGGCGTCACGCTCTTCTCGCGCCACGCCTCCATCGTGCCGATGCTGTCGAAGGTGTCGGGACCGTCGCCGCCGCGGCAGTGAGCCATGCCGGGCACCATGAAGAGGCGCACGAAGTCGCTCTGGTTGCCCTTCATCTTGTTGAGGACGTTCTCGTAGTAGAGCACCGTGTTCTCGGGGGTGATGGTCGTGTCGCCCCACCCGGCGTAGAGCAGCAGCTTCCCGCCGTGCGCCTTGAACTTCGACAGGTCCGGATCGACCGCGTCCACGAAGCCGACCTTGCTGTTGACGATCGGCATGTCGCGATCGAGGTCGAACGTGTTCCAGTCGTAGTTGGCGTTCTGGAAGGCCCAGATGCGCACGGTGTCGAAGCCACCGCCCGGCACGCCGCCCGGCTGGATGCCGCGCAGCGCCGGCAGCGGGTTGCCGAGCGCCTGACCTGAGAAGATTAGCTCGCCCTTGCTGTTCTTCGTGCCGTCGTAGAAGGCCTCGACGGTCTTGAGCTGGGGCGCCGTGAGGCAGCTGTCGCCGTCAGCGCCCTTGCAGGCGAGCTTCGCGAAGTCGAACGTGCAGGCGCGCGGGTTGTTGAGGAAGCCTTCTTTCATCGTGTCGCAGGCGTCGAGCACGGCCTTGGTGACCATTGCGGCCTTGGCCGGCGGGACGTTGGCCTCTGGATGGCGCGTCATCTCGATGCTGCGATGGACGCCCGAGGTGTGCATCTGGATGTGCCGGTTCGCGAGCGCGCCAGCGATGATGCCGTCGTAGTCCTCGGGGTCGTGCTGCGCTGCCATGGCCGCCTGGCGGCCGCCGGTCGAGCAGCCCTTGAAATACGAGAACTGCGGCGGCCGGCTGTAGTAGCGGTCGATGATCTTCTTGGACGTCGCCGTCATCTCATGGACGGCGCGCCAGGCGAAGTCGACGATTTTCTCGGGATGGCCGAGCGCGAACATCCCACCGGGGCCTTCGGTGGCCTCGTCGTGTCCGGTGTCGCCGCCCGCGGTGGCGTAGCCGAGTCGCAGGGCGTTCTGCATTTCCCCGAAGCCCTGAATCGATCCGCCGAAGCCGCCATTGCCCACCGCCATGTAGCGGCCGTTCCAGGTTTCCGTGGGCAGCCACAGCTCGGCGTTGATCTTCGAGTCGGCCGTCGGCCTGAGCACCAGCTTCACGCGGCAGTGCGGCGGAAGCGTCGCGGCGGCGGCTGCTCCTGGCGCCCCACCTGCGCGGCCGGCGCCGCCCGCTCGTGGCGCGGCTGGCGCCGCAGGTGCTGCACCCGGCGGCACGAAGGGACCGGCGGGCATCGCCTGCGCGGTGACGGCGACCTGCGGCGTGGACATCGACTGCAGCGATTCGCAGGACGTGGTGGGCGTGGCGACGGCCGCGGCGGCGGCGAGCACGAGACTCAACATGGGCGGACCTCACGACGTGGCGGCAGGCCTTCAGGCCTGCCGCCACGCGATTACTGACGATTGAACCGCTGGACGCGTCCGTACAGATTGAATTCCGACACGAACAGATCGCCCTGGGCGTTGAGGGCGACGCCATGCGGCGAGAGCAGCAGGCCCGGACGCCACGACTCCGGTTTGGCCTGGTTGCTGCCGACCCCTTCGCCGCTGTTCTCCCCGATGCGCTCGACAACCTTGCCGGCCTTGTCGAGGATGGTCACGCGCCCGCGCAGCTCGCCGACGACGACGTTGTCGCCATTCAAGGTGATGGCCGCCGGCAGCAGCAGATCCGAGGCGACCACCCCGAGGAACTCGCCGCTGAGCGACATGTGCACCACACGGTTGTTGGCGCGGTCCACCGCGATGATGCGCGCGGGCTGGAAGCGCGTGTCGATGGCGAGCTTGTGCAGCGTGTTGAAGTTGTACGGCGGCTTCTTGCCGCCGAACGACGCGAGGTACTTGCCGGTCTTGTCGAAGCGGTGGATGAAGTCGCTGGCGTAGCCGTCGGCCACGTAGATGTCGCCGTTGGGCGCCACGTCGAGACCGGTGAGCAGCAGCTGCAGCTCGTTGCTGCGCGCGTTGCGCACCTTGAACTCGTCGGGGATGGCGGCCGACCCGATCGTCATCACGATCGTGCCGTCCAGTTTCATCTTCACGACGGTCTGGCCGCGCAACGTCGCGCCGTAGAGGAACTCGCCCTCGGGCTGCTGCTTGATGACGAACCCGTGGAAATCGCTGGGCGCGCCGGTCACGTTGCGGATGAACGTCCCGTCGGGCGCGTAGACCTGCAGCCCCGCGGCCGGGTCCTGCACGCTCACGAACACCTCACCCTTCGAGCTCACCGCGATGTCGCCGTGCATGTTGCCGAGCTGCGGCCGGCCGGCCGGCAGCTTGAGCCAGTCGGACACGGTGGAGTAGCCCGCAGCGGCGGCCGTTGTTAGGGCGCAGACCACCGCGGCGCAGATGAACGAGGTGCGGATGAGGCGGGCTGGAACCATGCGCCGCGAATTATGTTCGTTCCGAATAGGTTGTTCAACGCTGGAAACGGTCCGAACGCCCGGCGCGTAATACTGGCGGGAGGCAGGCATGTTGGGTGTGAACTCGAAACGGATTCTCGCAATGCTCGTGCTGCTGGCGGCGACGGCATCGTTCGCCTGGGCACAGAGCCCGGCCGCCACGGCCACGGGAAACATCAACGGCAAGACGATCGCGGTGCGTTACTCGGCGCCCTCTGTACGTGGACGGCAGATCTTCGGCGCAGGTGGCCTGTTGTCGAACGATCCCACCTACCCCGCCTGGCGCGCCGGCGCCAATTCGGCAACCACCTTCACCACCGAAGCCGACCTGATGGTGGGCACTCTGGTGGTGCCGAAGGGCACCTACACCCTCTACGCGTGGGTGCAGAACCCGGACGCGTGGGATCTCATCATCAGCAAGCAGACCGGGCAGTGGGGCCTGTCGTACGACCCCAAGCAGGATCTCGGGCGCGTGAAGATGACGATGAGCAAGCCGCCGTCGCTCGTCGAGACGCTGAAGTACTCGATCGCCGACCAGGGAGCGGGGAAGGGCGAGCTGCGTCTGGAGTGGGAGCACCGCGTGGCGACGGTGCCGATCACAGTAAAATAGAGGGCTTGCCGAGCCTGAACCTGAACGAGCGCGCCTGGGCGCTCGTGGACGACGCCGTCGCGCACGCCGATCTTCTGCGCGTGGGCGCGCACACCTTGAACTGCGGCGCCCGCGTGCTCGACGCAGGGGTGAACGTGCCCGGCGGCCTGGCCGCCGGACTTCTGCTCGCCGAGCTCTGCATGGGCGGCGTCGGCCACGCCGAGCTGACACCGCTCACCATCGCCGGGGGATCGTGGCCCGGCCTTCAGGTGTGGACCGACCATCCCGCCGAGTGCTGCATGGCGTCGCAGTACGCCGGCTGGGCGATCACTCCAGAGGGCTATTTCGCGATGGGGTCAGGCCCGCTGCGCGCCAAGGCGCGGGTCGAGAAGGAGCTGTACGAGCGCCTCGGGTACGCCGAAGACGGGTCGTACGGGGTGCTCGTACTCGAGACCCGCACGCTGCCGACCGACGAGGTGGCGGAGTGGGTGGCGAAGAAGGCAGGCGTCCCGACGGCGGGGCTGACCTTTGCCGTGGCGCCCACCGCGAGCCTGGCGGGCGGCGTGCAGGTGGTGGCGCGCGTCATCGAGACCGGCCTGCACAAGATGGAGAAGCTCGGATTCGACGTCCGGCGCGTGGTGAGCGCATCGGGCACCGCCCCGCTCCCGCCGACGGCGAAGAACGATATGCGCGCGATCGGCCGCACCAACGACTGCGTGCTTTATGGTGGGCAGGCCCGCTTCGTCGTGGACGCGGGCGACACCGAGCTGGCGGAGCTGGTCGAACGCATGCCCGCGTCGGCGTCGTCGGACTATGGCACGCCCTTCTACGACATCTTCAAGCGCTACGACAACGATTTCTACAAGATCGATCCGCTGCTCTTCAGCCCCGGCGAAGTGTGGCTCATGAGCGCGACCAGCGGGCGCACCTTTCACGCCGGCGCGCTCAACCCCGAGGTACTTCGCACGTCGCTGTTCGAAGAGCCATGAGGGCTCCCGGCTCACGGCTCCCGCGATGAACGTCTCGATTCTCTCCGTGCGGTCCGGCTGGCACACGGACGAGCTCCTGAGGGCGCTCGCCGAGCGCGGCCACGTCGGCGTCGTCGTGCCATACGAAGGCCTGGTGGCGCGCCTTGGTACACGGACGGACGGCGGGTTGCGAAGCGAGGGCGTGCCGCTGTTCGAGGCGGACGTGGTGCTGGCGCGCATCATCCCCAGCGGCTCGCTGGAGCAGATCATCTACCGCGTGGACGCGCTCCACTGGCTCGAAGAACGCGGCGTGCCGGTCGTCAACTCCCCGCGCGCCATCGAGCGCGCGGTGGACAAGTTCTACACCAGCGCGCTGCTGCAGGAAGCCGGGCTGCCCACCGTCGAAACAGTGGTGTGCGAACGGGCGGCCGACGCCATGGCCGCTGTGCGCGAGTTTGGCGACGTGGTGATCAAGCCGATTTTCGGCTCGATGGGGCACGGCATCGTGCGCGTCAGCGACCCCGACGTGGCGTTCCGCGTGGTGAAGACGCTCGAGACCACGCGCGCCGTCTTCTACGTGCAGCGCGCCATCGATCCCGGCGGCCGCGACTACCGCCTGTTCGTGATCGGCGGCCGCGTGCTGGCGGCGATCGAGCGCCATGCCGCCGAGGGGGACTGGCGGTCCAACGTGGCGCGGGGCGCGACGGCCGTGGCCTTCAACGCCCCATCGGAGTGGCAGCAGATGGCGGCGAGCGCCGCCGCAGCGATCGGCGCCGACTACGCTGGCGTGGATCTCCTGCCGGCCGCCGACGGGCGCGTCTACGTGCTCGAGGTCAACGGCATTCCCGGGTGGGAGGGGCTGCAGCGCGCCACCGGTGTGGACGTGGCGGGCGCGATCGTAGACCACGTGGCGGCGCGCGTACAGACAGGTGCGCGAGCGGCGTCGAATCGGGTATGAGTGCCGGCGATTACGGCCTCGGCCTGCCCTCCGCGGCGACGCCAGGCGAGGTGGCGGCGGCGGTGCAGCTGGCCTGCCTGCTCGAAGCCCACGCGCCGAAGCCGGGGAACGTGTCGCCAGGCCGCGATTTCGCCGACGTCGGCTACGGCGATTTCGTGGCCAGCGCCGCCGCGATCGGCGCGCCGTTCTCGCGCGTCGCGGACGTGGCGCTCGGCGCGCTGGTGCGCGAGGCGGTGGAGGCCACGGCGAAGTGGGCGCCGTCGAACACCAACCTCGGGATCCTGCTGCTGCTGGCGCCGCTCGCCAAAGCGGCGCTCGGCCCGAACGATCTGCGCAGCAATCTCGTCGGCGTGCTCGACACCACCACCGTGGACGACGCGCGTGAGGTGTACGCGGCCATCCGACTGGCCAACCCCGGCGGCCTCGGCCGCGCCGCCAACCAGGACGTGGCGCGCGACCCGACGCTGCCGTTGCGCGAGGTGATGCGGCTCGCGGCGGATCGCGACGGCATCGCGCGCGAGTACGACACGACCTTTGCCGCCACGTTCGACATCGGCGTGCCGGCGTTGCGGCAGGCACGCGCCGACGGGCTCGGGTGGGATGACGCGATCGTCGAGACGTTCCTCACGCTGCTCGCATCGGCGCCCGACACCCACATCGCCCGTCGCGCCGGGCTCGACCGCGCCGCGAGCGTGTCGCGGCTGGCGGTGACGGTACTCTCGGACGGCGGCGTGCGCTCCGATGCCGGCCGGCAGTCGGTGGCCCGCTTCGACCGCTCGCTGCGCGACGAGCGCCATCTGGCCAACCCCGGCACGACAGCCGACCTCACCGCGGCCGCCATCTTCGTGCTGCTCATGGAAGGCGGTTGGGGACTAGGCGGTAGCTGGTAGTCAGTAGCTGGTAGCCGGAATCGCGCAAGCCACGCGCGCAACGGAGGCTGCTACTCGCCAAGCAAGAGCTTCCGAACGCCAGGCGGCAAAGGTGCACGGCTGATCGAGGGCTGCGTGATATTTACGGCCAAGCCATTACCGGTCGATCCGGTCTATCCAGCCGATCAAATTCATCCTACAGGGGCCCCGCTTGAAGCCGGTGACACGCACCAAATCGTGGGTATGGTTGATCCGCCTATCACGCAAGCTCAATGGGCCGAGATCACGAATGAAGCTGGATCGGTGCGCCTGAAAGTCTATGGGTTCATTCGATATGACTGCGGCTTCAAGCGGGAAATGAGAGTCGGATTCTGTTACGAACACAACCCGATGGCCGTCCGATTCGGAGGACCGACGCCAAGCGTGATGATGGGCGTGGACAGGTACAACTTTGCCGACTAGGGCGAGCGCGCAGCGCGCCAGCGGGGTTCCCGTCTGCTATATCGCCCCCAAGTCGCTGGTAGCCACCGGCTACCAGCTATCGCCTACGAGCTACCAGCTAGAATGATCCGATGCAACGTCGGGGCGAGTTTCGCGTGTCGGTCTCCAAGGACTACCTGGTGTTCGCCTCGGCGCACTTCATCACGTTTGCCGGCCACCGCTGCGAAGGGCTCCACGGCCACAACTACCGCGCGCGCGTCACCATCGAGGGCGCGCTCGACGAAGAGAGCTGGTTCGTCTACGACTTCGTGCAGCTCAAGCGCCTCATGCGCGCCCTCTGTGACGAGATCGATCACAAAGTGCTGCTGCCGATGCACAACCCGAAGATCCAGGTGGTGGACGATGGGAAGGTGGTGAAGGTGGCCTACGAGGGCGTGCCCCGCTACGTCTTCCCGTCGAAGGACTGCGCCATCCTGCCGGTGACCAACACGACGGTGGAGATGCTGGCCGAGATGCTGGCCGGGCAGCTCGAAGCGAAGCTGCGCGAGGGCGGAGCTACAGGGCTCACCGCCATCGAGATGGAGGTCGAGGAGAACATCGGCCAGGCCGCCGTCTATCGAGTGAGCCTGGCGTGACCGAGCCGGCTGGCGCCGGCGACATCAGTGCTGCCCAGACGCCCGTCGTGCAGTGCCGTGGCCACGAGCGCGCCGTCGCAGCCCGCCTCGGCCAGCCGTTTCAGATCCTCGGGCCCCCGCACACCGCCGCCTGCAAACAGATCCACGAGGGGCACCGCCCGCCGCACGGCTTCGATCATCTCCACGTCCGGTCCGGCGCTCGTGCCGACGCGCGCCAGTTCCAGCACGATCATCGACGTCACACCGGTGCCGGCGGCGAGCTCCACGATCGTCTCGGCCCGGGTGCGTCCCGAGACCAGATGCAGGCTCGAGACCGGAGCGCCGTCGCGGAGGTCGAGGCTGAACGAGACGTGCGCGGGACCGACCACGTAGCAGATCTCCTCGAGCGCTTTCCACGACGGCAGCGTTTCGAGGCCTACCACGACACGCGTGGCGCCGAGGTGCAGCGCGTGCCGCGCGTCGTCGGGCGTTGCGATGCCGGCATCGAGCCACACCACGGCGCCGCATGCGGTGATGCCGTCGAGCGTGCTGGCGTGTCGCGGCGGCTCGGCGTGAGCCCTCGAGCGATGGTGCGCGCGATCGACGCTGGCGGCGATGGCGGTGAGGTCGGCCACGTAGATCTCGTCGAGGCCGAGGCGATCGACGTAGGCGCGCGCGAGATCCGGCGCGTGCCCCGGCTGGATCGGTTCGCCCGCCACCATGACCACCGGCTCGTAGAGCGAGCGCTGGCCGCCGCGGGCGTGCACGGCGCGGTCGCCGAGCAGGTCGAGCACGCCGACTACGCGCACGACTCGTTCCCCACGCCGCCAATCCTAGCGCGACGGCGTGTCGCCGCGGTCCCATGATTGTTCTGGGGTGGGACATCGGCGGCTCGAACACCAAGGTCTGCCGCGTCGAGGGCGGCCGCGTGACGGCCGCGATCTCGAGACCGTTCGAGGTCCGATCCGCTCCGGACGAGCTGACCGCTGTCTTGCGACAACTCTCCGGCGAAATGGCCGGAGACGTGACGGTGGCGGCCCACGCCGTCACCATGACCGCCGAGCTCTCGCGGGTGTTCCTGACGAAGCGTGAGGGCGTGGCCGCTGTGCTCGACGCGGTCGAGTCGGCGCTCGGCGCGGCGCGTGTCCGCGTGTTCACAGTGGACGGCGCCTTCGTTCCCCTGGCGGCGGCGCGCCAGGCCCCGCTGCGCGTCGCCGCTGCCAACTGGATGGCGTCGGCCTGCTGGGTCTCGCGGGCGCATCCCGATTCGCTGCTGGTGGACATCGGCACCACCACCACGGACATCATCCCGATCGTCGGGGGCGTGGTCGTGGCCGAAGGGCGCACCGATCCGGATCGTCTCGCGTCGGGAGAGCTGCTCTACACCGGTGCGGTGCGCACGCCCGTCGAGGCGCTGGCCGCGGATGTGTCGTTGCACGGGCGCCACTACACGCTGGCGGCCGAGGGCTTTGCCACGTCCGCCGACGTGCACCTCTGGCGCGGCGATCTGAGCCCGGACGACGTGACCGGCGGCACCGCCGATGGCCGGCCCGCCACGCGGACCTGCGCCGGCGATCGTCTGGCGCGCGCGCTGTGCGCCGATCGCGAGCAGATGGACGATGCAGCCGTCACCGCGCTGGCCGACGCGCTCGCGAGTGCGCAGATCAGTCGCGTCTCGGCGTCGATTGCACGCGTGGCGGCGCGACACCCGTCGATTCGACGCGCGGTCGTTGCGGGCCTGGGCGCGTTCATCGCCACGCGGGCCGCACGGGCGGCGGGGCTCGACGTGTCCGACCTCGGCGAGCGAGACGGCGGCGATGCCTCACGGTGCGCACCCGCCGCCGCCGTAGCGCTGCTGCTGGACGCCGCCCGCATCATCGACGTCGTCGCGAAAGTGGGTGGCAGCCTGTTGGCGCATGACGACGCGCTGATCGCCGTCCTCGGACTGCTCGACCGGTCGTCACACACGCTGGTGGTGCCCGGCGGCGGCCCGTATGCAGATGAAGTTCGGGGTGCCTACGCGCGCGGCGACCTCGACGACGAGGCGGCGCATTGGCGGGCGGTGCTCGCAATGGATCAGTACGCGGGCGTACTGGTCACCAGAATTCCGCACGCCATTCGGGTTGCTTCGTTATCCGAGGCGCGCGCTGCGCTCCTGCTCGGTTCCGTGCCCGTCCTTGCGCCGTCGCAGTGGCTGCGAGAGGTCGATCCGCTCCCGCATTCGTGGGACGTCACGAGCGACAGCATCGCCGCCTGGGTGGCCGGGCAGGCCAGTGCCTCGACGCTCGTGCTGGTCAAGGCGCCGGGCGCCAACGGGCGCCTCACCGACGCCTACTTCGAGCGGGCCTTGCCGCCGGGTGTGAGGTCCGAGATCGTCCATGCGGATAACGAGGGCGGCCTGAAGACCGCCCTCGACATCTCTTAAATCGACGGGAGCACGAAGCCGCTCTTGGCCACCACATAGTCGCGCGACTCGTAGGCGAGCCGCGTCACGCGATCGAGGTCCACGTTCACCAGGTGGCCGTGGCGCTTCTTCGGCTTGCCGGCAATCCACACCGAGTCGACGTTGGACGAGTCCATGCCGCGCACCACGACGCCGATCGGGTCGTTGATCGGCAGCACGTTGATGCGGTCCGTGCGCAGCATGATGACGTCGGCTTCCTTGCCCGGCGTCAGCGTGCCCACCTTGCTGTCGAGCCCGTTGGCCTTGGCGCCCTCGATGGTCGCAAACTCCATCACGTCGCGGCTGGTGAGCATGCTGGGCAGGTTGGTCTCGCCGCGCAGCCGCCGCTCGTTGACCTGCCCGCGCTGCAGCGTCAGCACCGACCGCATCTGCGCGAAGAGATCGCCGCACATCGTGGTCTCGACGTCCACGCTCAGGCTTGGCCGCAGACCGCGATCGAGGCAGCGCTGAATCGGCGGCGTGCCGTGCCCCATCTGCAGCTCGATTGGTGAAGCCAGCGACACGGTGCCGCCGGTGTCGGCGATCATCTGCAGCTCGTCGTCGCTGAGCGTGCAGCAGTGGATGTAGGTGGTGTCAGGGCCGAGCAGACCGGCCTTGCCCATCTCCCCGAGCCTTCCGTGCTTGCCGGCTTCGCCGACACCGACGTGCACGCTGATCCGGCAGCCGACCTGCCGCGCCAGATCCCAGTCGTGCTTCGACACTTCCGGCGTGGTGAACTCGGGCCCGCGCGGCGCCAGCGCCAGCGTGATAAGCCCGTCCTTTCCCGGAAAGTACTGCTTGGCGACGCGGAGGATGTCGGTGGGGTGCTTCAGGCTGCTGTTGTGCCACCAGGCGCCGAGGTCGAGGTTCGGCGTGCCGTAGGCGAACACGGAGCGGAGCCCGGACTCCTGCAGCGCCGCAATCGAGGCGTCGGTGTGCTCCGGCGTGTTCTGAATATGCGACCAGTCGAGAAGCGTGGTGATGCCGGCGTCGATGGCGCCGTAGGCGCTCACCAGGTTGCCGGCGTAGGCGTCCTGCGGCCGGTACACCGGCGCGAGCACGCCGAGGATGTCGCGAAAGTAGTCGTCAAGCAGCGCGTCGGGGGCGATGTTGCGGAGGATGCCTTCCCAGATGTGGCGGTGGGTGTCGACGAAGCCCGGCATCACGATGGTGTCGGTGGCGTCGATGATGTAGGCGTCGCCCACCGGGATGTTCGGCGCCACCTCCTTGATCTTCGATCCTTCAATCAGTACGTCGGCCTGACGGTGGTTCCCGAGTGCCGGATCCAGTGTCAGCACGCAGCCGTTGCGAAGCAAGGTTCTCTCGGACACGACGCCCCCTTGTGATGTCATGCGTAAATCCGTCGAGCAGGGCGCGCACACGCGCGGCCTCGACGACGCCTCCCCGCCCGCCCGCGCAGGCGGCGCCTCGAACGCCCGCGACGTCGGCGCCGCACTGGCGCACGATCGGCAGGTCGTCAGCTCGAAGCTGCCCCGCGAGCGCGACGGTCAGCGACTGTCGATGCGCCCGCTCCACCCACGCCGCAAGCGACGCGGGCGACAGCAGCTCCGTGAGACGCGGGCCCCGTTTGTCTGCTGTGTCCAGCAGAACGCCCGCAGCCCCGGCGGACGATGCTACATCCAAGAGCGCCGTGGGCGACACGCCTTCGTGCAGACGATCGGCGCAGGCGACGAGCACGACGCCCGCGCCGCCGCTGCGCGCGCCGCGGATCGCGGCCGCCGCGAGCGTGCGCGCTTCGGCGGCGCTCGTGGTTTCCGCAAGGCCCACCTTGATCAACGCGGCGCCGAGCGAGGCGAACATCCGCGCATCCGTTTCGACGGATGTCGACGAACGCGCGTCGCCCATCGCCGCGGTCAGTTGCCGCCGTCCAGCCACGGCGGCGGCGATCCCGCGGAACACGTCGAACGTCACCGCTCCCAGCGGCCCCGCGGCGGGATCCTTGGCGTCCACGATGTCGGCTCCGCCGTCAACCGCCGCGAGGGCATCGAGAGGCGACGCGCAGCTGACGAGAAGTTGCATCAGGAGGCCGAGAGCATCCGCCGCGCCTGGGCGACGAGCGCTGATTCCGGTGTGAGCCGCATCGTCAGGTCGCGCGCGAACACCGCCAGCGGATGCCGCCACTGCGCGACGTCGCCAAAGCGCCGCGACGCCCGGACGAACGCGCTCGTGCGCCCGACCCGCGCGGTCTCGTACGCACGGATCCCGTCCTCGACGGTGGCGGCAGCGGCGAGACTGGCGGCCAGCGTGCCCGCGTCCTCGATCGCCTGCGCGGCGCCTTGACCGAGGTTCGGCGTCATCGGGTGAGCGGCATCGCCCAGCAGCACGACGCGCCCGGCATGCCAGCGCGTAATCGGGTCGCGGTCGAAGATGTCGGTGCGGAGGATGCGGTCGGCCGGCGTGGCGTCGAGTACGGCCGCGACGGGCGCGTGCCAGCCTCCGAAGCGCGCGCGAAGCTCCGCGCGGACGTCGCCATCAGTGCCGCCCGGCGCCGCATCGGCCACCGCGAACCAGTAGATTTCGTCGAAGCCGATGTCCACGACGCCGAAGCGCTCGCCGCGCCCCCACGTCTCGGTGACGCGATCTGGCGGCGGCACGCTGCCGGCCGGCGTCACGCCACGCCAGCTCGTGTAGCCCGCGTAGCGGGGCGGTCCGTCGTGCACGAGCTGTGCGCGCACCGTCGAATGGAGTCCGTCGGCACCGACGAGCAGTTCGGTCTCGAGCCTGGTGCCGTCGTCGGCGATCACGAGCACGCTGTCCGCGGCCTGTTCGTAGCTGGTCACGCGCACACCTGTGCGCACGACACTGCGTCCGGCCGCGGCCAGCAGCACGTCGTGCAGCCGGGCGCGATGCAGCGCGACGACGCGGGCCATCGGGTTCTCGAATATCCGCTCGAGCCGCGTTTCAGGACCCAGTTGCCGTCCGGACGGATCGAGCAGCACGGCACGTGACAGCGCCGCGCCCGCGGCGGCGACGGCGTCGTCGAGCCCGAGCGCGGCCAGCACCGCCATGGCGTTCGGCTGCAGGGCCAGGCCGGCGCCGGCCGGATGAATGGCCGTCGCACGCTCCAGCACACGGACGCGAATACCGCTCCGGCTGAGAGCAATGGCCGCCGTGAGGCCGCCGATTCCGGCACCCGCGATGACGACGTCGCGAACGGCGCTCAGTGCGTGCCCACGCGCGGATTGACGGTCATGAGGCTGGATCCTACTAGAATCGAAGTTCATGCCTGAAGCGTCATCGCTCGCCTTGAGCGGCCGCAGCGTGCTGGTGACCGGCGCGTCGAGTGGCATCGGCCGCGCGATCGCTTTGGGCGTGGCGCGTGCCGGTGCCGACGTCGCGCTGACTTATCGCGCGAACCGCGCGGGTGCCGACGCCGTGGCGCGCGAGATCGAGGCGCTTGGCCGCACCGCCTGCGTGCAGGAGCTCGACCTGGCCGATGAGCCGTCGATCGATCGGCTGGGTGGGGCGGTGCAGGCGGCGCTCGGCCGGCTCGACGTCTGGATCAACAACGCCGGCGCCGACATCCTCACCGGCGCGGCCGCCTCGTTGTCTACGGTGGAGAAGCTCGACCTGCTCCTGGCCGTCGATTTGCGAGGCACTATCCTGGCGTCGTGGGCCGCCACGCGGTTCTTCGACGGGCAGCCGGGCGGCGCCATCATCAACATGAGCTGGGATCACGTCGTGAGCGGGATGGCGGGGACGAATCCGCAGATGTTCGCCGCAGTGAAAGGCGGCGTCGCGGCGTTCAGCCGCGCGCTCGCCCGTAGTGTGGCGCCGCGGGTACGCGTGAACGTGCTGGCGCCGGGCTGGATCGAGACGTCGTTCGGGGAGGGGCTCGACAGTGAGGTGCACCGGTCTGTCGCCGACTCGACGCCGCTGCGCCGCTGGGGTACGCCCGACGATGTGGCAGGAGCCGCCGTGTTTCTCGCCTCGCCCGCGGCCGGGTTCATCACCGGGCAGACGATCAACGTCGGCGGCGGCGTCGTGATGGGCTGAGGAGGGATCCAATGGCCACGAAAGAAACGGTCTACGACGAGTCGCAGATTGCCGAGAAGTTGAAAGCGCTGCCGGGTTGGTACTACGAGGACAAGTGGCTCCGGCGCGTCTACAAGACCGACGGCTGGCCGACCACGCTGATGCTCGTCAACGCCGTCGGCTACTTTGCGCAGGCCGCCGACCACCATCCCGATCTCTCGGTGACGTGGGGCCGCCTGACGGTGAAGCTGGCGACGCACAGCGCTGGCGGCATCACCGACAAGGACTTCGATCTGGCGCGCCGCATCGAAGACGCCGCGCTATGGCGCCCGGCCGAGGGCAGCGCGCTGCGCGGTATCCAGGACAAGTGGGTGCGCGGGGGCGATCCGCGCTGATGAGCGATGCCGGACCGGCCGCGCGTCTCACCTCGGCGCGGCGGGTGTCGTTCGTCACCGGATCGCTCGCCGAGCCGTCGCTGCGGCGGGTGCTGGCCGAGATGGCGCCGCCGTTTGCCTATGACGTCGCCGTGCTCAAGATCACGGTGGCGGCGCTGATGACCACCGAGTGGATCGGGCGCCGCCTCACGGTGCCCGAGGACACCGATCTGGTGCTGATTCCCGGGCTGTGCGAGGGCGACGCCGCGGTGGTGTCGCACGCGCTGGGTGTGCCGGTGGAGAAGGGGCCGAAGGACCTGCGCGAGATTCCGGCGCACTTCGGCCGCGTGGCGTCGGCGCGCGAGTACGGCGACTACGACATCGAGATCCTGGCCGAGATCAACAACGCGCCGAAGCTGTCCCGCCGCGAGCTGCGCCAGGCGGCGGAGGCCTTTCGCGCGGCGGGGGCCGACGTCATCGATATCGGCTGCACGCCCGGCCGGCCGTTTCCCGAGCTGGCCGACGCCGTGCGCGAGCTGGTGCGCGCGGGCATGCGCGTGAGCATCGACTCGTTCGACGCCGGCGAGATTCGAACCGCGGTGGGGGCGGGGGCCGAACTGGTGCTGAGCGTCAACCGCTCGAACCTGGAGGTGGTGCCCGATCTGGCCGGCAGCGGCGCGCGCGTCGTGGTCGTCCCCGATCTCGGCGGGCCGCTCGAGAGCCTCGATCCCGCGCTGGAGGCGCTTTCAGCCGCCGGCATTTCGTATCTCATCGATCCGATTCTCGAGCCGATCGGCCACGGCTTCATGGCGTCGCTCGAGCGCTACGCGGAAACACGCCGGCGCTATCCCGATGCCGAGATGCTGATGGGCATCGGCAATCTCACCGAGCTGACGGCGGCCGACTCCACCGGCGTCAACGCCATCCTGAT
>Ga0070673_100000599_pt1 | contig 19654 bp, 20 predicted proteins | sample KBSM23metaG_FD_65342 | JGI IMG/M metagenome (GOLD analysis project Ga0070673, IMG submission 65342) | Miscanthus rhizosphere microbial communities from Kellogg Biological Station, Michigan, USA - KBS M2-3 metaG | ecosystem: Host-associated > Plants > Roots > Rhizosphere > Soil ... | reverse complement strand
TCCCCGCCGCCCTCGCCTACGGCGACACGCCCTCCCGCGCCGGCGCCCCCACCGGCCCCCTCGTCTTCGACATCGAACTGTTGTCGATCAAGTAACCGTCGACGGCGTCTACTAAGCGAGCCCGAAGTGACGCCGAGGTCCCAGGCATTTCAGCTGGTTCCGCATTCAAGGTCACAGATTTGTGACCTTGAACGATCCTCTCCCCCGTCGCCGTCCGTCTGGATTCGAGGACACCGCGATCTGGGCTCCGCGCCGGCTCGCTGATTTCATCCGCGACGAAGGCTAGCAGGTCCCGGTTTTCTGAGAGGCGGCGCTGCGACGCTGACCGAATTCGCAACGATCGGGTGGCACGCCATATGCTGCGCGACGCGTACCACACGCGGAGGCAACGAATGAAGAACGTCGTGCGAATGGTGGCAGTGCTGGGCCTGGGGATCGTCCTCGGGTGCGGGGGCAGCGGCCCGAACGGGAGCGGCGGACATGGAGGCGGCGCGGCGGGACGCGGCGGCACCACGGGCGGAGGCGGAACGACAGGCAGCGCCGGAACGACAGGCGGCGCCGGCACGACGGGCAACGCCGGCACGATGGGTCACGCCGGCACCACGGGCAATGGCGGTGCGATCGGCAGCGCCGGCACCACCGGCGCCGCGGGAAACGCCGGCACGACGGGCGCGGCGGGCCGCGGAGGGACGGGCGGGACCAGCGCGGGCGGCGCGGGGGGTCGCGGTGGCTCCACGGGGATCGCGGGAAGCGGCGGCACCGGTGGCGGTGGCGGCAGCGCTGCACGCGGCGGCACGGGCGGCAGCGGCGGGACCAGCGGGGAGATGTGCGGCGGAGATATCTGCGGCACGAATGAGTTCTGCTGCGGGCCGCCCGAGTGCGGAACCTGTCGCAACATCCTGACCGGTCCCAACTGCCCGACGATCTGCGGCGGTCGTGGCGGAACGGGCGGCGCGGGCGGAACGGGCGGCGCGGGCGCGGGCGGCCGCGGCGGCCAGGGCGGCGCCGACTGTACGGTGACCGGTTGCCCGACCGGGCAGGTTTGCTACAGCCGCGGCGCTGGTGCCGCGATCGTCTCCGTGGAGTGCGTCGCGAATCCGTGCGCGCCTGCAGCGCTCGCGTGCGCGTGCGCGGAATCGGCGATCGCCATCTGCGGAGAGCTCTGCATGGTCGACGCGCAGAACCTGTCCTGCGGCACGCGATGCGCCGCGCCCGACACTCCGATCGCGACGCCGTCAGGCGAGCAGCCGATCGCGACGCTGCGGCCGGGCGATCTCGTGTTCAGCATGCATCACGGGCAGCTGACGACCGTGCCGATCGTCCGCGCGTCGCGGACGCCGGCCGCGCATCATCACGTCATGCGGGTGGCGCTGGAGACCGGGCGCGTCCTGCTGATCAGCCCGGGACATCCGACCGCCGAGGGCGGCACGTTCGCGGAGCTCCGCGCGGGCGCGCCGCTGGGCGAACGACGCGTGAGCACAGCGGTGCTGGTTCCGTACCCGGGCGCGTTCACGTACGACATCCTGCCGGACTCGGACAGCGGAACGTACTTCGCCGCGGGCGCGCTGATCGGCAGCACGCTGGCCGGGCGCTGAACCGACACATACGACTCGGCGCCTCATCGAGTAAGCCAGGCGACTGTTTTTGGCGACGTGTGTGATCGGTATGCGCGGGGCCCGGCATTAAAGAGCGGAGGCGATCAATGGAGAGACCCCTCAGCCCGACCCTCTCGCCGCTGGCGCGCGCCGAGAGCGAAAGAAAACGGCCGCGGGAGGCGACAAGAAGGGGCGTGCGACTCGCGGAGTTGTTGTGCCCGCTGGCGGCGGCGGCTGACGCGGCGGCGATGTTGCCGCCGGAGACCGCGCAGCGGACGGCGCTGATCGCGCTGGGGCTGGGGCGCGCGCTCAATTTTCCGGAAGCTTCGCTGGCCGACCTGCTGTACGCGGGGTTGCTGCGGCATCTCGGGTGCAGCGCGACGTCGCACGAAGAGACGCGGCTGATGGGCGACGACCTGGAGCTGCGCGAGACGATGAATCCGGTCGATCACGGGTCGCCGCTGGAATTGCTGAAGGGCGCGAGCCGCGGGTTCGCCAAGGGGCAGCCGCCGATGCGGCGGGCGCGCGTGGTGGCGTCGTTCATGGCGCGCGGGCCGGTGGCGATGCCGCGCATCTTCGCGGCGCGCTGCGAGGTTTCGGCGCGGCTGGCGCGGCGGCTGGGCCTGGGCGACGCGGCGGTGCGCGCGCTCGACGAGGCGTACGAACGTTACGACGGCAAGGGCATGCCGCGGCGGCGGCGCGGCGAGGCGCAGTCGCCGCTGTCGGGCGTGCTGGCGGTCGCCGAGTGGGTCGCGATGTTCTTGCCGTTGCCGGGCGGCGAGACGCTGGCCCTGGACGCGCTGGCGCGGCGCTCGGGCGGGCAGTTCGATCCGGCCGTGGTGGGCGCGCTGGTGGGCGCGCGCGAGGAGGTCCTGGCGCCCGCGCGGCGGGACGCGCCGCTGGCGGCGCTGCTGGACGCCGAACCGGATCCGCATCGCGCGCTCGGCGATCCGCGCGCGGTCGCGCAGGTGCTGGCCGACTTCGCGGACATCAAGTCGACGTTCACGCTCGGGCATTCGCGGCGGGTGGCGTCGCTGGCGCGCGACGCCGCGCGGGCGCAGGGGCTGGCGGCGGCGGCGGTCGACTCGCTGGAGCTGGCGGGGTGGCTGCACGATCTCGGGCGCGTCAGCGTGTCGAACGCGATCTGGGACAAGCCGGGCGCGCTGGACGTCGGCGAATGGGACAAGGTGCGCGCGCACGCGCAGTTCACCGAGCGCGTGCTGTCGGCGGCGGCGCCGTTCGCGGCGGTCGCGTGGCTGGCCGCCGCCGATCACGAACGCATGGACGGGCGCGGCTACCCGCGCGGCACGGCGCCGGCGGTCGCGGCGCGCATCCTGGCGGCGGCGGATCTGGTGGCGGCGCTGGGCGAGCCGCGGCCGCACCGGCCCGCGCACGCGCCCGATCGCGTGGCGGCGATCGCCGTCGAGGAAGCGACGGCCGGACGGCTGGATCGCGCGGCCGTCAACGCGGTGCTGGAAGCGGCGGGCGGCACGAAGCTGCGCGCGGACCCGCCGCGCGGCTTGACCGAACGCGAGCTGGACGTGCTGCGCCTGCTGGCGCGCGGACAGGTCGACAAGGAGATCGCCGGCGCGCTCGGCATCTCGCACCGCACCGTCCACCACCACAACCAGAGCATCTTCGCGAAGCTGGAAGTGACGACGCGCGGGGCCGCGGCGCTGGTGGCGGTGGAGGAAGGGTTGCTCTAGCCGCCCCCGCGCGAAGCGCGGGATCGCGGCTACCTGAAAACAGCAGTCGCACCCGGCGCCTGCGGCGCGGAGCAAGTAGGCAATCTTGCCGATGCGCGGGGCCCGCGCGTCTCGTAGCGTGGTCTTCAGGAGGCCACGACATGCGAATGATGATGAAGGTTTCGGTTCCGATCGAGGCGGCGAACAAGGCCGTGCAGGAGGGGACGATGGGGAAGCTGCTGCAGGCGCAGCTGGAGAGGCTGCGGCCGGAGGCGGTCTACTTCTACGCGGACGACGACGTGCGCACGGCGCTGCTGTTCATCGACGTGAAGGACGCCAGCGACATGCCGGTGATCGCGGATCCGTTCTTCCAGCAGGTGAGCGCGCGCATCCGCTTCACGCCGGTGATGAACGTGGCGGACTTCCAGGCGGGGATGGCGAAGCTGGCGAAGGGTTAACCCAGGCGGCTTGCCCTCACCCCGACCCTCTCCCGCAAGCGGGAGAGGGAGTAAAAAGGGGTGTGAGCTATGACCTTGCGGTGGTGATGCCGGCGGCGCCGAGCTGGCGCGCGCTGCGCGACGGCGTCGGGCTGGATGACCTGCGCTTCGTGCGCGGTGAGCCGGGCGGCGACGGTTGGCCGGAGGGTGGCGTGGGCCTTTGCCGCGTGGGGCTGTCGACGCGGATCACGGACGTCGCGTGGAACGACGGGAAGGTGACGATCGAGATTCGCGCGCTGGCGTCGCCCGCGGACTTCGAGCTCGCGTTGTGCGTCGGGGAGGCGGCGGCGCGGCTGGCGGGCGCGGCCACGATCCACGCCGATTACTTCGGCGACATCGAGATCGGCGAGCTGCGCCGGCTGCACACCGCCGACCTGATGCGCGAGCAGGCGATCTCGGGGACGCGTGTGCTGACGAAGTTGATTCACGACGGCGGTGGACCGATCTCGATGCCGGGCCCGAACCGCGCGTGTGACATCGGCCCGCGGCTGCTGGCGGAGCTGGAGGCGGCCGGCCCGCCCGCGACGCTGTTCGAGCGCGTGCTGGCGACGATGCGCCGCGTGCAGTGGGACGTGCCGCCGGGCTTTCGCGACGCGGGCGTGTTCGTGTCGGGCGGGCAAGGCAGCCGGCAGGATGACGGCGACGGTGGCCGCAAGACACACTTCGCCGTGTGGCTGCCCGAAGAGAACCTGGTGATCCCGCGCGTCGACTACGTCGCGCTGCGGGTCACCGAAGGCGAGATCGTGATGGTGCCGTTCGCGGAGGTCGCCGGGCTGGCGGGAGCGAACGGGACGTTGCTCGACGAATGCCAGTTGCTGGTGCGCGCGATGGGGGCTGATGCGTGGAGTGCGGTGGTGGAGCGGGCGCGGTTGGTAGCGAAGGGGCGCTAGCGCAGCTTCGAACGGGAACGGGGCGAGTGTCGGTGGCGGCGGTGGCGCGTGGCGCCGCGGCTCTTGTCAGACGCGGACGCGGACGCGGGCGCTGATGGCGCGGCGGCGCGGGCGGGCTCGGGCGGTGCGCTCGCCGGCTCGCTGTTGCCCGCCGGGGCGGACGCGGGCGGCGGCGCCGCCGGCTCCTTCATCGCGCGCGCGAGATTCACCGATCGCTGCCGCTCCAGCTCCGTCGCTTCGACGAGCACGACCTGCAGCGCCTGCACTTCGGCGCGCATCTGGTTGATCTCGCGCTTCAGTTCCTGCACCTCGCTGGTGTCGGCGGCACGCGCGACGCCCGTCGGTGACAACCCCGCCGCGGCAACTGCGACCGTGATGACTGTAGCGATTGCAGTCTTGCGTGGATTCACGGGGCCTCCTTTGCGCAGGCTCCCGTATGTCGACACTTTCGCTGCGATCGTTGAGCGCGGATTGCAGGCGTGGCTGGACCTGTAAGGCAGCGAACGAACGGCCCTCACCCCGACCCTCTCCCGCAAGCGGGAGAGGGGCAAGAGCTATCGATCGGGGGACGCGTCGGCGCTGGTGCCGGCGTCGACGACCGTCGGGACCGTGACGGGCATGTTGCCGGGCGGAGCCGTGCTCTGCGCCATCTGGCTGGCGCTGCCCGACGCCGGCTTGCCGGACGCCGCCGTCGTCTCGATCTCGGGGCCCTTGCTGCCGCCGCTCTCGGGCCCGGGCTGGTAGATGTTGTCGCAACCGGTCGCCGACACGATCGCAGCCAGCGCCGCGCTCGCGCACAAAGCCAGAAAACCCCGCATGACGTCCCTCCCCACCACTCATCTCGAACGTACGCATCATCTCTGGCGACGCCAAACGGTCGGGACGGCGACGTCAGACGCGGACGCGCTCGACCGTGGGTAACTCGTAGGGTGCCGCCAGCTGGCGGAACAGCTGGCGCCAGAACTCGGGCAGGCGGCGGCCGAGGATCGTGAGCGACAGCGAGCTGGCGACGGTCGCGCGTCGCGTCGCCTCGCGATAACGGCCCAGGTCCGGCGGCGACGGAAGCCCGAGCATGGTGCGCCGGAACATCAACGGCTCGAGCATCAGCTCACCGACGTTCCATTCGGTCAGGATCTGGAACGCGCCCTCCAGCAGCATGCTGACGGACCAGGCGCCGGGCGCGTCGCGGCGCAGGTCCAGGTCACAGACGAGGTGCTGGATCTCGAACGAGAACAGGTTGCCGACCCAGTTGCCGCGGCGGCCGACGACGCGATCGCCGGCGGCGTGCGCGCAGCGAAAGCCGCGCGATTCCCAGTACGCGATCGCGGTGTCCCAGCCGGCGCGGCCGGCCAGCGGCGGCGCGTCCTCGAACGCGAACCGAATCAGGCGCTGGTTCCACCTCACCGCGCCTGGAGATCTAGCAGGCGAACGTCGCCCGCAAGCGGCGAAGCCCTCACCCCGACCCTCTCCCGCCCGACGGTCGCCCGCGAGCGGCTTGGCCTCACCCCGGCCCTCTCCCGCAAGCGGGAGAGGGAGGAGAAAGGAAATTGGCGGCCACTGAACATTCGTATAGGCTCGGCGCATGGAGCTCAATCCGGCGCAGCGGCGGGCCGCCGAAGCGGACGATCGGCCGCTGCTGATCATCGCGGGCGCGGGCACCGGGAAGACACAGACGCTGGCGCACCGGGTGGCGGCGCTGATCGCGCGCGGCGCCGACCCGCGCCGGATCCTGCTGCTGACGTTCTCGCGGCGCGCGGCGCAGGAGATGACCCGGCGCGCGCTGCGCATCGTCGCCGCGCTGGCCGGCCGGCGATCGGCGGCGACGCCGGACGCCGCGCTGCCGTGGGCGGGCACGTTCCACGCGATCGCCAGCCGCCTGCTGCGCCAGCACGCGCCCGAGGTCGGCCTGGATCCGGCGTTCACGCTGCTGGACCGCGAGGATTCGGCCGACCTGCTCGATCGCCTGCGCCACGAGCGCGGCCTGGCGCGCACCGACCGGCGCTTCCCGCGCAAGGGCACGTGCCTCGCGATCTACTCCAGCGTCGTCAACACGCAGGAGCCGCTGCGCGACTGCCTGCGCGCCCGCTTCCCCTGGTGCCTGGAATGGGAAGAACCGCTGCGCGCGCTGTTCGCCGCCTACGTCGACGCGAAGGCGGCACGCGCCGTGCTGGACTACGACGATCTGCTGCTCTACTGGTTTCACTTCATGGCCGACGCGGCGGCGGCGGCGCGGGTCGGCGCCCGCTTCGATCACGTGCTGGTCGACGAGTACCAGGACACGAACACGCTGCAGGCCGACATCCTGCGCTCGATGAAACCCGACGGTCGCGGCGTCACGGTGGTGGGCGACGACGCGCAGGCGATCTACAGCTTCCGGGCCGCGCGCGTCGGCAACATCCTGGCGTTTCCGCGCCAGTACGAGCCGCCCGCCGCCGTGGTGACGATCGAAGAGAACTACCGATCGACCGCGCCGATCCTGGACGCGGCCAACGCCGTCATCGCGCTGGCGACCGAGCGCTACGAGAAGAACCTGTCCGCGACGCGCACCGGCGGCGAACGTCCGGTGCTGGCGACCGTCGCCGACGAGCTGGACCAGGTCCGTTACGTCGTCGAGCGCATCCTGGAACGGCGCGAGGCGGGCGTACCTTTGCGCCAGCAGGCGGTGCTGTTCCGCGCCGCGCATCACAGCGACGCGCTGGAGGTCGAGCTCGGCCGCCGCAACATCCCGTTCGTGAAGTTCGGCGGCCTGCGCTTTCTCGAGGCCGCGCACGTGAAGGACGCGCTCGCCTGTCTGCGCTGGGCAGAGAACCCGCGCGACAGCCTGGCCGGGTTCCGCGTCGCGCAGCTGCTGCCGGGGATGGGGCCGCGCCTGGCCGACGCGCTGGTGCGCCACCTCGCGGGCGCGCGCTTCGCGCTGCCGCCCGCGCTGGCCAGCTTCGATCCGCCGGCCGCCGCGCGCGGCGACTGGCCGGCGTTCGCCGAGCTGTTCGCGCGCCTCTGCGACGCCGCCGCGCCCTGGGCGGCGCACATGGGGCTGGTGCGCCGCTGGTACGAACCGCACGTCGCGCGCATCTACGACAACGCGCGCACGCGCCTCGGTGATCTCGAGCAGCTCGAGCAGCTGGCGGCGGCGGCGCCGTCGCGCGAACGCTTCCTCTCGGAGCTGACGCTGGATCCGCCGGCCGGCACCGGCGCCGAGGCGGCGTCCCCGCACCTGGACGAGGACTACCTGATCCTGTCGACGATCCATTCGGCGAAGGGCCAGGAATGGGACAGCGTGTTCGTGCTGTCGGCCGCCGACGGCTGCATCCCGTCGGACCTCGCCGTCGGCACGCCCGCGGAGATCGAGGAGGAGCGCCGCCTGCTGTACGTGGCGATGACGCGCGCGAAGAATTTCCTCGCCGTCATCCACCCGCTGCGCTTCTTCATCCGCCAGCAGCACCGCCTGGGCGATCGGCACGTGTTCACGCCGCGCACGCGCTTCATCCCCGACGCGATCGCCGACCGGTTCGCGCGCGTCGTGCCGCAATGGAACGGCGACCGTCAGGATCCCGACGCGCCCGCACCGGCGGCGCCGCGCATCGACGTCGCGGCGCGCCTGCGCGCGACCTGGGCGACGCCGAGCGCGGGATAGTCGCTCCGCGCGCCCGCTCGGCCTGCGCGCGTCGTGTTAGCCTGATCAGGGATGGATTCGCCCGCGCCGCTACGAAGGAGCACGGGCCGGCTGTTGATGCTGCTTTACGTCCCGCTGCTGGTCTATTCGATCGCGGGGGCGGGCTGGATGCTGTGGCACAACATCGCCGCCATCGTGCTGCTGTTCGTCTGGATGATGATCGTCGGGCTGTTCGGGCTGCTGATGGGATCCCTCGGGACCGCGTCCATTTGCGGCGGCCTGGCGGCGTGCCACCTGCTGGCCGCGTTCGCGATGCGCCCCTGGTTGCAGCTGCCGCGCTGGACGATGGGCGTGTTCCTGTTCGCGTCGTTCGCGCTGCAGGCGACGCTCTTCGTGCGCGCGCTGATCGCGTCGGGCAGCGCCGACTATCCCTACGACGAATGACCCGGTCGGCGCCGGCGCTAGGCTCATGCCGTGGCTGACATCGATCTGGTGATCTTCGATCTGGACGGAACGCTGGTGGACACCGCGCCCGACATCGCGGGCGCGCTGGCGGCGGCGCTGGCCCCGCTCGGCGTGGCGCCGCCGCCGCTCGCCGTCGTCAAGGAGATGGTCGGCGACGGCGCGCGCGAATTGATCCGGCGCGCGCTCGCGCGGGCGGGCGTTGAAGGCGATCTCGACGCCCTCCACGCGACGTTCCTGGCCCACTACCGCGCGCACGTCAGCGATCGCTCCGCCGTCTACCCGGGAATCCTGGAAGCGCTGGCGGCGCTGCACGCGGCCGGCGTCGCCAGCGCCGTGCTCACCAACAAGCCCGGCGACATCGCGCGCCGCCTGCTCGGCGAGCTCGCGCTGGCGGATCGCTTCGTCGCGACGATCGGCGACGGCGACGGCTTCGCGCGCAAGCCCGATCCGGCCGCGGCGCTGTCGCTGATCGCCGGCGCGCGGACGCAACCCGCGCGCACCGCCGTCGTCGGCGACGGCCTGCCCGACGTCCGGATGGCCCGTGCGCTGGGCGCGCGCGCGATCGCCGCCACCTGGGGCTACGCCGCCGCCGACCGGCTCGCCGCCGAACAGCCCGACGTCCTCGCCGGTACGCCGGCCGACGCGGTCCTCTGCCTGCTTCCGACGCGCTAGTCTCGAATCAGCGGCCGGTGGTGAAGGCGGCGCCCGGGACCGAAGCCGCGGCGCGGCCGCGGGCCGTCGTCGACCAGAGCGCCCTCCACCAGCATGGGACCCAGATTGCCGAACAGGACGAGGCCGCCGGTGTTCTCGCCGCCGGTGCCGCCGATCTCGACGCCGAGCTCGCTGCCGCGGCCGTCGTTGAACGTCACCACGGTGCCGCGCGCGCCCGGCGTGATCGCGGGCTGGCCGCAGCACGAATTGTCGACCAGCACCCCCTCACCGGCCGCGTCCGCGTTCGGGTTGTCCGGGATCGACACGCGGTTGTGCGTGACGACGGTGCCGTCCGCCGCGAGCACGAACACGCCCACCATGGAGAACGCGCCAAACCCGTCGGGGATCGCGCCGTTGATGACGTTGCCCGCGACCAGGTTCCGCTGCGGCCGGCTCTCCGGGGCGGCGGTCGACAGCTGGATGACGATGCCGTCGCCGCCGCCGCACAGCGAGCCCGTGCAGTCGAACACGCCCAGGCCGTCGATCACGTTCTGCGCGATCACCCAGCGATCGCCGCCCGTGTTCGTGATCCCCTGGACGGTGCCGAGAATGCGGTTGCGCTCCACGCGCACGTCGTTCGCGAACGTCGCGATGATCGCGACGGCCAGCGGGTCCAGGTTCGCGGCGGAGACGCCCCGCCCGTCGAAGGTGAAGCCTTCGATGTGCGTACCGCTGGCGCCGCTGAGCCCGTCGGCGCCCGGCAGCCGGAAGCCGGCGCGCGCGCCGTTCGACAGCACGGGCCCGTCGGCGCAGCCGACGATGGTGGCGCGGCCGTGGCCCTGCAGATCGACCGGTCGATCGACCGTGGCGCCGCAGTGGGTGCCGGGGCCGACGTCGATGACGTCGCCGGCATCGGCCGCGTCGACGGCGGCCTGGATGGTCGGGTACCGATCGGGGACGCGCCGCACCCGCGCGTTCGCCTCGCCCGCCGCCGCCAGCAGCATGCTCACCGCCACCAGCGCGCCGGCGCTCCGCACCCTGCCTCTCGATCGACCCGCATCGATCATGCTCGCCTCCTTGTCGTCCCGTGCCCTTCCCACCTAACGCGCGCCGGCAGCGATGTCCAGCCTGCTGATCGTCTGGAGGGGTCCAGATCCTCTGGTCAGGTCTCTCTGTCTCCGTGCGGCCTGTCTCCGCGGAGCACCGACGTGCTAGCGTCGCCGGCCATGAACCTGGCCGCGCAGCGGCGTCGAACGCACCTCCTGCTGTTGCTGCTGTACCTGCCGTTCTTCGCGTGGTCGCTGGTCGGCGCCGGCTGGACGCTGTGGCACCACCCGTTCATTCGCTGGTTCCTGGGCGGGTACCTGCTGATCGTCATCGTTCAGCTGCTGTTCAGGCGCGGGATCGGGGGCGCGGTGCTGATGTCGGGAATCGCGGGCTGTCACCTGGCCACGGCCTTCGCCCTGAACACATGGCTGAGGCTTCCCATATGGACGGTGCCGGCTTTCCTCGTCGCGTCGATCGCCCTGCTCGTTGCGTTTCGGCTTACCGACAGGCCGCCGAGCGGACAATAGGAAGGGTGTGAGCATGAGGACGGGTGTGAGCATGCGGAAAGGCGCGAAATTCCGGTTCGCGTTCGTCCTGGCTGCCGTGGGCTCGGCCTGGTCGTGCGCGGGCACCACCGACGAAGGAAGCCCCGGCGCGGGCGGTAGCAACGGCGGCGCGACCGGGGCTGCGGGGACAAGCGGCGCCTCGGGTAACGCCGGCACCACCGGCGCGGCCGGAAACGTTGCGACCGGGACCGCCGGCAACAGTGGCATGACGGGCGGCGCCGGAACGACGGGAATTGGCGGCACCGGCACGGCAGGCACCACCGGCAACGGTGGCAGCGGTGCCAACGGTGGCAGCGGTACAACGACGGGCAGCGCGGGTATCGGCGGGACCACCGGCGCGGCGGGCCGCGGCGGCACCGGCGGCGCGGCGGCGGGCGCCGGTGGACGCGGCGGCAGCGCCGGCAGCGCTGGATCGACGGCGGGCGCCGGCGGAACCGGCACCGGCGGATCAGCGGCCGGCCGCGGCGGCACCACCGGCACCGCGGGCACCACCGGCATCGCCGGCACGGGCGGCGCGGCGACGACACCCCCGGTCACCTGGTCGACCAACATCCGCCTGAACGACGACACCGGCAGCGGCAACCAGTCCGAGGTCGCGCTGGCAACGGGCCCGAACGGGCTCGCGATCGCGGGCTGGATGGACGAACGCTCGACGCGCGTGTGCGGGTTCTCGTTCACGACCAACGGCGGTCAGACCTGGAGCAAGAACGTCTCGATCCCGAACGTGAGCGGGATGTTCGTGGGCGATCCCGCCGTCGCGATCGACGGCGCCGGAACGATGTATGCCATCTGCCAGGAATACCTGGACGTCGGCAACACGGGGAACATCCGCATGATGACGTCGACCGACAAAGGCGTCACCTGGTCGGCCGTCCGCACCATCGGCAGCGCGCCGGACAAGCCCTGGGGCGGCGGCGGTATCGCCGAGGGGACGGTGTTCGTCTCGTGGCTGGGCAATCCGGGCGGCATCAAGCGCTCGACCGACCGAGGCATGACCTGGGGACCGACGAAGTCGCTGGGCAACATCATTCACGGCACGGCCATCAACGTGTCGACGACCGGTCTGGTGCACGTCCCCTACAATCTCGACTCGCAAAACAACCAGCTCCGCTACCTGCGCAGCAAGGACAACGGCGACACCTGGGAGGCGACGCGCGATCTGGTCGCGAACATGGGCACCTTCTGTTTCAGCTGCAGCCCGCGCCAGCACCCGATCGTCGGCCAGGGAACGGATCCCACCGGCCGCGTCGTCGCGATCACCTGGGCCAGCCGGATGACCGGTGGACAGAACGACGACGACGTCTGGCTGCTGTACTCGAGCAACGGCGGCGACACCTGGACGCAGCCGATCCGCGTCAACGACAACACGAACGCGTCGCGCCAGTTCGAGTCCTGGGTCGCGGTCGACAACTACGGCCGCGTGCACGTCGCGTGGACGGACCTCCGCAACGGGATGAACGAAACCTGGTACGCGCGCTCCGTCGATCCGACCAAGGGCTTCGAGAAGAACATCCAGATCACCGACGGCCGCGGCAGCGCCAGCGCCAGCTTCCTGGGCGACTACAAGGGCATCGCGGTGTCGGGGAACGACGTGCTGGCGGTCTGGATGGACACGCGCCGCGACAGCGGCGACATCTACTTCTCGCGGGCGGTCGGCGCGGCGGGACCGTAGAGCCCCAGTAAGTAGTAGGCTCCGCCCAGTCGTGACCGGGAAGCGCTTGCTCGCGATCGCGTGCGCCGCCGGCGCCGCGTGGACCGTGTCCGCACGGCTGGTACGCGCGGACCCCATGCCGCCCGAGGATCCGGTGAAGGCCGCGAAGTCGACCGCGCAGTGGCGCGAGCACCTCGCCGCCGAGGAGCACGAGCGCAAGCTGTTCTACGATCGCGAACGTCTGAAGGATCACCGCGCGGTGCTGAAGCTGCTGGTCGCGGCGCGCGGCCGCTACGATCGCGCGCGCACGAAGGCGGCCGTGCTCGCCGCCCAGAAGAAGCTGCCGGCGACGGACGCGGAGATCCGCCGTCGCATCACGCAGATCGATCACGGGGGCACGAACTCGAACTTGCTGGGCGACTACGACGCCTACCTGAAGGCGCTGGGCGACAGCTATCCGGCCGCGCGCATCGCGGCCCTCGGCGGTGACCGCGGGCCGCTGGACGCGCTCGCGGCCGAACTGGACAAGCGCACCAAGCACATCAAGGACTGGCTCGCCGAAGCCGCGGCGTCGCGGAACGAGGCGCGGAACGAGGCGCGGAACGAGGCGAAGGACGATTAGCGGCGCGGTTCACACCGCCGGCGCTTCGCGCAAGCCCCGCCAGGCGACGACCAGCGCGAGCGCGTCGATGCCCGCCATCCCGGCGAACAGAACCGAGAACGAGAAGTAGGCCACGACGACGCCACCGACAAGCGCGGCGGCGCCCGTGGTCAGGTGCGTGCCGCCCGCCCAGATGGACCAGTGCTTCGCCGACGAATGCTCGATGTCGTCGGTGAACAGCGCGTCCCAGGTCGGCTCGATCATGCCGGTCGCCAGCCCCGCGACGATCTGCGCGCCGAACAGCTGCCACTTGTCGCGCACGAAGATGTACGAGATGTCGCACGCCGCCGACGTCACGAAGCCGAGCATCAGGAACCGCTTGATGTTGTGCTGGAACCACGAGCGCGTGCCGATCAGCGCGACGGCGCCACCGGTCGCCATGGAGAACACCGCGAACGCGATGCCCGCGTCGAGGATGCTGCCGCCGACTTTCTCGGCGAACGCCGCGTACATCGGCACCAGCATCGCCTCCGCGAAAGTGACCAGGAAGCTGATCTTCAACAGCAGGCGCGCGCGCGCGGACAGGGCCGAGAACATGGTCGGGCGCACGCTATCACCGGGCCGCGCTCGAGGCGTACAATGATGGCGCGGGAGGTCAGGCGATGACTCGATCGGCTGTGCTGGTATTTGCGTGCAGCATCGCGACCGCGAACGCCGGTTGTGGCTCGGGTAGCTCGAGCAGCGGCGCCGCCGGCACGTCGGGCGCCGCCGGAACCTCGGGCGCCGCCGGAACCTCGGGCGCCGCCGGCACGTCGGGCGCCGCCGGCACGTCGGGCGCCGCCGGAACCTCGGCAGGCGCCGGCGGGCGCGGCGGCACGACGGGCGCAGCCGGCTCGTCGGGAACCACCGGCGCGGGCGGCGCATCGGCGCTGCCGGAAGGAAACAACGGCATCGCCAGCCGGCACCCGGGCGACGTCGGCATCGCCGGCGACGCGGACGTCATCTTCGCCGACGACTTCGAGGGCTACACGCGCGGCGCCGATCTGAACAACCGCTGGGACGCCGTCTACCAGAACCAGTACGTCGACATCACCACCGACACCGCCAACGTCTACCGCGGCAGCAAGGCGCTGCAGTTCACGCTGCCCCAGCAGACCGCGGAGCTGTCCGACGCAACCGACAAGAAGGTCAGCCCCGAACAGGACGTCCTGTTCCTGCGCTACTACTCGAAGTTCCAGCCGCCCTACGACGTCGTCGGATCCAGCCACAACGGCAGCAGCATCTCTGCGCACTACTTCACCAGCGACGGGCAGGCGACGCCCGGCGTCCCCGCCGACGGCACCAACAAGTTCCTCGCCAACCTGGAGAACTGGCGCGGCGAGGCGGCGACGCCGTCGCCCGGCGATCTGAACATCTACCTCTATCATCCCGAGCAGCGCAGTCAGTACGGCGACCACTTCTTCCCGAACGGCGACGTCTCGCCCAACACGAGCATCAAGTTCACGTACGGGCCCGGCTTCGTGAGCCGGCCGAACATCATCCAGGAGCTCGGCCGCTGGTACTGCTACGAGTACATGTTGAAGGCAAACACGCCCGGCCAGCGCGACGGCCGCATCGCGGTGTGGCTGGACGGCGTGCTGGTGGCCGACTTCCCCGGCCTGCGACTGCGCGACGTCGCCACGCTGAAGATCGACCGCTTCGGCCTGTCATTCCACATCGGATCCAACCCGAACGGCCAGGCGCGAAAATGGTACGACAACGTCGTCGCCGCGAAATCGTACATCGGGCCGGTCGCGCCGTGATCACGCGGGTCCGGCGCGATTTCATCGAAGAAAAACGCCGCGCGAGTTTTGACGTCTTCCTGACGCGCCGGGCGGGGTGACACGGGGCCGGCGCGGACTATACTGCGGGCGCAAAAAATGCTCGGTCTGCGAGGGGAACTGGGGACGGTCGAGTCGGTCGGAAAGTACAGGATCCTTCTGCCGTTGGGACAGGGCGGGACGGCGGATGTCTACCTGGCGGTCGCGGACGGTCCCAGCGGCTTCACGAAGCTGGTCGTCGTCAAGGTGCTGCGCAAGAGCCTGGCCAGCGACGCCGACTTCCGTCTGATGTTCGTCAGCGAGGCGCGGCTGGCGGCGCGCCTGCATCACCCGAACATCGTGCAGACCAACGAGGTCATCGAGGTCGACGGCGCGCCGGTGCTGGTGATGGAATACCTCGACGGCCAGCCGCTTTCGCAGGTGATCGTGCGCGGCAAGCAAGGCGGCTTCACGCTGGCGATGCAGCTGCGCGTGCTGGTCGACGCGCTGGCGGGGCTGCACGCGGCGCACGAGCTGGCCGACTTCGACGGCACACCGCTGGGCGTCGTGCACCGCGACGTCTCGCCCCACAACCTGTTCGTCACGCTGGAGGGGCACGCGAAGGTGCTGGACTTCGGCATCGCCAAGCTCGAGCGATCGCTGGTCGAGACCGAGGTCGGGACCGTCAAGGGCAAGCTGCGCTACATGGCGCCCGAGCAAATCGCAAGCGACAAGCTGGATCGGCGCGCCGACATCTACGCCGCCGGCGTGATCCTGTGGGAGGCGCTGACCGGCGAGCGGATGTGGAAGGTGTCGCAGGAGGGGGAGATCCGCGCGCGCGTGCTGGCGGGCGATCTGCCCATGTCGGAGACGGTGCGGCCCGACGTGCCCCCGGCGCTGGCGCGCATCTGCCGGCGCGCGCTGGCGCGGGCGCCGGGTGATCGCCATGCGACGGCGCGGCAGCTGGCCGACGAGCTGGACGCGGCGATGACCGAGCTGGGGCTGGCGGCCAGCCACCGCGAGATCGGCGCGACGGTCGCGCAGCTGTTCGCGGACGTGCGCGCCGAGACCAAACGCACCATCGAAGCCAAGCTGGGACGCGCATCGATGGCGACCGGCCTGGCCGCCGTGAGCGACACCGGCGAGACACGCGTCCTGCGCGCCTCGCAACCGGCGCGGCGCCGACCGTGGGGGTTGATGGGCGGCGTGGCGGCGGCGGTGATCGCGCTCCTGGCCGTGGTGATCTGGCGCGTCGCTTCGGTCGCGCCCGAAGCGGGTTCCGCGTCGCCGGCCGTCTCTCGGCCGCGCGTCGGGGCGCTCGCGCCGCCCGCGCCAGCCGCGCAGGCGCAGGCGAGCCTGACCGCGACATCCCCCGACGCGACGGCGAAACCCGACGAGACCGCGACCTCGCCTGTCGCCGCACCGAAGACGATGCGTCCGCCCGGCGCCGCCGCCGGCAAGATGACGGCGAAACGGCTCCCGCCGGCCCCGCCGCCTGGCGGCGGCGCCCTGCCCGCCGCCGACACCGCCCTCCCGCCGGCGGCCAGTCCGCCCGCGCAGCCGCCGCCCGAATGCGCGCACCCGTTCTTTGTCGACAAGGACGGCATCAAGAGGTTCAGGCCCGAATGCATGTGATCGGCCGTCGCGCGTCCGCGCGCGCGCTGCTCGCCGTCGCGATCTCCATTGCGCCCGCGCGCGCCGGCGCGCTCGCCGCCGCGGCCGAGGCCACCCCGCCGCCCGCCCCCGGCGATCCGGCAGCGCCCGCCGCGCCGCCTGCCGAAGGCGCCGACGCCTCGAAAGCGGAGTGCCTGGCGAAGTACGAGGAGGCGCAAGTGGCGCGCCGCGAGCGCCGGCTGCTGGCCTCGCGCGCGGCGCTGCGCATCTGCTCGGGGGTCGCGTGCCCGTCGGCGATCCGCGCGGACTGCGTCGACTGGCTGGATCAGGTCTCGCACAGCTTGCCGTCGGTGGTCGTGACCGCGCGCGCGCGCGGCGCCGACGTGCTGGCCGTGAAGGTGTTCATCGACGACAAGCTGGCGACCGAACGCCTGACCGGTTTCGCGCTGGAGCTCGATCCGGGGCTGCACAGGTTTCGCTTCGAATCGCCGCCCTGGCCGGTGATCGAGCGCGAGGTCCTCGCCAGCGAGGGCGTCAAGGACCGGCGCATCGAGGTCGAGTTCGCGCCGCCGCTGCCGACCGCGGCGCAGCTGGCGATGCACGGCGAACCGAAACCGTTTCGCCTCGAACGATCCGACTACGTGTTCGGCGGCATCGCGCTGGCCGGGTTCGCCACTCTCGCCACCTTCGGCGGCATCGGCCTTTACGACGCCCATCAGTACGAGGACAGCTGCATGTCGCACTGCAACCATTCGGATGTCGAGGCCGTGCGCACCAAGCTGATCATCGCCGACATCGGAATGGCCGTCGGCGTCGTGGCGCTGGCGGTGGGCCTGTATCTTCACGGGAAGGGAGCGTTCTGATGTCCGCGCGCGTGCTGATCGTCGTGCTGGCGGCCGGGGTCGCGGCGGCCGGCTGCCAGTTGCTGGTCGATCTCGACGGGCTGGAGGACAGGCACTGCGGGCCCGACGAGAAGTTCTGCCCGGGCGGCTGCGTACCCAAGAACGATCCGACGACCGGTTGCGCGCTGTTGCAGTGCGCGCCCTGCGCGCCGAGGCACGCGACGGCCAAGTGCGGCCTCAACGGCGAGTGCGCGCCCGACCGCTGCCTGGGCACGTGGCGGAACTGCAACATGGATCCGGGCGACGGCTGCGAGATCGACGTCGCGCACGACCCGCGCAACTGCGGCGAATGCAACAAGATGTGCGATCGGCCCATGAACGGCATCGCCGGCTGCTCGGACAAGAAGTGCGTGATTGGCGGCTGCAATCCCGGCTGGGAGAACTGCGACGACAAGGACGACAACGCCGACCTCACGGACGACAACGGCTGCGAGCACCCGATCTGGACCGACCAGGAATGCTTCGCCTGCGGCCTCCCCTGCTCCGACGGCACGCACTGCGCGCAGGGCGTCTGCCTGTAGGCGGCCCTCACCCTAACCCTCTCCCGCAAGCGGGAGAGGGGACCTGATCAGATCTGCCTCCCTCTCTCGCTTGCGCGCTTGCGGGAGAGGGTCGGGGTGAGGGTCTCAGAGGCCGTGCTTGCGGATCAGGCGGTAGACGTAGGTCCGATCGAGGTCGGCGGCCTCGGCGGCCGCGGGGACGTTGCGGCCGTGGCGCTCCAGCAGGCGCTGCAAGTATTCGCGCTCGCCGTGATCGATCCAGCGCTCGCGAAATTCCTTGAAGGGCTGGTCGAACGCGATCGCGGGCACTTCCGCGCCGCCCGCTGAAGCACCCGGTCCTTCGGCCGCGCGGCTCGGCTGCAGCGCGTCCTTGGCGCCGATCGCGCACGCCCGCTCGACGAAGTTGCGCAGCTCGCGCACGTTGCCGAGCCACGGCATCTCGGCGAGCTCGCGTTCGGACACGGGCTCGACGGTCTGGCGCCCGCCCAGGAAGTGCCGGAACAGCAGCGGGATGTCGTCCTTGCGCGCGCGCAGCGGCGGCAGCACCAGGGGCAGCACCGCGATGCGAAAATACAGATCCTCGCGGAAGGCCGCGGCGTTGACCATCCGGCGCAGATCGCGGTGCGTGGCCGCGACCAGGCGCACGTCGATCGGCCGGTGGTCGCTCTCGCCCAGGCGCTTGACGGTCCGCGATTCCAGCACGCGCAGCAGCTTCGGCTGCAGCGCGGGCGGCAGCTCGCCGATCTCGTCGAGGAAGATCGTCCCGCCGTTCGCCGCCTCGAATGACCCGGCGCGCGCCGCCACCGCGCCGGTGAACGCGCCGCGGGCGTGCCCGAACAGCTCGCCCTCGATGATCGAGCTCGCCAGCGCCGCGCAGTCGACGATCACGAACGGCCCCGACGCGCGCGCCGAGGCGTCGTGGATCGCGCGCGCGGCCAGCTCCTTGCCGGTGCCGGTCTCGCCCAGGATCAGCACGGGCGCGTCCGTCTGCGCCACGCGCGCCATCTGCGCGAACAGCTCGCGCATCGGCACGCTGCCGCCGATCAGGCCGCCGAAGTTCTCGCGCGGCCACAGCTCGACCGGCGACGCCGCCGCCGGGTAGCGAAGCACCACCTCGGTGCCGCCCACGCGGATGCGCGCGCCGTCCGGCACCAGCGCGGCCCCGACCTGCAGGTTCTCGACGAAGGTGCCGTTGCGGCTGCCAAGATCGCGAACCCAGGTCCCGCGGTCGGTCGGCTCCAGCTCGGCGTGCAGGCGCGAGACCTCGCGATCCGCGACGCGCACCTGCGTGCCGGGCGCCGACCCCACCGTCGTTCGCCCGGTGATCGCGCACCGGTGCGAACCAGCCTCGTCGGTCCAGGCGAGCTCGGGCCAGCTGCGCACCAGCCGCGCCGGCTCTTCACGACGCAGCTGCGTCTCGTCGTCGTACTCGCCGGGGGCCATTGCCGGCAGTCTACCGGATTACCGGATTTCTAATGACAGTTCATGGCCGGCTTCGGCCAGCAGCTGGCGAGCAGCACGTCGGCGTAGTTGTCCAGCGTGTGCCGCACCAGGCTCGGGTTGCCGTTCTCGCGCGCC
>Ga0070673_100000597_pt1 | contig 19657 bp, 10 predicted proteins | sample KBSM23metaG_FD_65342 | JGI IMG/M metagenome (GOLD analysis project Ga0070673, IMG submission 65342) | Miscanthus rhizosphere microbial communities from Kellogg Biological Station, Michigan, USA - KBS M2-3 metaG | ecosystem: Host-associated > Plants > Roots > Rhizosphere > Soil ... | reverse complement strand
GATCGCGAGGGGCTGCGGCTCCAGTTCATCGCCGCCGACGATCTCGGCCCGGTCCCGCACGACGTCGGGCTGTGCGTCTACCGCATCGTCCAGGAGGCGCTGCGCAACGTGGTCAGTCACGCCGGCGTCCCCGACGTGAGCGTGTCGCTGCGGCGCGCGGGCGAACAGCTCGAGCTGTCGATCAGCGATCGCGGCCGCGGCTTCGAGCCGTCCGCCGCGTTCGCGCGCGGCGGCCTGGGCCTGCCGAGCGTCGACGAGCGCGTGCGCCTCGTCGGCGGCGCGCTGACCATCACGTCCGCGCCGGGCCGGGGCACGCTCCTCGACGTCCGCATTCCCGTCGGCGCGGCGGACCGCGCACCCGTGACGGCGCCGGCTTAACGGAAGAAACGACGAGCGCATGGCTGGCCCCACCGTCCTCATCGCCGACGATCACGCGATCGTGGCCGAAGGGCTGCGGCTGCTGCTCAAGGGGCACTGCGAGCTGGTCGGCACGGTCGGCGACGGTCCGAGTCTCGTGGCGGCGGCGCTGGAGCTGCGTCCCGACATCGTCGTCGCCGACATTTCGATGCCCGGCTTCGACGGGATCGAGGCGGTGCGGCGGCTGCGCGCGCAGGGGCTCACGTCGAAGGTGATCATGCTGACGATGTACGCCGACATCGACGTCGCGGAAGAGGCGATGGCGTCGGGGGCGAACGGCTACGTGATCAAGCACTCGGCCGGCGAGGAACTGCTGACCGCGATCCGCGAGGTCTCGGAGGGTCGCACCTTCATGACGCCCTGGCTGTCTGGAATCAAGCCGCCGCCGGCGGCCGGCTAGGCGGTCTCGACGCGTTCGGCCTGCGGGATCGCGAGCGGCACGGTCGCCTCGATGCGCGTGCCCGCCCCCGGCGCTGACTGGATCCGCAGGGTCCCGCCGAACGCTTCGACCCGCTCACCCATGCTGACCAGTCCCAGGCCGCGGTGCATGGACGCCTGCGCGTCGAAGCCGGCGCCGTGGTCGCCGACGACCAGCGTCAGCGCGTCGCCGGTGCCGGCGAGCGACATGAAGATCTCGCGCGCGCCGCTGTACTTGATGGCATTCTGGACGGCTTCCTGCGCGACGCGATAGAGGCACACCTTCAGATCCTGCGCGATCGCGTCGGGCACGCCCTCGTGGGTGAAGGTGATGCGGTGGCCGGAGCTCTGAATCTCCTGCTGCAGGCTGCTCAGGGCGGCCACGAGACCCACCAGCCGCAGCCGCGCCGGATGCAGTTGATGCGAGAGCTGGTGGACGCTCGTCGCCACGGCGACGACGCGCTCGTGGGCCTCGTGGGCAAGCTTTTCCGCATCGTCGGGACGGCCCGCCTGTGCGTGCGAGAGCAGGGCCAGGTCCATCGACAAGAGCGTGAGCTGCTGGCTGATGTCGTCGTGCAGCTCCCGCGCGATCCGGGAGCGCTCGGCGTCCTGCGCTCCGAGCAGGCGGCCGCCGAGATCGCGAATGCGCTCGTAACTGAGCCGCAGCTCCGCTGCCGCCTCGCGCGCCTTCGCCTCGGCGCGTCGGCGCCTCGCGCCCTGCAGGATCAGGGCGCCGATCAGCGCGGTCTCGACGACCAGCACGGCGACGCCGCCGATGATGTAGTTCCGGTCGCGGTCCCAGCGGCTGGGCTCGTGGTACATCACCAGCGCGCCAGCGGGCACAAGCGCGTCATCGATATTCCAGCGGCGCAGCTGCCGCCAGTCCACCTGATCCACCTGCAGGTCGGCTTCCGAAACCGGAATGCCGTCGGCCGCCTCGCCGCGCAGCACGCGCGCGCCCATCGACGCCAGGCTGCGGACCTGCGATTCCAGCACCAGCAGGCTTCCGCCGACGACGCCGCGATTCATCGCCGAGTCCACCCACGAGTAGACGGGTCGGTTGCTGATTTGCGTCAGGCGCCCGAGATAGTCCAGCGGCGTGAGGTTCAGCCCTGCCGCGTCCTGGTAGAAGATCACGTAGAAGACGATCGCGTGTTCCGGCAGGGTGGCAAGGCGCTGCTCGAGCGCGTCGGTCTCGAGGCCCGTCAGATAGGTGAACGCCACCTTCGGCTGGAGAGAGGCGAACTGCTGGCGCGCCACGCGTTCCAGGGCCGTATCGCGCGGCGAGCTGCCGCTGATGACGAAGACCTGTGTCGTGTCCGGCTGCAGGCGCAACGCCAGATCGATCGTCCGGCGATAGTCAGGTTCGACGATGATCTCGGCGGAATTGGCAATGCGCGGCACGCTGCGATCCTGGGTGAGGAAAACGATCGGCGTGCCGCGAAACAGCTCGTCGCGCACCGAGGTGACGAGCTCGTAGGCCAGCCGGTGCGACGCGATCACGAGGTCGAACCGCATTCCGTGGTACTTGAGCCGCAGGTAGTTCCGGAACGCCTGCTGGTATTGCGCCTCCGGAAAGCGAGCGCCGTCCACGTACTCTGAGTAATAGTCCGGTTTGGCCGACAGCGCCTCTTCGAGGAGCCGCGGCATCTCACGGTCGCCGAGCGTCGGCAGCTGCGTGTCGCGGCGGGTCGAATAGACGACGAGCACGCGCTTCTGCGCGCCCTCGTCGCCGCCCGCGGCAGCGGCCGTGGCCGCCAGCGGCATCAATCCGATCGCCAGCCACAGGATTCGGACCGCGCGCATGCGTCAGAACTCGATGTGCGCGCTTATCTTGAACAGGCGCGCGGGAAGGATGGCCTGCGGCTGCAGCCAGGTGCCGCCGGTGCCGGCGTAGTTCAGGTTCACCGCCGTGATCGGCGAGGCGTTGAGCAGGTTGTAGACGTCGAGGTTCAGCGCGGTACGCGCGCCCTTGAACCGCAGCAGCTTGCCGACGCGGAGGTCGACCTGATTGAGGCGCCCGCCGAACGCCCGGCCGGGCGGCAGCAGCGTCACGGTGGTGTTGGCGCCGCCCGACAGCGGACGCCCCAGCGACGGCTGCGCGACGGCGTTCGGCGCGATGTAGTTGGCCTGCAGCTCGGGGCCCGGTGAGCTCTGCACCGTCCCGGCCACCTGCAGATCCACTCGAGGGATGACGTAGCGCGCCAGCACCTTGGCCTGCGTGAGCAGGGACGTGTCCATGTGGCACTGGGTGAGCGACCAGGGGATGGCGCGTCCGCCGACCGTCATCGTCGGCGTCCCGAGCACTTCCGGGACGCGGGATGCGACGGCACAGAGATCCGCCGACGTGCGGCCCGTGCTGACGCCTCCCCTCAGCAGCAGGCGCGGCAAGGTGACGGCGATGCCCCCGTCCACGCCGTTCCAGTGCTCGATCTGGCGGCCGTACTGATCCGCCGAGGTCACGTAGTTGTCGATCGCCCCGACCTTGTCGGGATTGAGATCGTAGAGGCCGCCGATCGTGTATCCGCCGCCGCCCGGCAGCCGCATGTCGGCCGGCGCCGCGATGCTGAACGCGGTGTAGTCCGAGGCCGTCGTGGCGCGGTTGTCCTGGACGACGAAATTGCCGTAGACGCGCCGGAAGTACGCGGCGCTGACGGCGACGCGAGGCGCCAGCTCGTGCTGCAGCGCCGCCGAGAACTCCCAGTCGTAGGGACGGACGTTCCAGCCGCGCAGGATCGCCGGATCGAACGCCACGCTCGACGCGGCGGTGCCGAAATTGGCGTCGGACATCGCGCCGCACTCACCGTTGGCGCCGGCGGCGCGCAGATCGCAATTGACGACGAAGTCGCGGTTGTCGTCGGACCACGAACGGGTCGTCGCGAGCGGCACCATCGAGACGGGATTGCCGATCATCGGCGAGAGCGCAACGACGTAGCGACCGGCGGTGGCCTTGAGCACGGTGCGGCCGCGACCCGAGAGATCGAACGCCGCGCCGAGCCGCGGCGACAGATCGTTGAGATCGAACCAGCTGCGCGCGGCAAAGGTGACGTCGCGCGCGGGAAACAGCGTGGCCGGGCCGAGATGCTGCTCGGGAAACGAGGTGCCGAAGTGATCGAGGCGCAGGCCGGCGTTCAGCGTCAGCCGGCTCAACGTCCAGCGGTCCTGGACGAACCCACCCAGCTCCGTCATCCGCCAGGACTGCGTGTACGGCGTCGCAAACTCGGTGACCTGGTTGGGCACGCCGTTGTTGAAGCGATATTGCAGGCCGCTGTCGTTGAACGTGTTGGGATTGCTGTTCGATCCGCCGACCACGTCCACGCCGGCCTTCAACGAATGAGCGCCGGTGACGTAGGTGGCCGCGAGGCTGCCAATCCTGATGAACGGCGCGGACTGCCCCGTATACACGCCGTTCTTGGCGCGATACATCAGCCCGGGAAACGCGCCCCCCTGCTCCAGGACCGGGATCAACGCGCGGTTGTCGGCGAGCAGATCGTCGGCGCCGATGTTCAGCCACGACTCGGCGTGGTAGGCGCCGCGCGCCTCGAGCAGCAGGCGATCGGAGATCGGCGCGGTCCACGTCGCGACCGCGAGCTGGTTGCGCGAAAAGCGGAACCGCGAGAACGCCTCCGGCGCCCTCGTGACGTTGCCCTCGTCCCACGACCGCCATTGCTTCTCGATGAAGAGCGACAGCTTGTGCCGGTTCACGGGGCGCCAGGTCGCGCGCGCGTTGACGCTCTGCTGGGTGATGGCGAACAGCCCCGGCCGCGATCGATCGGGATCGTAGCTCCACGCCGCGGGATTGCCGGCGTTGCGGTTCTCGAAGATGCCGCCGACGTCGGCCTGGTTCGACTGGAAGCGCGACGCGGCGTAGAACCAGGCCTTGCCGCGGACGATGGGGCCGCCGAACGAGGGGTTCACGTCGTAGGTCGCCTTCAGGGCGTCGGCCGTGAGCCCGCGCGTGGCGGCGAACGACGTCAGGTTGGTCCCCTGGAACGCGCCGTTCGCGCCCGTGACGAACACCGATCCGCTGTACTCGTTGGCCCCTTCGCGCGGAATGTAACTGGCGCGCACGCCCGCGAACGGCTCTTCGGCGGTCGCGGCGGCGACGTCGATCACCACTTCCTGCGTGCTGCTCATGTCGGGCGTGAAGTTGGTGGCGTGCCCTTCGCTCTGCAGGTTGCGGATGGTCACGCCGTCGACGTAAATCCGCTGGTCCGAGAAGCGGCCGCCGTGAATCGCCAGGAACTGGTTCTGCAGGTTGTTGACGCCGCCGACGTCGGTCTGCACCCGCGCGCTGACCGTCGTCATGCCCGGAATGAGACCGGCGACGTTGGCCAGGCTGCGGCCCGTCGGGACGTCCGCGACGATCTCCGAGGTCATCGCCACCTGGTGCGTCGTGCTCTTCACGTCGACGACCGGGGTGGCGACGCGGACGCGTTCGATGTGCGCGCCAACCTCCAGCGTCACGTGCACGGTCGCGACGAACGTGCCGTTGAGCACGATGCCGGTTCGGGTGACCGACGAGAACCCCGGCAGCCGGAAGGTGAGGCTGAACGTTCCGGGAGGCAGGCCGGCGATGCCATATTGCCCGGTGTCGTCGGTGATCGCCGTGCGGACGGTGCCGAGGAGCGACGGCCCTGCGGCTTCGACGCTCACGCCCGCCAGCGCCGCGCCCGACGCGTCGCGGACCGCGCCGGCGATCGCCGCCTGCGCCAAGGCGAGGGCCGGCCAGAGCATCGCACAGGCCAGGACAGCCAGGACCCTGGCGGCACGCGGAGGAGCGGTCAGGCGATGATGCGTTACGTCCTCGTTACAAGAAGAGGTGCGGACGTCCCTTACAGGCGCGAATGGGGAAGGATTATAAACTGTGCCGGACGGAGGATGGTGTCCGATGCGCAGAGCCCGACGGCGTGCCACCGTTTTGTCCTCGATCTGGGTATTCGCAGTGCTGCAGGCGCCCTCGCTGCAGGCACGCCAGTGGCCGCAGTGGCGCGGGCCGTCCGCGTCGGGAGTTTCTCCCGAACGCAATCTGCCAACCCGGTGGGGCGACAGCGATAACGTCGCCTGGAAGGCGGCCATCCGCGGCCTCGGCATTTCGTCCCCGATCGTGTCGGGCGATCTCGTCATCGTGACCTCGCAAGCGGGCAGCGGCGAGGTCCGCCCCGGCCCGCGTCTGGTGCAGGGCGGCAACCCCGCCGAGGCCGGCGAGCGTGCGCTCGGCGCCGGACCCGCGGGCGGCCCGGGCAAGGTCGTGTTCCTCGTCACCGCGTTCGATCGCCGGACCGGCGGCAAGCGGTGGGAATACGAGCTGGCGGCGGAAGGGGATCTCACGCCGGTGCACGAAAAGCACAACCTCGCATCCCCCAGCCCGGTCGCCGACGGCGAGCGCGTCTACGCGTGGTTCGGGACCGGACAGGTCGCCGCGATCGACACGAGCGGAAGGCTCGTGTGGAAGAAGCACCTCGGCGCCGAGTACGGCCCGTTCGTGATCAACTGGGGGCACGGCAGCTCGCCGGTCGTGCACAAGGGACAGCTGCTGCTCCTCTGTTACCACGAGAAGTCGTCGTACCTGCTGGCGCTCGACGCGAAGACCGGCGCCGTCCGCTGGAAGAGCGACGCGCCCGCGGGCGTGACCTCCTACAGCACGCCGCTCGTCGTCGAGTCCGGCGGCAAGACGGAGATTGTCGTCAACTCGAGCGCCGGCATCAGCGGACACGACTTCGCCACCGGCGCCCGCACGTGGTACTTCGACGAGCCCAATCGCTTCCCGATCCCGACGCCGCTCGCGCAGGACGGCGTGATCTACGCCAGCCGCGGCTATCGCAGCAGTCCGGTCGTCGCGATTCGCGCCGGCGGCAGCGGCGACGTCGCCGCCAGCGGCGTCGTCTGGAGAATGCCCTCGGGTGCGCCCTACATCTCGTCTCCCATCCAGCACGACGGCCTGATCTACATGGCCGGCGACGTCGGCGTGCTGACCGTCTCCGACGCGAAGACCGGCGAGCGCGTCTACCAGGAACGCGTCGGCGGCGTCTTCACGGCGTCGCCGGTCGCGGGCGACGGCAAGGTCTATCTGGTCAGCGAGGACGGCGAGACGATCGTGCTGCGCGCGGGGCGCACGCCGGCGATCCTCGCGCGCAACCGGCTGACGGCGCGTCAGCTCGCCTCCCCCGCCATCGCCGGCGGACGCCTCTTCATCCGCTCCGACGACGCGCTCTACGCCATCGGCAAGTAACTGCTTAGGTGTCGGTGCTAGGGCGGCTTCGCTGCTGGTGCTAGGGCGGCTTCGCTGTCGGTGCTCACGCGGCTTCGCTGCTGGTGCTAGTGGTGCGGCACGGTGCTAGGGGTGCTGGTGCCTGGTGGCTTCGCTGTCGGTGCTAACGGTGCACCCTTAGCACCCGTCGCACCTTAGCACCGAGCACCTTTAGCACCCCGCCGCACCTCTAGCACCGCTAGCACCGGCGGCGTTAGCATCCCGCAGCACCCCGCCGCACCTCTAGCACCTTTAGCACCGACGCGCGTCAGGGTTCACTTGAAGCGGAACCGCACGCCCACGACGATCGGGAACGTCAGCCGCGAGCTGTTGTCGTTGATCTCGGCGAGACCGGTGCCGACGAGGTCGTCGACCTCGGCGAGCGGCCCGACCCGCCGCAGGCCGATCTGCGCCGACGCGTCGACCTGATCCGAGAGCCGGAAGAGCGCCCCGATGTTGAGGCCGAACGTGAATGCCTCCGTCGTGTCGTAGAAATCGGTGTTGGTAAAGATGGTGTTCGACTGCGGCGCGGCGAACTGCGCGTTGATGCGGCTGATGAAGCCGATCCCGATCGTCGCTTCGCCAAAGCCGCGCACCGTGTCCGACACCGGCAGGTAGCGCCGGTAGCCGAAGTCGAGCGCCAGGCTCTTGTAGTCGGAGTACTGCGAGTAGAGCGACGAGGCGCCGAAGTCCCCCAGCCTGACGAGATCGGCATCCGCGGTCTGATACGTGAACGTGCCGCGGACCTCGGAGTCCTCGTTCAGCATGTAGCCGCCGCCGAACCTGATGTCCAGCCCGGTGCCGTAGACGTCGCCGTACGACTGCGGCAGCACCGCCGTCGTCTGTCCCTGCAGCGTCCCTATGGCGCCGGAGCTGATGTTGCCGTTGATGGAGGGCGCGATGCCGAAGCCGAAATCGACGAACCACGGCGACCCGCTGCGCGCGGCCGAGGTCTGGGCCGCGGCAGTGGAGGGGCCGCCGATCAGCATGAAAGCGGCGACGGACACGACGGCCACACGAGCGATGCGCATGCGATGACTCCTTTATTCAATCGTCCGGCCGTTGCGGCCGCGAGCGATTACGGTTCGTACATGAAACGAAGGATGGCCTGCCGAAGGTTCCGCGGCCGTTTGGCGCGCGCCAGTTTCATCTGGTAGGCGGCGTCGGCGACGCGGATCGCAATCTCGAGCGAGATGCGGCGAATCTCGCGAAGCCTCGGGTAGAGCGAGCCGCTGGCGAGGTCCTGTTCCGTGACCAGGCTCGCGAGCTTGCGCGCGGCCGCGAGGAAGAGCGCGTCGGGAATGCGACGCGCCCCGCACACAATCGCGCCGAGCCCGATTCCGGGAAAGACGTAGGCGTTGTTTCCCTGTCCCGGCCGGTACTCGCGGCCGTCGTGGACGACGGTCCCGAACGGACTGCCGCTCGCGAAGATGGCCTTGCCGCGGCTCCAGCGGTACGCCTCTTCGGCGGTGCATTCGGCGCGCGACGTGGGATTCGACAGCGCGAACAGCACCGGACGGGCGTTGAGCGCCGACATGCGCTCGACCACCTGCTGCGTGAAGGTGCCGGGCGCGCCGGTGGCGCCGATGAGCACGTGCGGCTGGATCGCGTCGATCGCATCCACGAACCCAAGCCGCGAATATTCGTGGGCGTAGGGCAGGTTGTGCGCCATCAACCTGGCGCGTCCCTTGACGACCAGGCCGTCCACGTCGACGAACCACAGCCGCTGCCGGGCCTCGTCCGCGCTCAGTCCTTCGTCCACCAGCGCGGTCGTGATCAGATCGGCAATCCCCGTGGCCGCGGACCCTGCGCCAAGAAACATGATGCGGAGACTGCGAAATGCGTGCCCGGTCATTCTCGTCGACGCGTAGACTCCGGCGAGCGCCACGGCGGCCGTCCCCTGGATGTCGTCGTTGAAGCAGAGCACGCGATCGCGGTAGCGGTGCAGCAGCGTGTAGGCGTCCGGCGTGAGGAAGTCCTCGAACTGGATCAGCGCCCGGGGAAACCGCTTCTGCACGGCGCGGACGAACTCGTCCACCAGCGCGAAATAGGCCGGCCCGGTCACACGCCGGTGCGGGTAGCCGATGTACTGCGGATCCTCGCGGAGCGCGGTGTTGTTGGTGCCGACGTCGAGCATCACCGGCAGGCACTGGCGCGGCTGGATGCCGGCGCAGGCGGTGTAGAGCGCGAGCTTTCCCACCGGAATGCCCATGCCGTTGGCGCCAAGGTCCCCCAGGCCGAGGATGCGCTGGCCGTCGGTGACGACGATGATGCGGATGTCTCTCTCCGGCCAGTTCCCCAGGATCTTCGCGATGCGCCCCTTGTCGTCAGGTGTAATGTAGAACCCCTTCGGCTCGCGGGTGATGTGCGAGAACTGCCGGCACGCCTCGCCAACCGTCGGCGTGTAGATGAGCGGCAGGATCTCGTCGAGGTGATCGATCACCGCGCGGTAGAACAGCCGTTCGTTCCGCTCCTGCAGGGACGAGAGCGCCATGTAGCGGTCGATGTCGCGCGGCAGCGCCGCGAGGCTTCGCATCACGCGATCCACGAGCTGCGCCTCGGTGGCGACGGCGTACGGCAGCAGCCCCTGGAGCCCGAGGGCGAGCCGCTCCTTGCGCGTGAAGGCGATGGATCGGTACGCCGACTTGTCCCGCACGATGTCGTAGCCTGTTCGCACCGTCATGATGCGCGCCAGTATAGGACCTCGTCGTCGTCGTATGATGTGAAGCCAGGCCCGGATGGGCGGCGTCTGACCAGCATGGCGATCACGCTGAACCCGCTGAACCCGCTGAACAACGACGGCCTCGAACGCGACGGCGCGCTGCCGGCCGGGCCGGATCCTCGCGTTCAGCACGGCGCACCCCAGGACGGGACCGCCGGCCAGCTCGCGGTCGGCCGCTACGTGGTGGGCGTGGGCGGTCCCCACGGGGCCGCGATCCGGCACGGCTCGCGCGCCGAGCGCGCCCACATCCGTCCCCGCGGCACGCCGGTTCTCCTCCGTCCACGACTGATTCGCACGCTGTTCGATCGCCAGGCGGAGGTCGCCGCGGCACTGTCGGCGATCGACGCCGGCATCCCGATCGAAATCACCGGCGACGCCGGCATCGGCAAGACCGCGCTGCTGCGGCACCTCGCGCATCACCAGCGGAGCGCCGCGTTCGCCGACGGCGTCGTCTACCTTCAGGCGCGCCACCAGTCGTTCGTCGATCTGCTGCAGGTGCTGTTCGAGGCGTTCTGCGAGAGCGACGAGATCTGCAAGCCGACCGAAGCGGAGATCCGGCGCGTGCTGCACGACCGCCAGGCGTTGATCCTCCTCGACGACGTGCACCTCGTGCAGCACGAGCTCGAGCAGGTGCTCGACGTCGCGCCGCGATCGGCCTTCGCCGTGGCGACGCGCAAGCGCACGCTGTGGGGCGAGGTGCGCAACGTGCACCTGCAGGGGCTGCCGGTCGACGATGCGGTCCTCTTCCTCGAGCGCGAGATCGAGCGTCCGCTCGATGCGGCTGAGCGGCCGGCGGCGGCGGCGCTGTGCGCCGGGCTCGGCGGGCATCCCCGGCGCATCCAGCAGGCCGCGGCGATCGTGCGCGAGCGGCGGATGCAAGTGGACGCGGCCGTCCGGCTGATGGGCGCCGGCGGGCCGCTGCCGATGCTGCTGGCGTCGCTCGACGACAAGCAGCGGCGCGTGCTCCTCTCGCTCACGGCGCTGCCGGGCGTGCCGCTGCCGGCGCAGCACGTGTCGGGCATCTCCGAGATGGCCGATCTCGAGCCCGCGCTGCTGGCGCTGACGCGGCAGGCGCTCCTGGTGAACAACTCCTCGCGGCATCAGCTCGCGGGCGGCATCGGCGATCAGCTCCGGCGCATCGAGAACCTGGCGCCCTCGATCAACCGGGCGATCACCTATTTCACCGCATGGGCCGAGCGCTACCGGCGCAGCGCCCCTCACCTGCTCGACACGGCCGAAGCGCTCGTCCGCGCGCAGCAGTCGGCCGCCGACGCGCATCGCTGGGGGGAAGTGCTGCGCCTCGGGCGCCTGCTCGACGGCGCGCTGGTGCTCGGCGTGCGCTGGGGCGCGTGGGCGACGGTGCTCGAGCGCTGTCTCGCGGCGGCGAAAGCGACGAAGGATCGATCGGCCGAGGCATGGGCGCTCCATCAGCTCGGCACGCGCGCGGTGTGTCTGGGCGAGCCCGCGCGGGCGCGAGCGCTCCTCAGCCAGGCGGCCGCCGTCCGCGAGTCGCTGGGCGACGCGGCCGCCGCCGCGATCAGCCGCCAGAACCTGGAATTCGTCCAGGCCTCCATCGTCGAGGATCCGGACGATCCCTCGGCCGGCGGGGACGACGATCTGCTCGGCGACTACTTGCCGCCGGCAACCGCGATGTACCGGCCGGTGAGACGGACGAGCAGCGCCGCGGCGCCGCTGACCGTCCTCCTTCTCGCGGTGATCGCCGCGCTCGTCTTTCTCGCCCGCGCGGACCTGGCGCCGCAGTCGTGGACTGCCGCGGCGACCACGGCGCCGGCCGACACTCCGGTGCCTGCGCCGGCTGACCTGACGCCACGACCGCAGGAACCGCTCGCCGCCGCACCGCCAATCGCGCCAGGCGACGGCCCGAGTGCGGCACGAGCCGGCATCCTCATCTTCACCGCGCGCCCCGGCTCGATCGCCGTGGGCGGGCCGACGCGGCTCTGTTACGCCGTCGACAACGCCGTGCGCGTCCGCATCCAGCCCGGTATCGGCGAAGTCAGCCCGGCCTCCACGCTGACGTGCGTGCGCGTCGCGCCATCGCGGACGACCACCTACGAGCTGACCGCCGCCGGCCGCGACGGCCAGCCGGTGTCGCAACAGGTCGTCATCATCGTCCGCTGAGCCGAACATTTTCGTGCCGGCACGTATCCCGCGGTCAAACTTTCCTGCCGTCTCATCCGTGAACCGCTGCTGAGGCGATAGCACGATCGGCTAGTCGCCCCTCCCCGCGCGGGCGATGTGCGAACGCTCGCAATTCCGTAATCTCTAGTCCTCGCAGAAAAGAGCAACCGCCCGCAGGGTGGTTTTCGCCAGCTCCGCATTCAGGAGATCGCCGCCGGCGCCGCACGGACCTCAGCCGTGCGGCTCTGGACGGTTGTGCGCCGGGAGCCGGCACGAGGAGACATGACACACATGGTGACGACTGGAAATGGCGGAGCTCGCACGCGGCGGATGTGGTCGATCGCGACTGCACTCGTGCTCGCGGCGCTCTGGTCCGGCGCGCCCCTGCGCGCGCAGCTGCCGCTGCCGGCATCCACGATTTTCGAAATGACGGGCTTCGTCCAGAACGCAACGCTGGACAACCCGAGCGATCCGTTCTCGGGCGGAACCCTGACGGTGAACAACCACCTCGTCGTCGTTCCGCGCTACACGATTTTCCAGATGCCCGCCACGTCGCTGACGTGGCCGGAGCTCTTCACGCAGGCGCCGGCCCCGTGGGGTCCGACCCAGACCGGGCTCGCCCTCAACGACAGTCCGAAGCCGGACTATACGTTCGAAGTCACGGTCCAGGGCAATCGCGTCGGCGACCGCTACATCGCCGGCCTGCTGTTCGTCTCGAACCTGTCGCCGCAGGCGCACCAGGGCTTCATCAGCAAGATCGACTACGACACGGGTGAGTTCGTCGTCGGCGGCGCCCGAGTGCGCCTCAACGATCCGCTGGGCCGCTTCGGCCGCGTGATGACGCACGACAAGCGCTTCACGATCGACGAGGACAACCCGACGGTCAAGAGCGAGACCGGCTATCCGATGTGCCTGCCGCGCACGCGCGTGGATCAGGGCGCCGACGACCCGCTCTGCCCGCAGGGCAACCGTCCGGCCGGCAAGACCATCTTCACGATGCTCACGCCGCCGGCGCCGACCGCGGCCGAGCGTCAGAACCCCGCGCTCCGCACCGCGCTGCTCGATCCGTGGCGCGCCGCGCCGTTCCAGGTCGGCGACTACGTCACCGTCCGCGGCCCGATCGTCAAGGACGCCGCCGGCCAGTACATCTCCGCCTACGCCGTCGATGCCAATCTCGGCATCTTCACGCAGCCCGGCACGCAGCCGTCCTACGTCTCCGTCGACGTCGTCCTGATGGGCACGGGCCCGGTCGACGATCCGACGCTGGCGCAGGAAGGGGCGAAGCGGGCGCGCGTCGAAGGGTTCTCGACCGACTTCACCACGCCGGTCTTGATCTCCGCCGTCGACGTCGACGCCTGCACGGGTGAAGGCATCGATCGCTGGTGGGCGACGCAGGCGATCGATCCCGGTGCGCCGACCGGGGCGGTCGCGGGCCGCTGGCGCTTCATCCCGGCGGCGCCGCTCTTCGACCTCAAGGGATTCCCCTTCCTGCCGCCGACGCGTGAAGTGCACGTTGTCAGCGCCACCGGCACGGTGCTCTCGATGAACGGCCTGAGCGCCGGCGAGTACACCTCTCCGAACCAGGAGTTCATCCTCCCGGAGAACCGCGGCATCGGCTCGCCGATCGTCCCCGGCAACTTCGAGACGATGGCGTTCCTGACGCAGGGCTCGGGCCAGCGCAACGGCGCCTACAGCGGTCAGCTGTCGCCGTGGCCCGGCACCAACCCGCCGGTTCGGAACGCGTGCGCGGTGGTCGCCGCCGACCAGAGCGTCAGGTCGGCCTCGCTCGTCACGCTCGATGGCAGCCAGAGCGTCGCGGCGAACGTGCCGACGGGACCTGTCACCTTCAAGTGGGCGCAGGTCTCGGGCACGTCGGTCGCATTGAGCAATCCGAACACTCCGAAGGCGACCTTTACCGCGCCGGTGGTTGCGGTGGGGGCGGCCAACCAGGCGCTGGTCTTCAAGCTGACGGCGACGCCGTCGAACGGCGCGCCCGCGGTGGACAGCCGGTTTGTCACCGTGACGGTGACGCCGCCGCCCGATACGACCGCTCCGACGGTGGCAGCGCCGACCGCGGTGCAGGGCACGAGCACGAATCTGAAGCGCGGAACGCTCACCACGCTCAGCGCGACCGCCACCGACAACGTTGCCGTCACCAGCGTGACGTTCAACTACAGCTACACCCTGAACGGCATCAAGCAGACCGGCACCGTGGTCGGCAAGGCGCCCACGAGCGGAAGCACGTGGACCGGCACGTTCACGCCCGCCAGCAGCGTCCCGAGCAACACCACGTACACGTTCACCGCGATCGCCAGCGACGCCGCCGGCAACAGCACCACCAGCGCCGGCACGTCAAAGCAGATCCAGTAGCGAGTCATGAGCGCAGATATGAAGCACAAGGAGAGAAGGTCCATGCGCATCCGTTTGAAGGCGACCGGGCTGATTGCCGGCGCCGGCGCGATCTACCTGGCGGCCGCCGTGACGATGGTCGCCGTGCACGCGCAGCAGAGCTCGAAGCTGACGATGCAGCCGACGTCGTTGAAGGCGCTGCCCGTTCCCGAACCGCCGAACCTGGCCGACTTCGTCGTCGACAAGCAGGCGGCGATCGTCCTCGGCAAGGCGTTCTTCTGGGATCAGCAGGCGTCGAGCGACAACCAGATGGCCTGCGCGAGCTGCCACTTCCACGCCGGCGCGGACAACCGGGTGAAGAACCAGCTGAACCCCGGCCAGGCCGGCGGCAGCAACACGTTCGACACGACGGGCTCGGGAAACAAGGGTGGTCCGAACTACACGCTGACCGCCGCCGACTTCCCGTTCCATCGGCTGTCGGATCCGACCGACCGCGACTCGGTCGTGCTGTTCGACAGCGACGACGTGACCGGATCGTCGGGCGTCTTCAACTCCGACTACAAGAAGAACGTCGGCGCGGTCGAGGCGCAGACCTACTACCCCGACGGCGTCTTCCAGGTCGGCACCATCGAGACGCGGCGGGTCACCGGGCGCAACGCGCCGACGGTAATCAACGCGGCGCTGAACTTCCGCAACTTCTGGGACGGCCGTGCCAACTTCGTCTTCAACGGCGTCACGCCGTTCGGTCCGCGGGACAAGGACGCGCAGATCTGGGTCGACGACTGGTACACCGATGCGAACGGGGTCCGGACGGAGCGCGCGGTGCGCGCCTACGTGCGCATTCCCTATGCGGCGCTGGCGTCGCAGGCGGTCGGTCCGGCGCTGAGCGCGTTCGAGATGTCCGGCGCGGCGCGCAACTTCTCGGACCTGGGCCATAAGCTGCTCACCGCGCGGCCGCTGGTCAACCAGGCGGTCTCGACCACGGACAGCGTGCTGGCCCCCTATCGGCATCCGTTCGGCGTGGGCCTCAACACGACCTACGAAGCGCTGATCAAGAAGGCCTTCCAGCCGGAGTACTGGAACGTCCCGGACGCGACGTTCCGCGCGTCGTCGGGCACGAACTACCGGCAGATCGAGGCGAACTTCTCGATGTTCTGGGGCCTCGCGATCCAGCTGTACGAGTCGACACTCGTCTCGAACGACTCGCGCTTCGACCGCTTCGCCAACGGCGACAAGACCCAGCTCACGGCGCAGGAGCAGCTCGGCCTCGCGGTCTTCACCAGCGAGCGCGCCAAGTGCGTCAGCTGCCACAAGGGCGCGGAGTTCACCGGCGCGTCGATCCGCAACGTCATCGGCAGCCACGACAGCAGCGACGGCCCGGTCGAGAACATGCTGATGGGCGACGGCGCCTCGGCGATCTACGACAACGGCTTCTACAACCTCGGCGTCACGCCGACCTCGCAGGACGTCGGCGCCGGCGGCGCCGATCCCTGGGGCAACCCGCTGTCGTTCGCGCGCAGCTTCAAGAACACGCTCAAGGGCGTCTTCGCGCCCGACTCCTACACGCACAGCCTCGACCCCTGCGTCTGGCAGGCGGTGAGCGGCTGCGCGGTGCTGCGCTCGCCGGACACCCGCGACGCGGTCGACGGATCGTTCAAGACGCCGACGCTGCGCAACATCGAGCTGACCGGGCCGTACTTCCACAACGGCGGCTACGGCACGCTCGAGCAGGTGGTCGAGTTCTACAACCGCGGCGGCAACAAGCGGAGCACCGCCAACGGCGACACGACCGGATACGGCGGCAACACCAGCAACTTCGACAGCGACGTCATGCGGCTCGGCCTCAGCGACGCGGAGAAGGCGGCGCTGGTCGCGTTCCTCAAGTCGCTGACCGACGACCGCGTGCGCTACGAGAAGGCGCCCTTCGATCACCCGGCGCTGAAGCTCCCGAACGGCCACAAGGGCGACAACACGGCGGTGCAGTCGATCGACGGCGTCAAGGCGACCGACGAGCTCATGACCCTGCCCGCGGTCGGCGCGGCCGGCCTCACGACGCCGATCAAGCCGTTCATCCAGTAACCAGCGTGGAGACAGGACCTAAGGAGATGAAAGCAATGCGTTCGAGATTTGGCCGGATGGCCGCGCTGGTCGTCGCGTTCGCGGCCAGCATGACGCTGCGCCCGCACGCGCAGACGCCCGCCCCCGGCGGCGCGGCCCCCTTCGACATCGTCGGGTTCATCGACGCCGCGACCCTGACGCCGGAAATCGACGGCTTCTCCGGCGGCGGCACCATCACCGTCAACGGCACGACCATCATCGTGCCGAAGAACACGCTGCTGCAGATGCCGGCGTTCGCGCTGACCTGGCAGGAGCTCTTCCAGATGGCGCCGCAGCGCTGGCGCGACAAGGGCGTGTCGGGCCTGGCGAAGGCCGACCGCGACGTCGACGGCAACCCGCCCGAGGCGACCTACGAGGTGCGCATCCAGGGCAACCGACTGAAGACCGGCGGCAACGACGAGCAGTACGTCGCCGGCCTGATGTTCATCGCGCAGCAGTCGCTGAACACCGGCGCGGGCTACATCAACTACATCGACTACCTGACCGGCGAGCTGCGCGTCGGCGGCACGATCGGCGATCCCAACAGCGGCGCGCGCGTCGTCATCAACGACCCGCAGGGCAAGTTCGCGCCGGAGCGGCACGACGACGACCGCTTCACGATCGACGAGGACAACCCGACCGTCCGCTCCGAGACGGGCTACCCGATGTGCATCCCGCGCAAGGGCGAGCCCGGCGGCGACGAGACCTGCCCGCAGGCGAATCGGCCGAAGGGGAGCGACGGCAATTACCTGTCGACCTTCACCACCGATATCCCGGCAGGCTGGGAATTCATGACGCCGGCCGGCTACAGCGCGAACGGCGCCAACCCGCTGTTCATGGCGCCGTTCGAGGTGGGCGACTACGTCAGCTACAGCGGCCACCTCTCGAGCGACGCGCAGGGCGCGTTCATCCTGGCGCACGGCGTCATCGCCAACGTCGGCATCTTCACGCAGCCCGGCACCCAGCCGACCTACGTGGCCATCGACGTGACGCTGCTCGGCGTCGGCGGCGCACCCAATCCGAACCTGCCACAGGAAGCCACGGTACGCACGCGCATCGAAGGCTTCACGACCGATCCCTCCAGCTTCGTCATGCTGAGCGCGGTCGACGTCGATGCCTGCACCGGCCAGGAGACCGAGCGCTGGTACGACATGGTGGCGGTCGACCCCGGCCCGCCGGGCCCGGCGCGGCAGGCGCAAGGGCTCGGCGCGGTCGCGGGCCGCTGGCGCTGGCGCCCGAACACCGACGCGATCACGCTGCCGCCGACGCGCATGCTGCGCGCGACGAGCATCAACGGCGCCTACTTCGACTGGAACACCGGAGAGATGAAGACGCCGGCCGGTCTGGCGGCGGGCGTCTACACGGCGCCGAACTTCGAGTACATCTTCCCGGAGAACCTCGGCATCGGGAATCCGCCGGTGCCCTCGAACTTCCAGGACTTCCCGTTCCTCGCGCACGGCTCGGGCGCCTACTTCGGCGCCACCGGCGGCGACGCGCCGCTCGGCCGCCTCGGCCAGCTCGATCCCTGGCCCGGCGCCGTGGCGCCGACCATGCCGGCGTGCAAGGTGGACGAGTGGGGCAACCCGCTGCCGGCGGTGTTCTCGCCGATCGCCGACGCCGGCCCGTCGCAGGAAGTGACGCGCGGCACGACGATCACGCTCGACGCCTCGGGCAGCCGCGACACCACCACGCCGTTCCCGGTCGCGCTGACCTACACGTGGCAGCAGCTCGGCGCCGACGGCAAGCCGCTCGCCGCCAGCGACGTCGCGCACCGCGTCGCGCTGGACCCGGGTGTGACGCCGTTCGGAGAGTCGACCGAGCTCCCGCGGATGACGTTCACCGTCGACAAGTTCGCCGACGGCAAGAACATTCCCGCCGGGACGTTCCTGACCTTCCGTGTCGTGGTCAGCAACTGCACGCCCTGGTCGGACCTCGGCACGTGCGCGTCCTCGGCCGCGTTGACGACCGTGAAAGTGGTCGCTTCGCCCAAGCCGATCGACTCCCTCACCGGCGTCACGGCGACCTGGCGCGTCTCGCGCTCGCGCCTCGACGTCAGCGCGACCACCAGCGATCCCACCGCCGAGCTGACCATCGTGGGCTTCGGCGTCATGGGTCCGGCGCTGCCGATCGCGACGGGCGTTCCCGCGTCTCCGGGCGATCGCAGCTACACCCAGGTCGGCGTCGTGCCGCCGCCGACCGACATCACCGTGCGCTCGAATCGCGGCGCGGTCGTCACCGTGCCGGTCACCGTTCGTTAGTCACCGTCAACCGTTTTCACTGTGCCGTTCCTCATTCGTTTCGTTTAGTTGCAAGGAGCTTGTGTTCATGAGCCGTATCTATCTGCCAAAGGACGCGTCGAAGGCGCAGCTGAAAGCGGCGCACCAGGCGCAGGACGAACGCCGGGGCATCATCAAGGCGCTGTCGCACGGACAGGTCTCCCGGCGCGATCTGATCAAGATGGGGCTGTTCACGGCCGGCGGCATGCTCGCGCCGATCCGCGGCCTCAACCCGTTCGTGCCGAACCTGCTGGCGCAGACGCCGGGCGGCCCCGGCATCCCGACCGGGCTGCCGGCCTCGCCGCTCTTCGGCGTGACCGCGTTCAGCCAGCCGATGCCGCGCTTCGACGTGCTGCAGCGCAAGCCGATGTCGTCGCTGGACTATTGCCCGCCGACCAAGGAGGCGAACACCACGACGCAGTACCAGGTCGATCCGATCAACGGCGGCGGCATGGGACCGGCCGAGGGGCGTCCGCCGGGCCCGATGTGGGCGCACCAGCGCTGGGAGCAGTGCCCCCCGCAGGTCGCGGTCGAAGTGTCGCAGATGGGCAACAAGGGCCCGAACACGACCTACAACCCGTCGGTGTCGGCCTCGCAGATCAGCCTGATGGGCATGGGACCCACGTCCACGCTCGACCTGCGCTTCCATCCGGGGCTGCCGGTGCAGGACGAGAACTCCGTGTGGACGTTCAACGGCTCGATTCCTCCGAAGCTGCTGATCGGGCGTTACGGTGAGCCGATCCTGTTCCGGCACCACAACCGTCTGCCGCACGACCGGCAGATGAACAACAACTTCGGCCGCCACACGATCTCGACGCACGAGCACAACGGCCATCACGGCGCGGAGAACGACGGCTTCACCGGCGCGTTCTTCTTCCCGGGCCAGTACTACGACTATCACTACCCGATCCTCCTCGCCGGGTTCACCTCGATGAACACCGCGGCGACGGATCGGCTGGCCTCGTCGCCGACCGACGCGGGCGGCCTCAA
>Ga0070673_100000594_pt1 | contig 19718 bp, 17 predicted proteins | sample KBSM23metaG_FD_65342 | JGI IMG/M metagenome (GOLD analysis project Ga0070673, IMG submission 65342) | Miscanthus rhizosphere microbial communities from Kellogg Biological Station, Michigan, USA - KBS M2-3 metaG | ecosystem: Host-associated > Plants > Roots > Rhizosphere > Soil ... | reverse complement strand
TGCCGTCACCGGCTACGGCCAGGCGGCCGACACGCAGCGCGCGCTCGAGGCCGGGTTCCGCTATCACCTGGTGAAACCGGTCGACGCGCGCGACCTCACCACGGCCATCGCCCGCTGCTCCGTCACGCGTCAGGCACGAAGAGTCTGACGGGCCGCCTGAAGGCGGCCCCTACGAATGCCCTACGCCCTGCCCGCGAACTCGCGGGTCTCGGTGTGGACCTTCACCTTCTCGCCTTCTTTGATGAACAGCGGCACGCGGATCTCGAGACCGGTCTCGAGCGTGGCCGCCTTGGTGGCTCCGCCGCTGGCAGTGTCGCCTCGAACGGCAGGCTCGGTGGACGCGATGGTGAGCTCGACGATCGTCGGGAGCTGCAGGCCGAACGGGCGCCCCTCGAGCTTGTTCAGCTGCACGACCATGTTGTCGGTGAGGAATTTGCGGTCCTCGCCCACCACGTCGGTGCTCAGGGTGAGCGTTTCAAAGCTCTCCTGATCCATGAAGTGGAAGCCGGCAGAATCAGCGTAGAGGTACGACGCCTCCGAGGTGGACAGATCCGGTTCGGCGAATTTCTCCCCGGCCTTGAAGGTCTTGTCGAAGACCGCGCGGGTGATCAGGTTGCGCATCTTAAGGCGCACCAGCGTCTGCCCGCCGCGGGCCGTGGGTTTGGACACCTCAACGTCCACGCACACGTAGGGTGCGCCTTCGAACTCGAAGAACGTCTTGCGCTTGATGTCGATTGCTTCGATGAGTGAGGCCATGTAACTCAACGGGCCGCCTGAAGGCGGCCCCTACTTTCCGAAAATGTGGACAAGATCCTTCTCGTTTTCGCAGATGTTCTCGATGATGTCGGTGTCGGGCAGCAGGATGAAAGGCACCGTCACCGTCCACGGCTTCGTGTAGGCGACCGGGTCGTCGAACGTGAAATCGATCTCGAGGTGGCCGTAGTCCTTGCGGCGGAAGCGCTCGGTGACCTTCATCTTCTCACTGCGCGGATGGCCGCCATCGTCGAGCCAGCTCTTGTCGTTGAACCCGAGCGTCTCCACCACGAACGTATCGCCGTCCCACTTCCCCAGCGAATAGCCGAACCAGGTGGGCGCCTTCTCCTCGGGATAGTCGCGCCCGTCGGTGAAGATCTGCCGGTACTGCGTGAAGTTCTCGAACAGGATGATCGTGAGCTCGGGCGACTGCACGACCTTCCACGGGTAGTTCGGCACCAGCATCGCGTCGGGAATGGTGTGCGGAAGGCACCGGCCGGCGGGACGATCGCGCCCGTCGTTCTCCTGCCGCTCCTTGAAGAGCGCGGCGGCCCACGGCGTGAACGGCGGTTCGATGCCCGCCCGGCGCGAGAGGTTGGTGAGGAAGCGGCCGTCCACGGCGTTCCACAGCCCGTTCAGATCGGGTTTGCCGTCAGCGCGTCGCGGCAGGGGCGCGTTCATGTTCGGCTTGCCGTCGGGCAGCCGCGGCGTCTTCGGGTCGAGCCGCTTCAAATACTGTCCGGCCGCCGGGGCGGGAACCGACACTACGGCCCCGAGCAGCACAGCGAGCAGAAACCACCTCATCGTTCGCCTCCGCCGGTACTCTACTCATCGCCGTCGAGTCTCCGCAAACCTTTCCAAGGACAGCGCATATCGCCTGGCTAGGGTTTTTACTAGGTTCATGGCATGATCGCTGTTTCGCGAGAGCCCATTCCGGCCGGCGTAGTACGGAGAAGACGATGAAGTCCCCCCTCACGATGAAGTCCCGCCTCCTCAAGCTGTTCACCTGGGCCGCGTGTCTCGCGGCATTCGCCGTCGCGCTGCTCGGCGTGCCGAAGACGGCAGAAGCCGCCGGCACGCTGGTCGTGCCCGAGCCTGCCGTCATGGTCCTGCTCGGCGTCGGCCTCTCGGTGGTCGCGATCAGGATTCGCTCCCGCCGTCGCACCTAGCTGCCGTCCAGGGGTCCGCACCAGTACAGCACCGCTCGCACAATCCACCGGTGTGAACACGCTGCAGGCGCGTGCAGGCGTGAGCGCGCACGTTCAAGGCTGGCTCTGCGCCGGCCGATTCACCGCACGTGGCGGGACAGCCCTCGGGGCCGCCCGCGCCGATGAACATGTCGCACCCTTCGCCAGCGCTCCTCGTCGTCGACGACGACGACACCAACCGCCGCCTGCTCGCCCGTCTCTTCGAGGCCAAGGGCTTCGCGGTGGGCACCGCCAGTTCAGGCGCCGAGGCGCTCGAGCACGTGCGCGCGGGGGGCACGGACCTGGTGCTCCTCGACATGAACATGCCGGGCATGACCGGTTTCGACGTGCTGAAGCAGATTCGGACCACTCACACCCCGGGCGCGCTGCCGGTGGTGATGGTCACCGGCTTCGGGGAGAGCCACGATCTCGTGGAGGCGCTCGAGCTCGGCGCCAACGACTACGTCACCAAGCCGATCGACTTCCCGGTCGTGCTCGCGCGCATCAAGACGCAGCTCGCGCGGCAGCAGGCGGAACGGGCGCTGAAGGAAAGCGAAGAGCGGTACGCGCTGGCGGTGCGCGGCGCCAACGACGGCATCTGGGACTGGAAATTCGATACGAACGAAGGCTACTTCTCGCCGCGGTGGCGGGCGGTGCTCGGCTACGACGAGCAGGCGCTGCTGACGTCGCTGAGCTCGTGGTACGACCGCGTGCACCCGAACGACCTTGGGCCGCTGAAGGCCGCGCTCGAGGAGCACCTGGTCGGGTCGACGACGCACTTCGAGTACGAACATCGGGTGCAGAGCAGCCCGGACTCCTACCGCTGGGTGCTGGCGCGCGCGGTGGCGGTGCGCAACGCCGACGGCCAGGCGGTGCGGGTGGCGGGATCGCTCACGGACATCACCGAAGGCAAGGTGGCCGACGCGCTGACCGGCCTTCCGAACCGCGTCCTGCTGATGGATCGCCTCGGACGGCTGCTCGAGCACGCCAGGCGCCACCCCGAATTCCAGGTGGTGGTGATGTTCCTGGATCTCGACCGCTTCAAGGTGATCAACGACAGCCTTGGTCACCACGCCGGCGACGAGATGCTCGTGCAGGCCGCCAGACGTCTGGACGGCTGCCTGCGCAGCAGCGATACCGTGGCGCGCATCGCCGCCGACCGGACGACGCGCGACGATCTGATGACCGGCTCGACGCTCGGCCGCATGGGCGGCGACGAATTCGTGGTGGTGCTGGGCGGACTGCGCCAGGCCGAAGGCGCTCCCAAGGTGGCCGACCGCCTGCACGGCGCGTTCTCGCAGGGATTCCGCGTGAAGGGGCACGAGGTGTTCGTGTCGCTCAGCATCGGCATCGCGGTCAGCACCGACGGCGACACGACACCCGACGACCTGCTGCGCGAAGCCGACACGGCGATGTATCGCGCCAAAGGGCTCGGCCCGTCGCGGACCGAGATCTACAGCCCCGACATGCGGACCGAAGCGCGCGTGCGGCTGCAGAACGACACCGACCTCCGCCATGCGCTCGGGCGCAACGAGTTCGAGCTCTGGTATCAGCCGATCGTGTCGCTCGAATCGGGGAAGGTGGACACGGTGGAGGCGCTGCTGCGGTGGCGCCATCCCACGCGCGGGTTCATCTCGACACAGCAGTTCATCGCCGCGGCGGAGACCACCGGGCTCATCATCCCGGTCGGCTACTGGGTGCTGGAGCGTGCCTGCGCCGACCTGCGGCGCTGGGAAGTGGTGGATCCGCGGTCATCCGAGGTCTTCGTCGGCGTCAATCTCTCGGCCAAGCAGCTCGTGGTGCCCGACCTCGTGGCGCGCGTCGAGGAGATCGTCGCCCAGGCTGGCGTGCGCCCCGGCCGCATCGAGTTCGAACTCACCGAGAGCAGCGTGATGGTCGACCCCGAGCTCGCGCAGCGGCAGCTCGAGGCTCTCAAGCACAAGGGCTTCCGCCTGAGCATCGACGACTTCGGCACCGGCCACTCGTCGCTCAGCTACGTGCACCGCTTCCCGGTCGACCGCATCAAGGTCGATCGTTCGTTCCTGCTGCGGGCGCGCACCGAGCACGAGACCGACGTGGTGATGCGCGCCATCATCGATCTCGGGATGCAGCTCGGACTCGAAGTGGTGGCCGAAGGCGTCGAGACCGACGTGGAGCTGGCGAAACTCCAGATGATCGGTTGCAAACTCGGTCAGGGGTATCTCTTCGCGCCGCCGCGCGCGAGCGACAGCGTGCCGCCGCTCTTCCGCGGCCCGGTACAGGCCGCGTTCCGCGAGTTGCTGCAGCCCGTACCGAAGGCCTAGCTCGTTGGGATTCACTCATTTCGCGTTTCGCAATGTCTCCGCGGTGGCAGGAGAGAAGAATCGGGCGTCGACATACAACGGACCAGCAGGACGTACATCGCCAGTCGTCCCGGCGACCTTGTACTGCAACACATAGATCGCGACGCTGCCGTCTGACTTATTCCACTGCCCCCACCAGCCAAACACTGTCTGTCGGCCGAGAATAACCGGCGTCCACATCCGTAGACCGACGGTGCCGGAACCCAGCAGGTACGTCGCTGACGGTTGCCAACCTTCGGCTTCCAGTCGCCCCCCGATAAGGGCGATCGTCTTCTCTGCCGGCCACGCTTCCTGAAGCGTATAGCTCACTTCCCCGTCGTTTCGCTTTGAAGTCTTGACCTTCTTTGCGCCAGGCAGGACGAGCAAAGCCGACGGCCACGTCGACGTCGATCTGGAATCTCGTTGGAGGGCACCAGACTCGCCGTTGCCGCTCACAACACCAATCAAGATCAGGAATACGCAGCAAGTCTTTCCGGCTGTTTCAGTCACTCGCAAAGGTCGCCCCCCGTCGAACTCTAGTCCCACAGCCACGCCGCTCCACGCACGCCGCTCGAGTCTCCGTGCCGCGCTTTCACCAGCCGCGTGGTCACGGCGTCTGAGAAGACGTACGGCGGCCAGAGCGCCGGCACGTTCGCGTAGAGACGATCGAGGTTCGACATGCCGCCGCCGAGGACGATCACGTCGGGGTCGAGCACGTTGACGATCGACGCGAGCGCGCGCGCCGTTCGATCGTCGTAGCGCTGCAGGCACTGCTCCGCACGCGCGTCGCCCGACGCGGCTCGCACGGCGATGGCCACGGCATCGATCGGATCGCCGCCGGCCGCGGCGTAGTCGCGCTCGAGAGCGGGGCCGGAGAGAAACGTCTCGATGCAGCCGGTGCGGCCGCAGTAGCAGGGCGGACCGGGCCATTCCCCCTCGCGCGGCCAGGGCAGCGGGTTGTGCCCCCACTCGCCGGCGATGGCGTTGGCGCCGATGAGCACGCGGCCGTCCACGACGATGCCGCCGCCGGTGCCGGTGCCGACGATCACGCCGAAGACCGTGCGCGCCCCGGCGGCCGCGCCGTCCACGGCCTCGGACAGCGCAAAGCAGTTCGCGTCGTTGGCGCAGCGCACCTCGCGGCCGAGGCGCGTAGCGAGATCGGCCGCAAACGGGCGACCGATCAGCCAGGTGGAGTTGGCGTTCTTCACCAGCCCGGTCGCGGGCGAGATGACTCCGGGCATCCCGACTCCGACCGTTGCCTCGGGCGGACCCGACGGTTCGCCTCTACGAGACTCGCGTTCCAGCTCTTCGGCCAGCGCGGCCACCGCCTCGACCGTCGCGGCGTAATCCCCGCGCGGCGTCGGCACGCGGCGGCGGGCCAGCTCCACTCCGTTCCTATCGAGCGCAATGCCTTCCAGCTTGGTCCCGCCAAGGTCGAGTCCCACCCGGATTGATTCCGCCATCGTCGGAAGAATAGGCCCTTGCGCATTACCTCTTTAGGGGTAAGCGAAGCGCTGGGCAGCTCGGTATTTAGATCAAGACCAGCGGGCGGCCTCGAGTCACCAGTTTCGGGCACTGGCATCACCGGGTAGTCTCCGGTATCCTATTGAGTCCACAGGTCTTTTGGGGGTGGGATCGAGTGCGAGGGGTCGTCCGCGCGGGCGCGGCAGCCTCAGGCGCGATCCGCCCGCGTGGGAGCCGATTCATGTTGAAGCGATCATTGATCGCGGGTGCCGTCGCGATCATGTGCGGAGTGCTTTCACTGTCCGCACAGCAGTCGGGCCGCCCTGCCCGGACTGCCCCAACGGCGCCGCGCGGCAGCCAGCCCCAGGCGGCTTCACCCAAGGTCACACCGGCCGCGGCCACAGCTCGAGCGGCGGCAGCGCCGGTGAGCACCGTCTCGGACGCCGATCAGAAGGCGTTCATCACCCAGTACTGCATTGCCTGCCACAGCGAGCGAGCCAAGGCCGCCGGCATGGACTCGGCGCGCAAGCTGGCGCTCGACGCGCTCGACCCGGCCAACATGGCGCACGACGCCAAGACGTGGGAGCTGGTGGTGCGGAAGCTGCGGGCGGGGATGATGCCCCCGGCCGGCATGAAGCGCCCGGACCCGGCCGCCTACAACACGATGATCAGCTCGTTCGAGCAGGAGCTCGACGCCGCGGCCGTGCCCTTCACGCCGGCGCCCGGGCTCCATCGGCTGAACCGCACCGAGTACGCCAACGTCGTCCGCGATCTGCTGGACCTCCCGATCGACGCGGCGAAGTACCTCCCGTCCGACGACTCCACCTCCGGCTTCGACAACATCGCCGGCGCGCTCGGCCTGTCGTCCACGCTGGTCGAGGCCTATGTGTCGGCGGCGCAGAAGATCAGCCGCCTGGCGCTCGGGTATCCCGAGCAGCCGACGCTGGCCGTGTACCGCACGCGCGAGGACACCTCGCAGGACTACCACCTGGAAGGCATGCCGTTCGGCACGCGCGGCGGCCTGGTGGTACCGCACCTGTTCCCGTCCGACGGTGAATACCAGATGACGGTGACGCCGATCTTCGGCGACAACATGTCGCCCACCGGCTTCGGGTCGGTGCCGTGCGAGCGCATCGAGATGCTGCTCGACGGCGAGCGGCTGTCGCTGGTGGACTGGCAGGGCGGCGGCCGGCAGGCCGCGGCCAACTGCGGACCGGGCCGGACGCCGCAGCGCGCCACCGGCTTCGGCGGTCAGGCCGGGCCCGACGCTTTCTTCGGCGGCCGCGGCGGCACGCCGATGCGCGTACGTTTCAAGACCACGGCCGGCACGCACAACATCGGCGCCACCTTCCTGGCCACCAACTTCGCGCCGCTGCTGGATCTCGACAAGCACTTCATGCGCGACACGCTGCAGACGGGCCCGACGCCCGGCTACACGTTCTTCCCGCACATCGGCACCATCCGCATCGAAGGGCCGTTCCAGGCCACCCAGGCGGTGAACTCGCCCAGCCGTCAGAAAGTGTTCGTGTGCACGCCGAAGACCGCGGCTGAAGAGACGGTCTGCGCGCGCCGCGTCGTCACCAAGCTGGCGACCAACGCCTATCGGCGTCCCGCGACCGCCGGCGACGTGGACGACCTGATGACGTTCTACACCGCGGGCCGCAAGGAAAAGAACTTCGACGCCGGCGTCGAAATGGTGCTGGCGCGCGTGCTCGCGTCGCCGCAGTTCATCTACCGCATCGAGGAAGAGCCGGCCACCGTGAAGGCCGGCCAGGCCTACCGGATCAGCGACATCGACCTGGCGTCGCGGCTGTCGTTCTTCCTCTGGAGCACGGCGCCGGATGAGGAACTGCTGCGCGTAGCCACCCAGGGCCGCCTGCGTACGCCGGCGGTGCTCGAGGCGCAGGTGAAGCGCATGCTGAAGGACCCGCGCGCCGAAGCGCTGGCGGTGAATTTCGCCGGCCAGTGGCTGAACCTGCGCGGCCTCGACGCCACCTCGCCGCTGCCGCTCATCTACCCGGACTTCGACGATCCGCTGCGGCAGGCGATGCGACGCGAAGTCGAGCTGCTGTTCGACTCGATCGTCCGCGAGGATCGCAGCATCGTCGACCTGCTGAACGCCGACTACACGTTCGTCAACGAGCGGCTGGCGAAGCACTACGGCATCCCCAACATCACGGGCAGCCAGTTCCGCAAGGTGACGCTTGGCCCCGACATGGACGCGCGCAAGGGGCTGCTCGGCAAGGGCGCGTTCCTCGCCACCACGGCAAAGCCGGAGCGCACGTCGCCGGTCACGCGCGGCAAGTGGATCATGGGCAACGTGCTCGGCATGAGCCCGCCGAACCCGCCGCCCGACGTGCCGCCGCTGCCGCCGCGCCCGTCCGACCCGAACGCGAAGGAACCGACGATGCGCCAGAAGATGGAGCAGCACCGGGTGCGCTCGGACTGCACGCAGTGCCATCGTCTGATGGATCCGATCGGCTTCGCGCTCGAGAACTTCGACGGCATCGGCCTGTGGCGCACCACCGACGAGAACCAGCCGGTGGATCCGAAGTCCACGGTCTACGACAACTCGCAGGTGAACGGGCCGGCCAGCCTGCGCGAGTGGATTCTCAAGAACTACTCGCACCAGTTCGTCGAGGTGGCGGCGGAGAAGCTGCTCGTCTACGGGCTCGGCCGCGGCGCGGAATACCAGGACATGCCGCTCGTGCGCTCCATCGCGCGCGAGGCGGACGCGAACGGCGACCGGTTCTCGGCGCTGGTGCTCAGCGTCGTCAAGAGCCGCCCGTTCCAGATGAATACGAAGACCGGGCCGGCGCCGGCGGCCAACACCGCGTCGATCGCCCCCACCGCGTCGCACAAGGGAGTCAACTAGCGATGTTCATCACCAAGAAGCACATCCCGCGGCGGACCTTCCTGCAGGGCGCAGGCGTCACCCTGGCGCTGCCGCTGCTCGAGTCGATGGTGCCCGCGGCGACGGCGCTGGCCCAGACGGCCGCGGCGCCGACGCCGCGTTTCGTGGGCATGTTCTTCCCGCACGGGATGGCTCCGGGCTACTGGGAGCCGAAGGAAGAGGGGAAGCTCCCCGAGAAGCTGCCCTACATCCTCGAGTCGCTCGAGAAGTACAAGGAGCAGACCACGGTCATGAGCGGCCTGTGGTCGCAGTCGGCCGAGCCGCCCGAGGGCACTACCGGTTCGGATCACTGGGTGGCCGCCGCGTATCTCACCGGCATCAAGCCGCGCAAGACCGCCGGTTCGGATGCCACGGTGGGCAGCGCGACCATCGACCAGATGATCGCCCGCAAGATTGGACAGGACACGCTGCTGCCGTCGCTCCAGCTCGCGGTCGAGGATCCGAACTCGAGCTCGAGCAACTGCGGCGAAGGCTACAGCTGCTCGTATACGAACTCGATCTCCTGGGTCGAGCTGCCAACGCCGGAAATGGAAACCGTTCCGCGCACCAGCCCGCTCCCGATGGAGCTCAACCCGCAGGTCGTCTTCGAGCGCCTGTTCGGCAGCGGCTCGACGCCGGAAGTGCGCGCACAGCGCATGAAGCAGAGCCGCAGCATCCTCGACGCGCTCACCAAGGAGCTCGGGTCGCTGCGCGGGCAGCTCGGCGCGTCGGATGTCCGCACGGTGAACCAGTTCACCGAGGAGATCCGCGAGATCGAGCGCCGCATCCAGCTGGCCGCCAAGGCCTCGGGCGACGTGCCGACGCTGGATCTGCCGCCTGGCATCCCGGAGCAGTTCGACGAGCACGTGCGGCTGCACACGAAGCTGCTGGCGCTGGCGTTCAAGGCGGACATCACGCGCGTGGCGACGCTGCTCGGCGCCCGCGACCTGACGAGCCGTGCCTACCCGTTCCCGAAGTCGCCGCTCTTCCCGGAGGGCGGCACCAGCGTGAGCTTCCATGGCGGCTCGCACCACCAGGACGACCCGGTGCAGGTGCGGCGCTACGCGCAGCTCAATCGCTATCACGTGTCGACGCTGGCGTATCTGGCCGAGGAGCTGAAGTCGATTCCGGACGGCGACGGCAACCTGCTGGATCGGTCGCTCATCATGTACGGGACCAACATGGGCAACTCGAACCAGCACCAGCACTACGACGTGGCGCACCTGCTGGTCGGCGGCCTCAACGGCAAGCTCAAAGGCAATCGCCATCTCGCCTACGAGCGCAAGACGGTACCGACGGGCAACCTGCTCTTGAGCATCCTCCGCCTGTACGGCATCGACGCCGAGAAGCAGGGCGACAGCACCGGGCTGCTCCCGAAACTGGCGTGAGGGTGCGACAGTTCGCCGGAGCGGTCCTCGTCGCCGCCGCCTGCGCGGCGGTGCCGGCGCTGGCCGCCACCAAGAGCGCCGTCGCCGACGCGGCGATGAACGGCGACACGACGGCGGTGCAGAAGCTGCTGGCGCAGAAGGCCGACGTCAACGCGCCGCAGGTGGACGGCGGCACCGCGCTGCACTGGGCGGTGTACCGCGACGATCTCGAGCTCGCCGATCTGCTGCTGCGCGCCAACGCCAACGTGAAGGCAGCCAACCGCGTGGGGATGACGCCGCTGGCAATGGCGGCGCTCTTCGGCAACCCGGCGATGATCGACCGCCTGCTCAAGGCCGGCGCCGACGCCAAGGAGCTCGGGCCGAACGGCGAAAGCATGGTGATGTTCGCCGCCCGCAACGGCAACCCGCGAGCCGTGAAGCTGCTCGTCGAAGCCGGCGCCGACGTGAACGCGCGAGAGAAGCTGCGCGGCACGACCGCGCTGATGTGGGCCGCCGAGCAGCGGCACGCCGAGGCCGTGAAGGTGCTGCTGGCGTCGGGCGCGGATCCCGCGACCAAGTCCGCCGGCGCGGGGCTGCCCCGCAACTACATGGCCAACCGGGTGAACACCCGTACGGTTGATCTCGCGCAGGCGCGCCGGAAGCGCGCCGCCGACGCCGGGCGCACCTACGAGGAGCAGCTCGCCGTCGAACAGAAGGAAGGGCGCGAACTCGGCGGCCAGCGCGGCCTCGGACAGGCCATCGGGCCGGACGGACAGCCGCTCGCCAACCAGGCGAATCGCGGTCGCGGTGCGGGACAGCCTCCCGCCGGGCCGCCGGCGGCCCAGCCGCCAGCCGCGGGCCGCGCCCGCGGGGCTGGCGCAGGTGCCGGGGCGGCGGCCGCCGCGGCGGCGCAGGCCGACGACGACAACGAAACGGTGTTTGCCGGATTGGTCGGCAGCGGCGGCGGGGGCCTCACGGCGCTCACCTTCGCGGCGCGCGAGGGCGACCTCGAATCGGCGAAGGCGCTGCTCGACGCGCGCGCCGACGTGAACCAGGCCACGGAGTACGGCTGGACGCCGCTGCTCACGGCGGTCAACAACCGCAACTACAAGCTGGCCAGCCTCCTGCTCGATCGCGGCGCCGATCCCAACCTGGCGAACAAAGGCGGGTGGACGCCGCTCTACCTCGCCACCGACAACCGCAACATCGAAGGCGGCGACTACCCGGTTCCGAAGCCCGATCTCGATCACCTCGAGATCATCAAGGCGCTCCTCGACAAAGGCGCGAAGCCGAACACGCCGGTGAAGGAGAACACCCTCACCCGGACCATCTTCACGATGCAGTGGTTCTGGGAGGACGGCGCCACGCCGTTCATCCGCGCGGCGCAGTCGAGCGACACGGTGCTGATGAAGCTGCTGCTCGAGCGCGGCGCCGATCCGAAGGCCACGACGGTCAACGGCGACAACGCGCTCACCGCCAGCGCCGGGATCGGCTGGGTGGAAGGCGTCACCTACGAGCGCTCGCCGAAGGAGAACCTCGAGGCGATGCGGATGCTGCTCGACCTCGGTCTCGACCCCAACCACGCCAACGTCGAGGGGCGCACGGCGTTGATGGGCGCGGCGCTCAAGGGGCGCAGCGACGTCGTGCAGCTGCTCGTGGAGCGGGGTGCCGTCCTCGATCAGCACGACCACGGCAGCCGCGACACCGACAAGGTGGGCTCGATTGCCGCCGGGGCCACCTGGCAGCCAATCGACTACGCGGAAGGGCTGGTGCGCGTCGGCGTGCAGTCGGCCATCGCCCGCCCCGAGACGGCGGCCCTCATCCGGAAGATGATGATCGAACGCGGCATGAAGGTGCCGCCGGTGGACCGCAACATCAACTCGATCTGCGTCGTCTCGCTCTGTCAGGGAGTTTCACCGTAGAGGGCGGTCTTTAGACCTGCAGGCGGGTCTGAAGACCCGCAACCACGTACGGACAAACGGCCCCAGGCGACATGCGCGTCTGGGGCCGTTCGCTTTGTACGCCCTTGGCTCCGGGAATACCCCGGCAGCCGCGGGCGGTCTCGCGCGCGTCAACCGCCCGCCCGAAGGGCGGGCAATCAAACGCTGCTCGCGAGCCGTCGGGCGAAGCCCTACGGCTCGAGCTCGCTGTTGATGCCGAGCACCTGGAAGTTGAGGCGCCGCACGGCGCGCGGGCCCGACGGTCCCAGCACGGTCACGATCAGGTCGTACTTGCCGGCCGGCACGTCCTTCCAATCCATGAAATGGCTCATTGGCGCCGACGCGCCGTCGAGCTCGATCTCGCTGCTGCGGTAGTAGCCGGCCGAGTCGATCTCGACGCGCAGCAGCCGGTTGTCTGCATTCGGCGCGACGCGAACCAGGCTGCGAAGAAATCCGGGGGCGCTCACGAAGCGCGGCGTCAGGCGAAGAGTCAGATCGTCGCCAGCCTTGTCGGCCTGCGCGACGGCCGCACGCGCCGGGGCACCAGCGAGCGCGGCCGTCGCCTCGCGCGCGGCCGAGGAACGAGCGTATGAGGGACGCTTGGCGTCCTGCGCGGAGACCGCGTACCCACACGCGACCACCAACTGAAGGGCCACCAGGGATACGGTCAACCGGCGCTGCATCGTCGTCCTCCTCACGGCTCGAAGCCGTGTTCACTCTCTGTAACGGAGGTATCGACGGAACCGAACCTGAAGTTGAGAGGATCAGCGGATCATTTTTTCGTCGCCGAACGCGCGCTGAGAAATCTGAAAAAGCGGGCTCGTGTTTGAACCACATCGGCCATTCGTGCTCACACGCGATTGAGCACACTGTGCGGATTCGCACATGGAATGACGGTTCCGTTTTGCCGCGGGGGGCGTCGCGTTCCGAATCCGTTACACTCCGTCAGCGATGCGACACCCCTTGGCGCTGCTGCTGGCGTGCGTGCTGATCGCCGCCGCGCTCACTTACGTCGTCCCGGCCGGACAGTTTGAGCGCCGCGACGACCCGGCCATCAACCGCAAGGTCGTAGTGGCGGGCTCGTTTCACCGCGTCCCGCAGAGCCCGGTCAGCCCGTTCGACGCCCTCGTCGCGGTACCGAAGGGCTTCGTCGACGCGGCTGGCGTGCTGGCCATGGTGTTCATGGCCGGCGCGGCGATCAGCGTCGTGGACAAGACCGGCGCGCTGCGCGGCGGCGTCAGCTGGATGGCCTCGCGGCTGCGGCGGCGGGAGATGCTGATCATTCCGGTGGCATGCGTCGCCTTCGGCGCCGGCGGAGCGGCCGAGGGCATGTGGGAAGAGATCATCGCCATGATGCCGGTGCTCATGGCCCTCTCTCGCGGCGTCGGCTTCGACGGCCTCACGGCGGTGTCGATGAGCCTGGGGGCGGCGGGCATCGGCAACGCGTTCAGTCCGATGAACCCGTTCGGCGTCGGCATCGCCCAACGTTTTGCCGAACTGCCCCTTTTGTCGGGGTGGCAGTTCCGAGTGCCGGTGATGGTGCTGGCGATCGCCATCTGGGCGTGGGGCACCATGCGCTACGCCCGGCGGAACCGGACCGTGCCGTCCGAGGCAGACCTTCCGAATATGGCGCTCAGCGGCCGCCACGCCGCGGTGCTCGTCACGACGGTCGCGGCATTTGCCACCTTCATCTTCGGCGTCATCCAGTTCGGCTGGGGCTTCGAGCAGATGGCCGGCGTGTTCCTCGGGCTGGGCCTCCTGGCCGGGTTGATTGGCGGCCTCGGGATCGAAGGCACCTGCGCGGCCTTCGTCGACGGCTTCGGGTCGATGAGCTACGCGGTGCTGATGATCGGCGTGGCCCGCGGCGTGTTCGTGGTGCTCGACCAGGGGCACATCGTGGACACGATCATCAACTTCCTCGTCACGCCGCTCGCCAGGCTCCCGGTAACCCTCTTCGCGATGGGCATCACGATCGTGCAGTCGCTGCTCACGCTGCCGGTGCCGAGCAGCTCGGGCCGTGTCACGCTCACGATGCCGATCCTGGTGCCGCTGTCGGACCTGCTGGGGCTGTCGCGCCAGGTCACCGTGACCGCCACGCAGTTCGGCCCGGGCGTCGTCGGGAACTTCCTGCCGACCGACGGCGCGCTCATGGCCATCCTCGCGCTCGGCGGCGTGCCCTTCTCGCGCTGGCTCCGCTTCTGCATCCCCCTCTGCGGCATCCTGTTCGTCCTCGCCCTGGCCGCTGTGGCGGTGGCCGCCACGCTCAACCTGCAGTAACGTCGCAGACAGGCGGACCTCCCCACCTCCGCTAAAGCTACGGTGGGTCCGCCGTAGCATTGGCGAAGGCGGAACGGTCCGCCTCTACGATGAAATCGGATCGTCATGGACCTGAACAATCGAGTTGTGATCATTACCGGCGGCAAGCGCATCGGGCGCATCGTCGCCCAGCAGCTGGCGGAGCGCGGCGCCGATCTGGTGCTGTCCTACCGCGGCTCGAAAAGCGAGGCCGAGGCCACGGTGGCGGACGTGCAGGCGCGGCGCCGCCGGGCCATTGCCGTGGCGGCCGACGTGTCGAAGGCGGCCGACTGCGCCGCCCTCGTGGCCGCGGCGGACACGGCGTTCGGCCGCGTGGACGCGCTCGTGAACATGGCGTCGGTGTACGGCAGCAAACCGTTCGACGAGCTCACCGAGGCCGACTTCGACCGCGACCTGGCGATCAACCTCAAGTCGGCGTTCCTGTGCTCGCAGTCGGCGATCCCGGTGATGAAGCGGACCGGCGGCGGCCGCATCGTGAACTTCGCCGACTGGCTGGCCCGCAGCGGACGGCCCACGTATCTCGGGTTCACGTCGTATTACGTGGCCAAGGCCGGCGTCATCGCTCTCACCGAGGCGCTGGCCCTCGAGCTCGCGTCACACCAGATCCTGGTCAACGCCATCGCGCCCGGACCAATCCTGGCGCCGCCGGACATGGATCCCGAGGAAGCGGCGGCCGTCGCCAGAGCCACACCGGTCGGCCGCTGGGGCGGCGAGCTCGAGATCGCCAAGGCGGTACTCGCGTTCATCGAAACCGACTTCATCACCGGCGAAACCCTGCGGGTGGACGGCGGCCGGCACGTCGCGTGAGCCTAACTCGACGACCGCGCCGCGGAATATAATCGCGCGTTCACTTCAGGGAGGGCGAATGCGCATACAGTCGGCACTGGCCAGCACGTCAACTGCACTCTGCCTGGGGCTGTTCGTCGCGGCCTGTTCGTCCAAACCGGCCGAGCCACCCGCGCCGCCGGCGCCCGAACCGCTCACGCTTCCGGCCGACCCCGCCAACTACGCGCCCAATCCGCTGGTGGGGCCGATGACGATTCCCGCGGACAACCCGATGACGGTGGACAAGGCCACGCTCGGCTGGCAGCTGTGGTTCGACACGCGGCTGTCGGGAAAGGGCGACCGTTCCTGCTACGGCTGTCACGTGAACGAGAAGGGGCTCACCGACGGCCTGGTGAAGAACACGAACGCCAACAACGGCATGCCGCTCCCGCGCCACACCCCGACCCTGTGGAACATCGGCTACCACACGGAGTGGTATTGGGACGGCCGCGCCAAGACGCTCGAAGGGCAGGCGCTGGCGGCGTGGAAGCTCGCGAACATGGGCGCCAAGGACCCGATGGTCGACAAGGTGCAGGACGCGGTGATCGCGAAGATCAACGCGGTGCCGAGCTACGCGGCGCAGTTCAAGAAGGTGTTCGGCGGCCCGGCCGACGAGAAGAACGTCACGCAGGCGCTGGCCACCTACATGCGCACGATCGTGAGCAAGGAGACGCCGTACGATCGCTTCACGGCCGGCGATGCGTCGGCGATGAGCGACGCCGCCAAGCGCGGCTGGCAGACCTTCCAGGACGCGAAGTGCAACAACTGCCACCGCGGCCTGCTCTTCACCGATCTCTCGTACCACAATGTGGGCATCGGCGTGGTGGACGGCAAGCCTACCGACGTCGGCCGCTTCACAGTGACGAAGGAAGAAAAGGACACCGGCGCGTTCAAGACGCCGACGCTGCGCGACGTCGCCCGCTCGGCGCCCTACTTCCACGACGGCAGCGTGGCCAATCTGCAGGACGCGGTGACGCTGATGGCGAAGGGCGGGGTTGCGAACAAGTTCCTCGACAAGACCAACCTCGAGGATCGCAAGCTGAAGCCGGAACAGATCTCCGACATCGTCGAGTTCCTGAACGCCCTTACCGAGCCGACGGCGCTGAAGGCAGCGAAGGTTCCGTAAGGAAGATTCCGGTTCCGAGCCGGCGGAGCGCGAGGCTGGTGACGTCGCGGACTCCGCCGGGTCCATCCTGTCCCTCGGGCAGGCGGCCGTCGATGCCCAGCATCGCGATGCCGTGCACTACCGCCCACACGTAGCGCGCCACCGCGACCGCCGGGTCCTCGCGCCGGGCCACGCCGTCGCGCTGCAGCGCCGCGAGCGCGTCCACGAGCAGTTGGAACGCTCGCGTGCCCGCCGCTCGCAGCGACGGGTCGTGATGCTCGCGGCTGCTCCACACACCGAACATCACCCGGTAGTGCGACGGGTTGTCGAGCGCGAAGCGGACGTACGCACTGCCCATCTTCTCGAAACCGGCGATTCCTCCGCCGTCATCTGCCCACGCGCGCTCGAGCGCATCGCCAAGCCCGCGGAAGCCTTCTTCTGAGACCGCGTTGAGCAGCGCCGACTTGTCGGCGAAGTGGCGGTAGAGCGCCGTGCGCGAGACGCCCAGCCGCACGCCCACCGCGCGCAGCGTGAGCGCCGCGGCTCCGTCGTCGCGAATCGTCCGCACCGCTTCTTCGAGAAGGGCCCGGCGCAGGTCGCCGTGGTGATACCGGGCCTTGGGCCTCGCGCCTTTGGCCTTGGGTCCGAGGCCTTGGGCCTTCAGACGTTTCCGGGCTGACACAGCCATTGGCAGGCATCGTAGCGCGTTGGTGTTGACACAGTCAACATTGTCGGGTAGCCTCAATGTTGACAAAGACAACATATGGAGGCTCAGATGGCTCGTTTGTGGCGCACCAGCCGCCCGCTGACCGCGGTCGCCGTGGTCATGCTCGTCGCGTTCGTGCTGTTTGCCGGCGGCATCTTCCTGGACCCGCGCACCATCACCGGCGTGCCCGCCTGGCTCAAGCCGGCCAAGTTCGCCATCTCGACCGCAATCTACTCGCTGACGCTCGCGTGGGTGTTCCGAGCGCTCCCCTCCTGGCCGCGGATGCGGGCAATCGTCGGCTGGACCACGGCAATCGTGTTCGCGATCGAGGTGGCGATCATCGCGGGGCAGGCGTGGCGCGGCACGACCAGCCACTTCAACGTCTCCACGGTGCTCGACGGTGTGCTGTTCGGCCTGATGGGCACGCTGATCATCGTGCAGACGGCGGCAAGCGCCGCGGTGGCGGTGGCGCTGTGGCGCGAGCGCGCGTTCGAGGATCGCGCCATCGGATGGGCCCTGCGCCTCGGCATGACGCTGACGATTGTCGGCGCGGCCACCGGCGGACTCATGACGAGACCGACCGGCGCACAACTCGAACAGGCGCGGACCACCCACGTGATGAGCGTCGCCGGCGCACACACAGTGGGGGCGCCCGACGGCGGCCCCGGTCTGCCGGGCACCGGATGGAGCACCGAGCACGGCGACCTCCGCGTGCCGCACTTCGTAGGACTGCACGCGCTGCAGGTGCTGCCGCTCTTCGTCGTCGCGCTGCGGCGGCGCGGATGGGCCGACAGCATTCGCGTTCGCGCCGCGGTCGGGGCCGGCGTCGCGTATGCGGGACTCTTCGTGGCGTTGCTGGTGCAGGCGCTGCGCGGGCAGCCTGTGGTACAACCCGGCGCCATGACGCCAGATCAGATCTTCTCGATCGTGAACCTGATCGCGCTGGCCGGCTGGGTGCTGCTGGCCGTCCTGCCTGGCCGTCCATGGGTGACGAGCCTGATCACGACCGTGGTGATTCCCGCACTGCTCGCCTCGATCTACGTGGTCGTGCTCGGTCTCCACTGGGGCGACACCGATGGGGGCTTCGGTTCGCTCTCGCAGGTGGCGACGCTCTTCACCAGCCGTTGGGCGCTCCTGGCCGGCTGGACCCACTACCTCGCGTTCGATCTGCTCGTCGGGAGCTGGGAGGCGCGCGACGCCCGCGCGCATGGCATTCCGCACTGGCTGGTGCTGCCGTGTCTGTTCCTGACGTTCATGTTCGGGCCGGCCGGCTGGCTGCTCTACATGGCCGTGCGCGCGACGCGCGGCCGAGCCCTGGCGACGGCGTGACGCTACGCGGGCTGGCGCATCCAGTACCGCGCGGCCCGGCTCACAACAACGCCTCCAATCCCCGCCACCGCCAGGCCGGCTTCCCACGTCGCACGTTCGTCCAGCAGGCTGAAGCCCGTCAGGTTCGCCAGGAAGAGGCCCGCCAGCAGCAGCGCGGCGGCCTGCCAGCGGTGGGAAGGAACCGGCGCGCCGCGGCGCACCAACACCCACCACGTCCACATCGACTCGGCGAGGGACCACAACACCGCCGGGAGGAACCAGCCGGTTGGCTGACCGGGCTCGGCGATCAGGAACGGCACCATCAGAAACATCGAGGCCAGGATGTGACCGGCGACCGTGATTCCGGCGAGAACACCAACCCATACCCGCATCCGCTCCTGCCTCCTGCTTCGCAAGGGTACAATCCGCGCACCATGCCGAAACTCGTCGTCCTGTATCCACCGCCCACCGACGTCGCCACGTTCGAGCGCCGCTATCACGCGGAGCACGCGCCGATGGTGCACGAAAAGATCCCCGGTTTGAAGAAGTTCGTGGCGGCACGGGTGCTGGGCGCACCGGCCGGCGCGGCGCCGTATCAGCGTGTCGCCGAGTTGTACTTCGACTCGATGGAGACGCTGCAAGCGGCGATGGGGTCGGCGGGCGGCCAGGTCACGGTCGCCCACGCGATGGAGATCTCGACGGGCGGTGCGCCCGTTGTCCTGATCGCCGAGGACGACTAGCGCTGTCTCAGCGTCCAGAGTCAGATGCCGAGCTCGTAGCCCGGCTGAAACGCGGTGACGACACGGCGTTCGAGGCCATCGTGCGCGCGCACGGCGGCCGGCTGCTGGCGGTGGCGCGCCGGTTCCTCGGCAACGACCAGGACGCGCAGGACGCGGTGCAGGATGCGTTCATCCGCGCGTACAAGGCCATCCACACGTTCGAGTCGCGGGCGCAGCTGTATACGTGGCTGCATCGCATCCTGGTGAACACGGCGCTGATGAAGCTGCGCGAACGGCGCCGCCGGCCGACAGAGTCGATCGAAGATCTGCTGCCTGCCTACGTGTCCAACGGCCACCAGGCAGTGGCCTCGCGCGACTGGAGCGACGCGGTGCTCGAGCGCAAGGAAACGGCCGCCATCGTCCGCGAAGCGATCGCGATGCTGCCGGATCAGTACCGCGAGGTGCTGGTGCTGCGCGACATCGAAGAGAAGGACACCGCCGAAGCCGCCGAGATCCTCGGCACCACGTCGAACGTGGTCAAAGTGCGGCTGCACCGCGCCCGCCAGGCGTTGCGCACCCTCCTCGACCGGGAATTTCAGGTAAAGGGCGCGTAGCCGGAAGCCGGGAGCCGACTAAAATCGCTCCATGAACCTGCAGAACGCGACGGTGCTGGTCACCGGTGGAACGAGTGGGATCGGCCGCGGCGTCGCCCGTGTCCTGACGCAGGCCGGCGCCAAGGTGGCCGTGACCGGCCGCGACGACGCGCGGCTGCTGGAAGTGGCGCGCGAGCTCGGCGTGCTGGCCGTCAAGGCCG
>Ga0070673_100000591_pt1 | contig 19730 bp, 9 predicted proteins | sample KBSM23metaG_FD_65342 | JGI IMG/M metagenome (GOLD analysis project Ga0070673, IMG submission 65342) | Miscanthus rhizosphere microbial communities from Kellogg Biological Station, Michigan, USA - KBS M2-3 metaG | ecosystem: Host-associated > Plants > Roots > Rhizosphere > Soil ... | reverse complement strand
AAGGAGGCGACAAAATGATTCAATTCAAACTGTACTTGTCAGTCGCCTGCGTTTGCGTTCTGTTTCTTTTGACTGGCGGCAGAGCTCAAGCCCAACGGCAATCACTTGGGCTAACTCCGGCGCTGGTGGACGCGAATGTTAAGCGTGGGCTTACCTACACTCAGAACTTTACTGTCGTTAACAACACTACCACCAGATTGCGCTTTCACTGTTCAGTGAGCGATTACTGGTACGACGAACACAACAACTCTCGACTTTTAGGTCGGCCAGGCACGCTTCCGCGATCGGCGTCTCTGTGGGTTCAGTTTGCTCCCGAAGAAGTGCTCGTGGAACCGAATACTTCATCAACCATCAAAGCAGTCATCTCAGTACCCAAGGACGCTTCGGGTGGTTATTACACAATTCCTTTCTTTGAAGGTGAGCCTGCCGAGAAGCCTAATGACCAAAAAGCCGGTGCCAATTTTGCCGTGCGGCTTGGTGGCTTATTGATGCTGGCTACGGAAGGAGCCTCGGATTATTCCGTCGAGGTAAAGAGTGGAAAAGTTCTACCTCCGTCCGGCTCTTCCGAACTCGAAATCCAACTCGATATTCACAACCACGGAACTTCTCACGTTCGTCTGCGCGGAATGTTTGCGATTCTCGATTCCACCGGCAAGCTTGTAGGCCGCGGACGCAACGAAGAAAAAACTTATCTTCCCGGTCAGCGCGATTTGTACAAAGCCCCTTGGGGTGACGAATTGCCGCCAGGCCACTACACCGCAGTAGTTACGCTCACATATGACCGCGCCGGGCTTGAACCGGCGACACTGGTCTATGAACTTCCCTTCGACATTAAGTAACCAGCCCCAATATCATCATGAGTCCTCGCCGGTGCGTTCGAATACGAGCGGTAGCTGAGATTGCGTTAGCGATTCTCTCTGTCGCCGTGACGGCGCAGTCGCAAGAAACGGCTTCCAACTCGGCGAGTTCTTCAAGCTACGCGTTACGCATCAAGCTCTACATTGGAGAGACGCGGGACCTAACGTGCGACGCTTCGATTCGATCAGCGATGGTTGTAGATCTGGCATCGGTGAAGGCTACGGTCATCAGCGATCGCCTTGTTCGTCTCACCGGTTTGGATTTTGGCGAAACCATCGTGATTGTAACTACGGAAAAAAGTCGCGAGACGGTGATGGTCCAAGTGTTAGGTCATCCGCTTACAGCTCCGATCGCGGCGACGAGCAAGTCCAACACAAACCTTTCCAGTTTTCAGCCGCCACCTTCGGGGCTTTACACGATTTCTTTTAGTCCGCCACAAGGTGGTATCGGTGCTTACGTTAGTCAAAGCCTTCAGTATCGCCAGTCGCTTAGCAACGATCGCAATCTGCACATCGAAAGCGATCTCTTCAAGTTCTTTACCAATCGCTCAAATGCATATGTCTCTCAAACGGCAATTGGGTTCGGTGTTAATCGTCTTGCCCTGGGAGTCAGCAACAGCAAAGGCTCATTAGAGGTTCTTGATAGCGAGGTCAATCTTTCGCCTCTCAGTCTCAATGGTTACACCATTCGTGGATTTCATCTCACTACAAAGAACAGCTCCATTCTTCACGGCGCCGAATTCTTTGCGGGCTTAGCGCGGCCATCGTTATCTCTGTTGGATTCCGGTGGCGGCAAAGTGCTCGGCGGAACCTTTTCCGTCAAAACCACCAAGCATTTGAATATTCGCGCAGGCGCAGTGATGGTCACGCCGGCTCTGGAATCAAGAGGTGCGAGTGGTGGAGTGAGTTCAATTGTCACCGCGGACTACTCCTTGAACGAGGAAACGTCGGCCGGCGGGGAAGTCGCTTATGGAAATGGCGGGATGTCCTGGCGTGGAAGATTTGCCATGCATCAGGGACCGCTGTTCTTCTCCGGCGAAGCATCGCAACTCGACAGCAAATCACCGTTCATTTCAGTAGGAGGGCAAGGCGGCGGTCGATCAACTTTCGCGACTGCAATCAGGTGGCAGGCATCAGCGGGTTTGAACGCCTTCGCAAGTTATAACCAAACAAAGGGAGCACAAACTTTCAATTTGAGTAGGCTCTCCTTCAGCGGATCTACCTTGACGGCTGGAGTGAACTATCGTCCAGGCAAACGCTCGGTGTTTGGACTTCGTTTTTCCGAGCAACGGATCGATTCAACTTCTCCGTTTGCGTTGGCTTCTCAGCTTGAAACAAAAACCTTTGTTGGCACTTCGAGTGTTAACTTCGCTCACAATTGGAACGACAGTCTCGAGCTTCGCTACAACACTAGTCGCGAGCCCGTAGCTGGCGCCGATATGGGGCGAGGATTCGGGTTGCGAAATGAAATACGACACACCGCTGAGTGGTGGTCCGCGACGGCTTACGTCAACTACCAGAACAGTGCGCTTTCACTTTCAAGTCTCGTATTAAGAAACCCAACGTTATTGCCGCCCCTCGTTCGCCAGGCATTCGAAGCGAACCCACAACGTTTCCTCGCAACGAATCGAGATCTTCTTCAACAGATCCTTGGTGACATTGAGTTGCCGCAGACACGTAGCACCGAATTAGGTGTGCGCTTTCAAGCAAAGCTGTCACGTTATACCGCTACCGGAGAGGTGCGGATTGATGACAGCAAGCTCGACGCCCAGTCACAGCGGAATCTTGTCGGCGCGATTAGTTTGGCGATGCGCCTAGATTCAACTAACACGATTGGATTGAACACCAATCTACAACGCTCGCTTCAGGGCGTTGGTCTGTTTGGAAACCAAAATGGCTTTTCATCAATCACGTTGTCGTACACGCGACGCCTCGGCGGAACATCCGAAAAAAGCTTTCTGATGAAACTGTTGGGGCGCGATCACGGCACTGTCAAAGGACGTGTGTTCTCGGATCTGAACGCTGATGGTAAGGACGATCCGCAAGAACCCGGCATTCCACGTGTAAAGGTGCAACTCGATGACGGCCGGACGGTTGAGACCGAGCAAAATGGAAGCTTCAAATTTGATCGAGTAAAGCTTGGCGCCGTCACAGTTCGCCTGGCAGCGGAAGATCTTGGCACACGAATCCGAGCAAGTACTGCAGGCCAGCAGGAGATCAATCTCTCCGCGCGACAAACTGCAAACGTGAGTTTCGGTGTGGTTGATTTCGGCTTCATCTCAGGTCGAGTCTTCAATCAGTTGAACGCAACTGATAACGGGGACTCCACGAACATGCCGGGTATCAACGGCGTTCGCCTAACCCTAACGCCCCACACACAGGGGCTGCCGACGTTATCTCGAGTTACGGATGGCGGTGGAACTTATGAATTCCGCAATCTGGCTCCGGGGAAATACACGGTAGAAGTCGACGCAGACACCCTGCCTGCTTATTTCCGAATGCCCACGCAAACATCCTGGGAGATCGCTGTGCTGCCTGTCAGAGGTTCGTACTTCGATATTCCTTTGTTTGCTCAGCGACGTGTTTCAGGCGTTGTGTTCGTCGATAAGGATGGCGACGGCAAGTTTGATCCTGCGGTGGACCAGGCTATGGCGAACGTCACCGTAACTGCTGGCCAGATCAAAGCGGTCACAGCGCCAGACGGGTCCTACCTCTTGCGAGGTTTACCGGCCGGAAAAATTGAAATTAACGCGACCGCAGAGGGAAGACCGAGTGTTCCTTTCACAGTTGAGCTGCCCCCCGAACCAATTTTGAAATCAGGCTTTAACCTGGCACTTCCAGCTAATCCATGAACTCTTAAGGGAGCAAAGCATTGTCAGACCAACTTCAGACAATTGAACAAAAGCGAATTGAAAAAGCCGAAGTCAGGCTGCAACGCGCGGTCGATCACGCTAAGGCCCTTGAGACCGTGCAGCGTGTATTCACGGGTATCGAGAAAGCAATTCTTTGCTTAATCCCTGAGAGCTACGATACGGGACCTGCTATCACGGTCGCGCGTAGTCTCAAGCAGGCTATCAAAGAAAACGACACGGCCCGCATCGAAGAGGCTGAGGACCATTTTTCAAATGAGCTCTATTTGTGGCATCTAAGTCTGACCACCAGAGACCAGGCCATTCAGGCTTATCATCTGCGGCGCTTCTGTGAAAGGCACGATGTACATCTCGACTCGAAAGTGTTCGAGGCACTGGCCCGTTTCTACCGCGGCCTTCCGCATAGCGAGTTGGCGCAAAGCAAGTATGACTTTGCCGTCACCCGCTTCTTCGCGAACGTAGGCGAGAACGATCAGCGAGAACTCCGTTTCGAAGGAAAGCGATTAGTCGAAGCCGTCGCCAAAATGTTTGAGTCTTGGGGCGAAGATCGAAAGCTGCCGTCAGCAACTCCCGATGAAATTGCCGCAGCAGTTGACGGCTTTCACGAGTTCATGGTCGAAGCGAACACGCAGATAAACGAATTCGAAGGATTAATCAGCAGCGGCTTATTCAACCGAATGCGTTTGTTCAAGCGCGTGATGGGCGAGCTCTCGTATGTCCCCGAGGTAACGGCTGCCGCTATCGAGTGCAACGTCGTCGTCGCAAACAAATTCTCATCGCTGCTCGCTGGTGAAGGTGAACAAATCCGGGAAGCTCCGGCGGTGGTTCGTGATCTAGCTGACATCCTCAGCGACACCACGGTCAACGGATCTGCGTCAGAAACATTCGATGAAACGCAACTGGCAGAACTGGACCAGCAGGCCGAGTCGAATGAGCGCTTGTCCCAACTGCTGAGGTTGCTGCGATTATCGAATAGTTACGAAACGAGCCCCTCGGAAGTTGGCGCGCAAGGAGATGCCGCCGCTGTCGACGATGAAAGCGATGCCGTTCCGGCTGAGTTGCCTTTAACACTCTCGAGCCTCGCGGAGGAGGCCGAGAACAAGGAGCTCATCGCCGAGTTCTTGCGCACACGGTTATCGGAAGAGCGACAATCACTTGACCCCGTCAATTTTCTGGCTCCCCTCGCTGAGCCGTTATCCGATGACGATTACGAAGAGCGAGAGGTCCGGCGAACTTCGCTCTCGCTCATCCTCTGGGCCGAAAAGTTGTTGAGGTTCAAACTCATCAGCAACGATCAAATCGACGACCGTACAGAAGTAGAGCTGTCGGAAATTCTGGCGAAGATGCAGCAGACGGATTCAGCCTTACGGGGATTGATCTCGGACGCGCGAGCTGGCTCGCATCTGCATTCGGTCGATCAATTACTTCACATCTCGAATCACCTGTTGGGATCTCGCCTTAAATTACAGTCTGTTTTGGTGCAGCGAGCCGGTGAATTGGCAAGGCAGAAATTAAGTACTCCGCGAATCGAGATTCAACCGCCAGCGCCGCCGATCAAGCTGATTCTCCCGAAGTTTGGAAAGAGACAGGTACTCGCCATCGCCGCAACTATCGTTTTAATAGCCTCCGCCGGTGTGGTCTTCAGGTCTGTCAATGATCGGAGCAGTGCCGCGATCGCAAGACGCGATAAAGAAGTTCAGATGCTGAACCTTGCGGATCTTCCCGGCTCGGAAATGTTGATAAATGCCCGAACCAGAAAAGAGCTGCTGGTGGGCGTTGTCTCGAGAAAATGGAAGATGGCCACGGATGAGGAAAAGACGCAAGAGCTCCAGGCGTTATTGCGCTTTGGCAAACCTATCGGAGTGCAGACCGTGATGCTAGTTGACAGCAGCGGTGCCCAGATGGGAAGCGCATCCGAATCAAGTGTGGTTCTGGAATAAGATTCGTACCAATCAATGGACCAGCGGTCAGCGATAAGTCAGAACCACCTGCGGTAGCGGGTGGGTCAACGTTAAGGATGAAGTAGGGAGGCTGAAGGCTGAAAAGCGAGAGCTACAACTCGTCGCCTTTTCATCCTTCAGCCTTTCGCCTTCATCCTTTCGCTGGACTTTTCTCCGCCGCCTTACTAAAGTCCGCCTTCTGTAACTCAACAGCCGTGAGGATTGCGTGCTTCGCTTTGGATTAGTTTCCACTGTCGTTTCATTTGCGCTTGCGATAACGACCGTTCCGGTTGCCGCGCAAAAACCAGCCGACATGACGGCAAAGACCAACTTGTTATTAACCGAGGAGAGTGCTTCGCATTTCGCGGAGCTGGCGTTGAAGTGCGTTAGCAGAGAACTGCCCAACAAGCCTGATCATGTCATCAACGACGCAAATGATTTGAAAAGTCCGCGCGCCGCGCATCCAGCTTTCTATGGTTGCTTTGATTGGCATTCTTCAGTGCACGGTCACTGGATGTTGGTGCGGCTGCTGCGGCAGTTTCCAAAGCTGCCGACAGCAGCGCGTATTCGCAGCGCGCTTGATGCGAATCTATCAGCGGAAAATATTCAGGGCGAAGTCGCGTATCTTAAACAGGCCAATCGCCAATCGTTTGAACGGACTTATGGTTGGGCATGGTTACTAAAACTCGCAGCCGAACTGCATGGCTGGAACGATGCTGATGGAAAACGCTGGGAGCAGAATTTAAAACCGCTCGCTGATGCTCTCGTAGAAAAGTATGTAGCGTTTCTTCCAAAGCAAACTTATCCGATTCGAACCGGGGTTCATCCCAACACGGCATTCGGCATCAGCTTCGCGCTCGACTATGCGCGAGTAGTAAACGACGAGCGGCTAACGAACTTGCTGGAAGAGCGAAGCCGCACTTACTACTTCGCCGACGCAGATTATCCCGCCGCATGGGAGCCCGGTGGTGAAGATTTCTTTTCGCCTGCATTAATGGAAGCTGACTTGATGCGTCGTGTGCTTTCACCCGCAGACTTTCAGAAATGGTTCCACCGGTTTCTGCCGGGTGTGGATAAAGGACAACCGCAGACACTCTTCCACCCAGCCACCGTAACCGATCGCAGCGATCCAAAAATCGTTCATCTCGATGGCTTGAACCTGAGTCGCGCGTGGTGCATGCGCAGCATTGCAGCGGCTCTGCCAAAAGGCGATCCAGCACGAGCCTCACTGGCCCAGGCAGCTAATGAACATGCCAACGATGCGCTGGCCCACGTTGCCAGCGGCAACTACGAAGGCGAGCACTGGCTAGCTTCGTTCGCAGTACTAATGCTCGGCACGCCCGCACCGTAAACTTTCGAGCGCGCAGCAACTCAAATCTAAAACACGCTTCCCACCGTGAACGAACGTTCCAAAGGTTTGTGTCGCTTACTGAATTCCTCCCATTCAAGACGCTCGGCTTCCCACTCCGCCATTGTCTTGTGAAATGAAAACTCAAATCGATAATCCATGCCGCTGCCGTCGAGATGCCAAAAGAATGGCCCGTTGAGTTCATCTGCCATCGCGCGGCAAATCGGACAGTCGTCATCAATCATTGCCGCCTTTCCAGAGATTGCCATGGGAGTGCGCCGCCGCTCCCAATCCATCACCAGGCCCGGCGCCTTTCCTTGATATTCATCATCCGGCGTTTCCAACCAAACATTTCTGATCTTCAGCAATCGTTCCGCTTCCTCGTTAACTGTCGCGCGCGGATTTTCCTTGCGATGTTTGACTGCCTCGCCTAATAGCATCCGCACTAGATCGTAGTAAACGACATTCTGGTGCGTGCCGTAGCCACCGTATCTATAGGCATGCGAACTCGGAAGTAGTGACGGCGGACACTCACCGAGAAGTGACCACTGCAATTGTCGTGAATGCAAATCGAAATCGATGTATTCAAGGCGCTCGAGCAACACCTCGCGCGGTGAACGTCCTTCGAGATCGTCTCGCGCAGTCATTAACCATTTCACGTGAATGTTAGTAATCAACTCTTCGGCTTCGCACTCTGCAGCACCAAAAACCTCCTGTGCAATGAAGCTGCACAATGGGTTCCCAAACAATACTTCGCGTGAATCTCGCCAAACGATTGAGCGTCGCGCCGCCGCGCGTTCGCCACGAACACCTTCGTAGGCAGCAACCGAAGTTACGTATAGCCAATCGTTCGGAACTCGATAGGGAAGGTAAGTCTCTGTTAGATACTCGCCGTTGTGATAATGCACGCCGTACGTCGGCGGCATCTTTCGACGTGGTATGGCCAGTGATTCTTCGCTCTCCGCGCAGAGCGTTACAGCTTGGCTGATTTGATCCCCGCTTTCATCGTCGTCGGACATTGCAAGCGGCGCGGAGTAAGTCGAGTCCACCATCAGTACTCGTGCTATCAAATCAATGATGACGAGGCCGGCCTCGAATGGCGTGAAATCCTCGCCCGCCTTGAACGGCACTGTCAAAGGTGCGTCATCAGTTGGTTGTTGGAAGCGCGCGAGCGCCAATTCAAGTTCGGATATTGTTTCAGGTTCCGCGCTTAGTGCTGCGATCAGGCGATCACTTACTCCACCATGAACTTCACCATTGCGCGCTTCGGAAGAGTCGATGAGATTTATTCTGAGGTAGCTCACGTGGTTGTCTCCTTGGTGTTGGTTCCCGCTGTTGGCAGAGCTCAGCTAAGGCATCGTCAAAAGAATTGGCGACGCTTCGACAGCATCTGACGGTCACGTAAATCAACTGATTTTTTTCTGGTGGGATGTGAGCGCGGCGGAATGTATCACACGCTGTGCGCGTGTCGAGAAAAATTTTGAAAGCCGTGGAAGCGAACTACAGAGCTTATGCAGACTCGCAAAAGGTACCACCGGAATCTTTGTACTTAGTTCTTGGTTCTTGTGCCTCGTGCGTTCTACATAGAGTCGCGATCACCATATAGACCAAAAACTAAAGACCGAAGTCCACTGAGACAAACATCCCTCGCCGCATCTGCCTACTGCCTACTGCCTACTGCCTTCTGCTTGCTGCTTCTGTCCTTCTTGACCTGTTTCAATCGCACTCTATAATGAAAACCCAACGTGGCGGGGTAGCTCAGATGGTTAGAGCGTGGGATTCATAACCCCAAGGTCGGCAGTTCGATCCTGCCCCCCGCTACCAACTTTCCAGCACAATCAGCGACTTCCTAAAAGCGCCAAGGCTCCCGGAGCATCACTTGTGACGGTATTGTGACGCGCTGATTTTTTAGCAGCACCGCTTCACCCGACCCGGCCGGGACGCTTCGCACATACCGACGGCTCGTCGAAATGTTCGCATGTCCCATCAGTTCGGCAATCGCGTAAGCGTTAAAGCCAGCCTCGCCTAGTCTTGTCCCGAACGTGGCCCGCAAGTCGTGCCAGACCAAGCCGAAGATTTTGGCGTCCGTACAGGCGCTCGTGAACGCGTGCTTAACGTCCGTGTATGGGCCACCCGTAGCCGGATTAACCCAAACATAGTCATCAGGACCCTTGCCTTTACAGAGTTCGAAAAGAACTTGCCGAACCTCTGAATTGATCTCCACTGTGAGCGTCTTGCCGCTCTTCGTTTTGTCAAAGACCACCAGGTTGCGAAAGAAATCAACCTGTTTGACTTTGAGATTGAGTTGTTCGCTCTTACGGGCACCGGTCCCGATCGCAACTGGAATCATTGATGCCAGATGCTTTCGGGCCGTGCCGCATTGAGCAAGCAGAACTGGTTCTTCGTCAGGCAGAAGATACCGATAGCGCTGGTTTTGAAGCTTGAACTTACTAACCCGAGAGCAAGGGTTGAACTCAGCCAGGCCTAAGCGAACGGCCAGACTGTAAATTCGCGACAACAGCTCCAATTCGCGATTAACAGACGCAGCTTCATACTTGATGAAGACAGGCGCCATGAAGGAGTGTACGCATAACCCCGTTACCGAAAGCAGGACGGTGCCAGAGTTAAAAAATGACACGTTGAGCCACGACAATCGCATTGATGGCCATTTGGACCAATAGGCCTTCTCGTGAGGCTAATGGGGCAAATTTTTGCGTCTAGGAGTTACCATCATCATTGACCCGCAGCCGGAAGAGGGATTAGTATGGCCGCGCTCACCTTGTGCCCACACATTACCTCACTCGGCAGGAAGCACTTTCGAATCCTGTAACTACATTCTAAGGTGAATAGGCGCTCTTTTGGAGAGGTGCGCCCTTGGATTAACTATTTGAAAGGCTTCTCGATGTCGCATTCGTCATCGCGCAGAGTTCTGACCACCGTCGCGCAAACCAATTACCGCTCTACAAGAGTAAGATTCACGTTAGCCTTCCTGATTTGCGCGTCACTGCTGACATCATCAGTCGTCTTAACGCAGTCGGCGAGCGGTCATAGCGCTCCTCAGTCTCGAATGGGACATCCGGAAGCAGGTGCTCCAGTTGGAACGTGGCCGGATCTGGACCAGATCCGCGGTAAGCCGCATCCAGCGCCGCACACGCCAGATGCACCGCGTTCGCTAATTCGCGGACGTAGGAAACCGTTGCAGCCGCGAGCGGGACGCAAAGTAGGTGACCCGGGGACCGATCGGGTCGCAACGATTGGCAAACCGTCGAAAACCATGGTTGGTTATGCGGAAGCCCAACCGCCGACAGCAAGTAGCCACATTGCTGCTCGCGGACTACACCATGCGTTGAATTTGTCAGCCGGATTAAAGCGGGGCTTGTCGCGCCCGGTGCCGCCAGTCACTGGCGATGATTATCTGCAAGGATGGTTCAGCACCGCTCTCAACCGCTCCGCGACAACTACCGAAGCAGCCTATTGGAGCGATATCTTAAAGGCGGCCTACTCGCATGGGCAAAGTTCAATGGTACTGTCTGTACGGGAGTTAGGTAAGACACTCTTTGAATCAAGTGACTATGCGGCCCGCAATCGCTCAAATCAAGATTATGTGTCTGACCTCTATCATACCTACTTGCTGCGTAGCCCCGACTCCGGTGGCTGGAGTTACTGGGAAGGTCAGGTACCCTTAATCGGACGAGAGAACGTGCGCCGTGCCTTCGATGAATGCGGCGAGTTCGTTTCAGATGTAGCCACAGTTAGTGTAAGTGGCAGTGCTTCGTCCACCGTAACTTCAGCAGTTACTGCCCGCGTAGACCTCGTCAATCAATCAGGTAATCAACTTTTGCCGCGCGACGCCGAGTGGAGTCTGCCCATAGTGAGTCTCGCGGGACGCGGATTGGATCTCGGACTGAGTCTTTCATATTCCTCGTCAGCTGTGTGGACCCGTTCGGGCCCATACATCTACTTCGATGATGACAACAGCTCGCTTAGTCCCGGATTCCGGCTTGGTTTCCCTACGGTACAGGAACTTTTCTTTAATGCCGAGACTGGACAAAATAGTTACCTACTCATTACTTCAGCAGGGAGCCGCACCGAACTCCGTCAAGTGGGCTCGACGAATGTCTACGAGGCGGCCGATTCATCTCACCTGCAACTGACAGATAACAGCGCCAGTAGTCCCAGCCGTTTGTTGCTCCGACCTGCGGACGGTGCACAGATGAGCTACACCAAGATTGAAAACGAATGGCGCTGTATTGAGATCAAGGACCGCAACGGCAACTATCTGACGATCAACTACAACTCGTTGGGTGACTTGACGAGTGTTGTCGATACGTTGGGACGTACTTTGAGCTTTGTATACGACAGCAATGCCAATCTAACGGAGATTGACCAGACGTGGCATCGGGATTTACAAACTGGCGGCCAATCTAATGAGACACACAAGTGGGCGACATTTGGGTGGGGAACGACCACCATCCAGCCAGGGTTCTCAGGTATCAGCATGAGCGGGATAGCAAACGGCCAGAGCATTCCCGTGTTGACTATGGTCGGTCTTCCGGACCAAACCTATTACAAGTTTACTTATACGAGTTCAAACTTGGGGCAGGTGGCGCGCATCACGCATTATGCATCGGACAGTAACCCCGCCACTGACTATCACGAGCGCGCACACACGAACTTTACTTATAACGCTACAGACGATGTCACTCGGCTGACAGACACGCGCGAATCTGCCGAAAACTGGACTGGAATAAACAGCGTGCCGAGTGAAGTCATCACCCAATATGGTTATGACAACAACAATGCTTACTGGTTAGTAACCTCAGATGGCACGGTATACAAGGAATTCTATGGCTTTGGCTGGCAGAAGCGACTGGTGCAGCAAACTCAAACTTGGTCGGCTGATGGCACCGAACAAAAATGGACCAGCACGGCGTGGACACAGGACAATACCAGCGTCGGATATTTGTTGAACCCGCGCATTACAGAGACCAACATTTACGATGCGAGCGGAAACCGGCGGCGCACGGGCTATGACTACGTTACAACTTTCAATCTGCCGCAGTGTGTAATCGATTACGCAGCGGATGCCACCACGGTAATTCGTTACACTTGCCGGGGATACAATGAGGACAGCGCGTACATCAGCCGCCGCATTATTGGGCTACCTGCAGTTGACAACGTATTCGACGGCAACTGGACGTATTTCTCAAAAACCACTTATTCCTATGACTGGCATACTGGCTACATGTCCACGGATGCTCCTTCTGTGCAACATGACACGACTAATTATGGTTCGACGTTTGACGTGGGCCGGGCTGTCTTGACTGGTGTGAAGCGTTACAACATTAACTATCCAAGCGACGATAACCAAGCGATTTGGGTGATGCAGCGCGGTTACAACCTTGCAGGCGGCACAACTTTTACGCGGGACGCAGCGGGCCATCAAACAAACATCAGTTATGGAGATTCATTCTCAGATAGCAACAACAGCCGTAACACACTGGCCTATCCAACCCAGGTAAAAGACCCGGACTGGAACGCCTCAGCAGCCCCAAACAATTATGCTACAGCTCAATACAATTTTGATTTAGGAGCCTTGTTTCGAGACCAGGGTCCACCGCCGAAAGATCCGAGTACGGGAAATCCTTACACGAGCTGGTCTGCGCTGAAAAGGTACTACGACACCGCCGGTCGCCCGGAAATTACGAAGAACGAATTCAACGGTGGCTACACTCGCTATGTTTACGGGCCTTACTATCTGGAGAGTTATTCCAGCGTGAATACTGCCGGTGACGACAAGTACGTCTTTCAAACCTTCGACGGGGCTGGGCGCGTAATCGGAGAGGGAAGTAGTAATCCAGGCATGACGGGCCCGTACAAGGCACAAAGGAACGTCTACGATGACATGGGCCGGTTATTGAAGCGCTCGAACCCGGCGGAGATCACTGGCAGCTGGGTGACTGTGGGCGATGACGCTGCGGGGTGGCTGTATACCACGCAGACGTACGACTGGAAGGGTAGGCCATTGGTAACAACCAACCCAGACTCCACGACGAAGACTGCCAGCTACGGCGGTTGTGGCTGTGCGGGTGGCGAAGTGGTGACGCTGACGGATGAGGGAACGATCGACAATGGCACTGCCAAGCGGCGTCAGCAAAAAGTCTATAGCGACGTGTTAGGACGTAGCTGGAAAACTGAAGTGCTCAACTGGGAAGGGGGCAGTGTATATGCGACTACCATTAGCACCTACAACGTGCGCGATCAAGACACATTGATCCGGCAGTACGCGGGCGACCAGAACTCCGGTACATACCAGGACACTACGGCTACCTATGATGGCTACGGGCGGCTGCAAACGAAGCATCTGTCTCAGCAAAGCGCCGGGACCGCTACCAGCTACACCTACAACTCTGACGACACCGTGGCCTCAGTAACGGATGCACGGGGTGCCTCGTCAATCTATAGCTACAACGGACGGCACTTGCTCACAGGTATCAGTTATAGTGTTCCTTCGGGCTCAGGCATCGCCGTCCCAGCGTCAGTCGGCTTTTCTTATGACGCCGGAGGCAATCGAGCCTCGATGACCGATGGGTTAGGAAGTAAGACATATGCCTACGACCAACTCTCACGCCTGCAGTCAGAGTCGCGAACGTTTGCCGGAGTAGGCACGTTTAATCTTAGCTATGACTACAATTATGCTAGCCAGCTAAAGAAAATCACGGACGCCAGCGGAATCGCCATCAGCTATGGCTATGATGAGACCGGTCAACTCACAGCTGTAACCGGCTCCGGAACGCTTTACGCGGGCGTGTCCACTTATGCGTCCGGATTGAAATATCGCGCCTGGGGTGGTCTGAAGCAACTTGTTGATGGCCTCGGATACACCGTGACGCTGGGCTACAACGCCCGAGCGAATGTAAACCACTTCGACATCAGCAGCGGCGTAGTCAATCAAAACTATGACTCTTACAACGACGGTCGCATAAGTGTCGTGCATAACACAACTGACCAAGACTTTGATCGAGCATATTCCTACGACCACGCTGGTAGGTTAACTGAGGGGAAGAGCGGCTGGGATGTCAACGGTTCGCTATATATCGGCATTCCCTACCACGAAACCTTTGCGTACGACGCGTTCAGTGACCTGACGGCGCGCGGCAGTGAATCCTGGGACAACTTCAGCGATACCGATGCGGCCACCTACAACAATTATAGACGTAGCGGTTGGGGCTATGATGCTGATGGACGAAATACGACGGAGGGTTCGCGTACCAATGTTTTCGATGGCGGCGGCTTACAAACATCAATGAGCACTACCGCAGTCCTGCTAAATTCGTCGTCGTATACCGTCACGCAGAATTTAGCGTACGATGCCGATGGAGCGCTTTTGAAAGAAGTAACGACACAATCGAACGCTCCGGGCTATTCCAATACTACCTATCACTTGCGCTCTAGTGTATTGGGTGGAGCGGTGGTTGAAGAGCTTAACAGCAGCGGTCAGAAGTTCGTTGGGTATGTGTTTTCGCCCAGCGGCGCGCCATTGGCGAAACAAAGTGACAACGCGGTAACCTGGACCCACTACACGTCCGCTAGCACGTCTCTTTACACTAAGACTTCGGGTAGTTCTGCAACCGGCAGAACTGAATTCGATCCTCTGGGTGCCGACGTTGCCGTCACCGCGCCAGCCGACCCGCCGCCGACGGAAGGCGAAGGTGACATTGGGGCGGGCCACTTTGCCGGCATTCTGGATGCGCGGTGGAGTGATATGTTCAATCTCGACGGAGGATGCATGATCGATGGCGTGGCATCCTCCTGTGGTTTAGCCATGGGGATCGTCAACGCCGGTGCTGCGGTGATAGGCCCAGCCCAGACAACGAGGTGGAACTCCCGGCTCAATAACGGTCAAGGAGGATATCAATTCTTTCATGCGTGGGCTAACGGAACGCAAGGATGGAGTGCTTTTGGTTGGGTGCCAGAAAGCGATCCGCATGGACAGGGGCCTGCCCCGACGTTGAATAGAAAAACGCCCGTCGAAAACGCCCGAGATAGGTTTATTGCTCGGGCAGCTATTCAGAAAGGTTTCGATACGGAGGATGACAATGATCTTTACGAATCGCCCAGCTACTGGTTCCTTATACCGCAGAACACCAAATCGGATTGCGGTACGTTTGTTGATCAGTTAGTTGCTCTGGCGCGTAAACAAACGAAGGGCGCCCGAAATCTCTACAAAGTAAACGTCGGTCGCGGGATGGGGGTTGGTGCTAAGAACCGGTTCGGCGGTGGACATGATGATCCCGATCTTAAGAACAAGACGGATGGCTTCCACCAGTACCTGATTTCCGGCGGACAAGGTGCTGATGTCTATAAGCACATCTTCGGCATTGCCGGCGGTGTACTTATCGGGAATCGTTATATTGGCATGACCGTTACTCCTCAACCCGGAGCACGCCCTGCGGACATTGGCTGGGAAGTTGTTTATTCTCAGTTAGACGCGGATAAAGCCCAACTCAACGATCCTAGGCATAAAGATGAAGCAGAGGCCGAAGTTAATGACGACTACGCCGGTATTGACGTTGGAAAGTGGATGGGTCAGGCGATAGACGGTACCATGACCCAGAACGAACTGAGAGAGAAAATCTTTAACAGGCTATGCGATCATTGAGAAGATGTAGGAGAACTTATGACAAGTCGGATTTTAGCCGTTTCCTTGATCATTGGTGCGATTGCGATCGGTATTGCCGGTTATGCCATTAAGCGGCCGAGGCAGCCAGCGACGATGTGGACCATTCAATCTCCTCACCAGGTATACAGGATTGATTTCGCCGGACTGCCGGCCGTCCCGTCGTGGCCATTCACTAAATCTCATGAATTAAAGAATCGAAGAATTACAGCAAACGTTACAAAGAACGGCACGGCTTTAGTTCAAGCTGCGCTGGTTTACGATGGAGATGCTTACGACTCGAGCTTTACCACGCTCTACCCCGATCATGAGTGGCTTTCCGAGAGCACCGTCCACCTTTGGCAAAAAACCGGCTCTCAGAATCCCCGCGCAATTCCAGGCGAAATCATTTTGACCAATGAGTCACGACAGAACCTGAAGTACGCCTATATAGCCGCTGGCAAAACGAACCTCTTTCTGCTTTTCGAGATTACCCCAGAAGATCGAATTACTTTACCAGTGCAATTGCAACACTGGGAAGAAGTAATAGGCTGTGAGGGGAAAATTGCTGACCGCGATTTATCATATAGTTCAGGGAACTTTTCATTATCAACCGCCGGCAAAGCTGGAACTCGGTACCGTGTAAGATTTGACGAGCATGGGTGTACCGTTACAAGAGACGAGTAAATCGAGCCTCTTTTGTTAGCAACGGCCTTAACAGGCATAGAGCCTCCCAAAATTCCGTTGAAGGCGCTCATAAGTGCTGTAATAGTCGCTCAGCACTTGTGCCTGTCAAGTCGGAGGTCGCAAATCAAATCAAAAAAGAGCGATGGAACATGAGTTCCATTGCGTGATAGCTTGCGACGGTATTGTGACGGCAATTCAGAGAAGCCATTGCCATTGCATATCAATCCGTCAAGCTGTATATAAAACCTCCCAAAAATCGTCGTACTGCAACCTTTGAATTTGATACTGTTAAGAAGAAGGTAGGTAAGGGATTCATAACCCCAAGGTCGGCGGTTCGATCCGCCCCCCGCTACCAACTACTCTTACGCTTCGATAATTTACAAAGACCAACTCTTCCTACGATAAGGCCTGGCCAATTTGTGTCCACCACGAACGGCACGGAACGTGTACAGCACAGCACCCCATGTTAAGTGATGGGAAGAAATGTGAATCACTCCCACACGTGAGTGCTTAATGAACTACTCGTAACTAAGGACTTAAGTTTGCCCCCGACCATGGGACCAATACGCCCAATCTCTCCACTGAAATCCTCTCCAGCGAAGAGGGTTCTCATAGCGGCGTAAGGCCAGCAACTGCAACTGCTAAGTTCAATGATTAGGTTGAGGAGTTTTTTAATAGCCACAAAGGAAAGTGGACTTACGGGTCGGGGATTTTAACGAAAGTCAGTGGCCATCACGATATCGCTGCCACTCTGATCCATCTGAACGATGAGAAGCCACCGTCCATCAGGCGAGACAGCTAATCCCGGATCCGTTTTTAAGAGAGGGACGTCGAGTTTGGCGATGGGTATAATCTTGCCAGTTGCGAAACTGAAAAACTCGATGGTTGGGTGTGAGGTTATTTCGGCCGTAGCGAAGTAGATGCCCTGATCATTGATGGCCCAGTAACGCCACATGCCCGCACGATGTTGGTCGAGCACCGGGCTTTCTTCCCCGCCGCTGACTGGCACTCGCCAGATGCCGGGTACGGCACGCCCCTTTGAATAATAGAAATACTTTCCATCGGTTGATTCGAAGCCCTCGAAGCCACCTTGATTTGTTACTTGTACTGACTGGCCACCTTCTGGTGGTACTTTCCAGATCTGCATGCTGCCGCTGCGCGTGCAACCGAAATAAACCCAGCGACCGTCTCGAGACCAACTCGGAGTGATGTCTTCATCCGTATCAAACGTCAGACGACGCGGCTTGCCGCCATCGGCGTTGATAATGTAAATATCTGCGTTTCCTTCAATCCACGAATCAAAAGCGATCTGCCGACCATCGGGAGACCAACGTGGAGTGCCCGTAAGTGGGCCGCCGATACTTGTCAAAGGCCGAGGATTGGATCCATCGCTGTCGCAAATCCAGATTTCGAAAGTCCCAGAGCGGCGTGATGCAAAGACAATTCGCTTTCCGTCAGGCGAATACTGAGGACCGTTGTCTTCCAGTGTTGAAGAGATCAGCTTTAGCGGCGGGCCTTCTTGTCCTCCTGACGCGTGCAATGCGATCCGCCAGATATTGCCGTCTATCATTGACTGTGTGTATGAGAGATGATTTCCCTGGCGTGAAATCGTTGGGCTGTAAATATCTCGCTCGGCGGTTGTCAGTCGCTCCGGCTGAGAGCCCGCAATTGAAGTCTTCCAGAGGTTATAGGTGCTCCCGCCTCGTCTTGAAGCAAAGACAATCTCTTTTCCATCCGAATTCCAACTCAGACCCCGAATGGAACTGTTATCAAAAGTAAGGCGTCTCGGCTCACCGCCGCCAACCATCGAAAGAAGATAAACGTCCGCCGTGGCGATGCTAACGGATCGGACAAACGCCAGCGTCCTTTGATCGGGCGAGAAAGCTGGAAAAAAATCACCGACCGATCCAGTCGGTGGTGAAGTGAGTTTTATTTTCTCTCCCGTTTCCGTCGAGATCGAAAAAATGCTGAAGGGTTGTTGCTGTGACGTCTTATCTGGTACTGCCAGTAGTTTGCCGTCCGCGGAATAACTCAGCGTGTTTCCGATTACCACGGGTCGATAAGGGAAGACATCTGCGAGCTTTCGTTCCGCTCCACCTAAAGCTGGAACCAGGAATACACCGCCATCGTTGGCGGACTGGCGCAGAAAAGCAACATAGTTACCGTCCGGTGACCAGACAGGATCCGTGTCTGGCGCAGAATTAAAAGTCAGACGAAGCGGCCGTTCGGCGCCGATCATCTTGACGTAGATATCACTGTTGTCTTCCTTCTCACCATTCCAGACAAAAGCAATCTGCCTGCCATCAGGTGAAAACGCCGCCTGGTCTTCGTTACCCGGCAAACTCGTGACCGGAGTGATCCCAAGAAGAGAAGCCGGCGCTTTTGCTACGGGCCGCATCAGAAACCAGATCCCAAGAGCAACGATCGCTCCCACCACCAAGAAAACCATGGGCAGAACAAAACGACTTACAGTCAAATGTTTGAGTGTTGATTCCGTCTCAAAAGACTTGACTTCGACGGGCTCCTCAGCTTCAAAGGAGGGCTTTCCATTCTTCGGAGCCGCGTTGTTACGACTTTGCCTCTCGCTGTCCGAGGTAACATGAGGAGATAGAGTCTCTTGATCCGTCAGGATTGTTGAGGTCTCTTCCGCCCACACCTCTCGCACGCCTGCGACAAACCGATAACCGCGTTTCGGAATCGTCTCGATATAGTGTTCTGATTGTTCCGAGCCCAGGACCTTCCTCAAGAACGACACGTTCTTAGCCAGGTTGACCTCTTCTACAAAGGTATCCGGCCAAACCTTTTTCATCAGCTCGGTTTTGTCGATTACGTGCCCGCCATGTTCTACGAGGACCAACAAAGTGTCGAAAGCCTTCGGGGTGAGGGGAATGTGCTGTCGGTCGCGGAGCAGCAGGCGCTCGGTCGCGTCGAGGCGGAAAGGTCCGAATTCGTAAAGATGTCTGACCTGCTCGCTCATAATATCCAGAGGAGTGTTATCACAACATCATGGACCGAGGACTTCCAAAAGTTTACCAAAACTTTTCCAAGACTTAGGAAAGACTTTTTACACTTTTGAGGCCATAACTTGTCACCATTATTAGAAGGTATCCACCTCAAACGACATCGGAGCTCCAACCCCGTGGTCGGCACTCTATAGCGCGCGGTTTTTTCGCCCTGCGCGCTGGCAGCTTTCCTTCATATTGCTCTTTTCCGGCGACTATTCTCGGAGGTAGGCATCATTCTAGCGCAGAAGCGGTACCAGCATAAGAGCAGGCGACGCCGTTGTTATCGCTAAGGAGGCATCCATGAATAAGGCAAGACGCGTTTGGCTATGCAGGATTCTAGTGGCCGTAGTCGTGAGCCTGGTCT
>Ga0070673_100000584_pt1 | contig 19786 bp, 20 predicted proteins | sample KBSM23metaG_FD_65342 | JGI IMG/M metagenome (GOLD analysis project Ga0070673, IMG submission 65342) | Miscanthus rhizosphere microbial communities from Kellogg Biological Station, Michigan, USA - KBS M2-3 metaG | ecosystem: Host-associated > Plants > Roots > Rhizosphere > Soil ... | reverse complement strand
TCCGTCCACCCTTCGCTCCGCCGCTCCCAGCGCGTGACGACGTCCTGCCGGTCGAGCGCCAGCAGACCCGTCGCCGGCGCTGCCACCGCGACGATGTCCGGCAGCTCCAGCACCGCCCGTGGCGCGGCGCCGCGCACGTCGAAGATGCGGGCGACGCGGGGGTTGTGCACCACCGTGAAACCGGCCTCGAGGGGAATCGGCGGCAACCACGTATCGGGTCCGCCCGCGGGCAGCTCGATCACACGCACGGCCCGAATCCTACGGCAAGTTCGCGACGGCGACGACGGCGTGTCGGCGTGAGGCCGCCGCGAGCAGCAGGGCCGCGACAACGGGCGCGAGCGCCGCGACCACGAGCACGAACCTCTCCGCGGCGCCGGCCGCGCGCGGGAGATTCCACCAGATCGCCTCGAGGGTCGTCGCGACCGCGTCGGCCCCGACCGCGGCCAGCAGCAGATAGGCCAGCGAAGCCCGCCAGCGCCGTCGCAGCGTGAACAACCCGACGGCGACGAGGACGTCGAACGCCACCCATCCCCACTTGAAGGCTGGATGCGGAAACCAGCGACGCCACTCGCAGCAGGCGAGCAAGATCGTCCACGGGACCAGCAGCAGCGCCAGCAGACTGACGAGCAGTGCCGGTCCCCGCGCCAGCGTCTCGATCCCGAAGCGAACGAAGTTGCCGTGCGCGAACGCCGCCAGCGCGTCGACGATGGCGCGCGCGGCCGACGTCTCCCGGGGAAACGACAGGTACACCGGATCCCAGCGGGCGGGCTGCAGCTTGGCCTTGAAGGCGCGCAGGCCCTCGAAGTTGAACAGGCCGCGTCCGGCGCGGCGCGCGACGCGCAGCGGGGCCGCCACCCGGCCCGCCAGCGGCGCCAGACCCAGCGTCACCAGCGAGAGGCCGCGCGCGGACGCGTCGCGCATCGCCGCGTCGATGAGCGCCTCGGCCGTCCCGTTCGGGGCGTCCGGCGCGCGCAGCAGGTTCTGCAGCAGCCAGCCTTCGCGTCCATGAATCGGCGCGACCGACAGGATCCCGACCAGCCGCCCCGCGCACTCGGCGAGAAAGAACGGGCGATCGGGCAGGAAAGCCAGCGGATCGACCCGGGCCAGGAAGCCGAGCGGCGCGAGCTCGCGCGCGCCCCGCCAACGTTCCACGAACCCGCGAATGGCGTCGCGCATCGGTGTTCCCGCCGCGGTCGCCGCGTGCGCGTCGGTGACACGAACGCGGACACCCTTGGCGCGCGCGCGGCGCAGCTGCTCGCGCAGGCTGGAGCTGGCGCGGACGGCGGCGTCCCACCCATCGGTCTCCCACACGGGCTGCTCGCCGATCAGCAACGATCGTAGCGCGACGCGCCGGGTGAACCGATCCTCCGTCGCGAAGAAGCACGCGCGCCGGTTTGCCGCGCGCGCGGCGCGCAGGAACGCCGCCGTGACCTCCCCGAAATGCGCCTCGTCCGCCAGCGGCGCGCCCGCCGCCACCCAGGCCCGGCCGGTATCGACGAAGGCGACGCAGGCCGCGCCGTCGGCGAAGAAATAGCGAAACCCGGGCTCGAGCACCTGGAACGAGGTCGCGTTCCAGCCGAAGAGGCGGATCAGCGCGAGCACCCGCGCCCGCTCGTCGTGGGGATCGGCCGGCGGCGGTGCACCGTCCGCGCGATCAGGCGAGGCGCGCACGGCGCTTCTTTTTCTCGCGCGTCCCGCCCGGCGCGGCCTCGAAGAACATCGGCGGGCTGCGGTCGGGCAGCGCCATCAGATCGACCAGCCGGCCGAGCAGCGCCGCCAGCTCGCGCCGCGGCGCCGCGCCCATCAGCGCCAGGCCGGCGACCAGCCGCTCCTGCGCCGCCGACGGCGCCTTGGCCAGCAAGGCGCGCCCCGCCGGCGTCACGGAGATGGAGATGCGGCGGCCGTCCTCGCCGCCGCCGCGCGTGCGCGTCAGCAGGCCGCGCTCGACCAGCCGGCTGACCACCACGGACACGGAGCTCTGGTGGGTGAAGGTCCGGGCGGCCAGCTCGTTGAGCGACAGCGCCGGCGATGCGGCCAGCCGATGCAGGACGAAGAGCTGCGCGGCGCCGATCCCGACCGCGCCCTCGGCCGCCCGCGACGACTCGCGCAGCGCGCGCACGATGCGCCGGATCGCGTCCAGGACGTCGCGGGTCGCCCGATCGTCTGCCTTCGCGGCGGCGGCGCGCCCGCCGGCTTGCGCATCTGCTTGGGTACCCATATGTTTGGATCCCATGTATCATGGTGACCCCACCCCGATCAAGGAGGCCCCTCATGTCCTCGTCGTCAGGTCTGGCGTTCGCCGCCGCGCTGTCCCTGTTCTCCGCTGCCGCCTGCTCGCATGACGAGAAGGCGCAGACGCCCGCCCACCCCGTCACCCAGGCGCCGCCCCCTGCCCCGGCCCGCAAGGCCGTGACGCAAGGGCCGCCCGCCGACCCCGTGGCGGCGCCCAAGCAGAAGGAAGATCTGGCCGTGTACTTCGACTTCGACTCGGCGCTGATCAAGGACGACGCCCGGTCGACGCTTCAGAAGGCCGCGGACACCGTCCGCAAGCAGAACGCCTCACTGGCGATCGAGGGCAACTGCGACGAGCTGGGCACCGTCGAGTACAACCTGGCCCTCGGCGAGGAACGGGCCCGCGCGGCGAAGACTTACCTGATGCACCTCGGCGTCCCCGCGAACCGCATCGGGACCGTCAGCTACGGATCGCAGCGGCCCCGGTATCCGGGCCACGACGACGACGCACGGGCAAAGAACCGGCGCGACGATCTCGTCGTGCGGTGAGGTCGACCATGCGCGCTATCGTGATCCCGTCCTTCGCGGCCCTGCTGGTGGCGGGCTGCGGACACGGCAAGCTGGTGCCGGCGCCGTCGGCCACGGTCGTTCCGGGCGCGCCCGGCGCCGCCTACCGGATCGTCGACGGCGTGCGCTGCTCGGCGGACGTCGAGGCGTGGACCGGGCGCCCCGGCGCGCTTCCCCCGCGGCTGACGCCCGTGAAGGTCCGCATCGTCAACTCCAGCGGATCGTCGATCCGCGTCCTCTATCAGGACTTCGCCCTGGTCGGTGAGAACGGACGCAAGTACTTGCCGGTCCCGGTGCTGTCGATCGATCCCGACGGAGACGCGCCCCGCCTCGACCCGGTCTACGCGTCGACCAAGTTCTTCGTCGCGCCCCGCTTCAAGGACGTCTATCAGGCGCTGGAGGCGTGGCCCCAGCCGCTCGGCCGCGACGACGATCTCTACCAGACGCAATACCGCGTCTGGGGCAAGGACCATCCTTCGCTGGAGGTCCTGCGCATGGGGATCCCGGAGGGCGTCCTCGGCGACGGCGGCGTGATCTCGGGCTTTCTCTACTTCGAGAATCCGCTGGGGCGCGAGGACCGCGTGACGTTCGAAGCCCAGTTCGCCGCCACCGACGGGCAGAACACGATCGCCGCCGTGGAGATTCCGTTTCGGGTGAAGTGATCGCGGCGGCGATCTGAACGCCAGGTTCAGCTGGCGGCGCCGCCACCCCGGTGACTAAGGGCGGGTCAGGCCGGTCACGCTGGCGCCCAGGTCGGCGATGCCGTCGTAGAGGAGCTGCGCCATGTAGTCGAAGTTGTGCGCCCACGCGCCCGGCTCCTTGCGCGACAGCTGGTAGTTGAACGACGCTTTCATCAGCGCCGGCGTGAACGCCGTGAAGCCGTTGCTGGCCGCGAGCTCCGACGTGCCGCACTGCTTGTCGCCGTTCGTGTCCTTGAAGAAGTACGGGTAGGTGTCGCCGTCGTAGCAGAGGGCCGCCACGCCCTGCATCGCGCCCAGCAGCCTCGCCGCCAGGCCGTCTATTTCGCCCGACAGCGGCTCGCTGGTGTTGCCGTCGCCGTCGTAGTCGGCCAGGTGGCGCAGGCGGATGTTGTGGGGATCGCGGTTGGCGTCCGCGTGGCAGGACTTGCACTGGCCGTCCCAGGCGTCGGTGATCTGGAAGGTGTGATGGCTGCCGGCCGGGTCGTGGCAGGACGTGCACTGCGTGCCGCCCGTGTGCGCCAGCGGGCCCGCGTAGGTCTTGCCGTCGTACTCGTAGCCGACGTGGACCGCCGATCCCAGCTTGGTCGCGCCCGCGGGCAGGTAGTGCACGTTCATGAACTTGTACTTGCCGGTCGCGATCTGCGCGTCGACCGTCGCCTTCGATTCGCGGCCGCGATGGCAGCTCTCGCACACGTTGTCGTGGCCCGGCTCGTCGCGCACGACGCCGCTGGGGAACTTCACCGACGGGACATCGACGACCGTGACCGGGTCGACGACCGAATCGTGGCAGGTCTGGCACTCGAGCCCGTTCGCCGTCTCGGGGACGACCTGGCCCACGCCGTACTTGATGTAGAAGCGGAAGCCGTCCTGGCCCCCGTGGCAGCCCGAACAGGTGGCGTCGACCATCTCGCCGCTGTCCCAGTGGCGCGCCGCCTCGCTGGCGCCGTTGAAGTGGCCGATGTCGTTGCGGACCGCCTTCGACATGTCGACCTTGGCCACCAGCCCGGCGTTCAGGTTCTGGGCCGCGTCGTGCAGCAGCTCGATGACGTACTTCGCGTTGTGCGCGAACGCGCCCGGGTCCTTGGACGCGAGCTGCACGTTATAGGTCGCGCGCACCAGCCGCGCCGTCCAGCTCTTGAACGCGTTGTCCATCACCGCCTCGGTGGCCGAGCACGCGCCATCGCCGTCGCTGTCGACGAACCAGTAGGGGTACGTGTCAACCGCGTAGCAGATCGGCGTGCCGCGCTCCTTGCCGTACTGGCTGACGCCCGCCAGCACCTTGTCGCGCATGCCGATCATCTCGTCGTAGATCCCCTCGCTGACGTTACCGTCGCCGTCGTAGTCGTTGCCGATCGACGACATCATCCGGATCTGGTGCGCGTCGCCGACGTTCTTGACGCCGGTGTGGCACCCGGCGCAGACGTCGAAGCGCACCTTGGTCGAATGCGGATCGTGGCAGCCGATGCAGTTGTCCAGCCCGTCGACGTGACGGAAGCGGACGTCGTAGACCTGGCCCGCGTACTGGTAGCCGCCCTTGGCCTTCCCCGCGAACAGCGTCGCCGCGGCCGGGTAGTAGTGGATGTTGGTGAACTTCAGCGCGCTCGAGACCTCGTCGTCGCTGGCGACCGCGGCGGCGGTGATCTGCGCGTCGACGTCCTTGCCGGACGCGCGGCCCTGGTGGCAGGTCATGCAGCGCGCCTCGCCGCCCAGCCCGTCGACCTTCACGCCCGACGGGAAGGTCACCGACGTCAGCGCGTCGGCGGCCGGGTTGTGGCAGGTCTCGCAGCGGATCACCGACTTGGTCGGCGCCGGCTTGTCGACCACGCCGGCGGCGCTGCCGTCGCCGCCCAGGTAATCGACGAACCCTTCCGAGCTGTGGCAGCGCGCGCACTCGACGGGAACCGCCCCCTGGCTGTTCCAGTTGTTGAACGGCACGGCGGTGGCGTCGGCGTGCGCCGACATCAGCCACTTCTCGTAGTAGGGGATCTGCGAGGTGTCGGCCGGCGCGACCACGACGATCGCGTGCGTGCCGACCGCCTTGGTCTTCGCCCCGGTGACCGAGATGGTCGTCTCGCCCACCGCCAGGCCCGTCACCAGGCCGTTCCCGTCGACGGAGGCGATGCTGGTGTCGGCGCTCGTGAACGTGTAGGCGGGATCGCTGCCGTCCTGGGTGGTCGGCGTGATCGTGACCGTCTGACCCAGCGTCACCGCGTGCGGGCCCATCGTCACGATCTGGGGTGGGTGCTCCTTCTCCAGCTTCGCGCACGCGACGGCGGCGACGCCCGCGGCGAGGACAGCGGCAACGATTTGCCGGGCTTTCTCACTTTGCCGACTTTGCCGACTTTCGGCCGACAGCAGCTTTCGGATCATGGTCGTGCTCCTTCTTGAATCCAGCGCAACACTGTCTCGTATTCGGGCGTCCCGGCCGCGTGCACGGTCCCGCCGCCGTGTCCGTTGCCGGACATCTTGGCGAGCAGCCGGCTGGCCGCGGGCGCATCCAGGTTGATGAAACGGGTCGTGGTCTCGAGGTCGGCGGCAGCGTCGCCCGTCAGCAGGAAGGTCGTGTCGCTCGCCTCGCCGCCCTCGGAGTGACAGCGCATGCACGACCCCGTCAGGATGCCGTGAACGTCGGTCGCGAACGACGCGGCGGCGTCCGGGCTACTGAATCCACCCTCGCCTGCCTCGCCCGCCCCGCCGTCGACGCCGGCCGGCGCCGGACCGCGCGAGACGTCGGCGCATGCAGCCGCCAGCGCGGCGAGCGCGCAGAACGCAATCCGCAGCACCGCCCGCTCAGAAGTCATAGGTCACGCTCGCGCGGAAGAAGTCGTTGGGGATCTCCGGCCCCTTCTCCAGGTTGATGAAGTAGAAGAGGCCCGCGGTCACGCCGCGGAAGCGCGCCCATACGCCGAAGTTGTGCGTCGAGGCGTCGTCGCTGGTCAGGCGCGTCTCGTCGACGATCACGCCGCGCCGGTTGTTGAACGTGCGCACGCCCTGCCGGTACTGAAACGTCAGCCAGTCGGTCGGGTGGTAGCGAAGCTGGAAGTAGCTGCCGAAGTGGTAATAGTCCAGGCCCGGTCCGCCCACGCCCTGGTCGTCGCCGCCCGACACGTCCGCGCGCAGCACGCCGGCGCCGGCGCTGAAGTGGCCCAGCACCGGAACGCCGCGGAGCCGCCACAGCATGACGTCGGCGGCCTGCATGAACAGGCGGCGGCCGAAACCGAGCCGGTTGTAGTACGCCGAGTACCACGCCGACAGCGGGCCGAACGCGGCGCCCAGGCGGTTCCCCCAGCCCAGCTTCACGTCGTCGGCGGGCGAGAAGTCGTTCTGCAGGTTCAGAACGCCGTCCGGGGTGCGCAGGGCGTAGCCGCGCACGACGTAGATGTCGTCGGTGACGGCGAGCTCGCGCCGCTGCCAGGTGATGTGGGCCGCCGCCCCTTCCTGCGCCCAAACGACCGGCAAGATCTTCTGATCGAAGCCGGCCAGGCCGCCGTAGCTCTGGTGCATCAGCGGGTCCGCGCCGAACGGAACGAAGATCTTTCCGCCCGAGACCAGCACCCGGATCGGCAGCCGCTCGGCGCGCCAGCGGAAATGCGCCTCCCAGAACTGCAGGCTCAGCACCTCCAGCGACAGGCCGAACGGATCGTCGGCGGACTCGCGCGAGAGGAACAGGAAGTGGTGGTAGCTGACGAGCGCGTTCGTCGCGCCGTCGTCGAACGGGCTGCCGGTGAAGTTGCGGCGCTCGTAGGCGAGATCGAAGCGACCGTTCAGCAGCAGCCCGAACGGCAGGCCGATCCCGCCCGCGCCGTGATGAGGAGACGCGGGAGCCGCGGCCGGCGCCGCGGCCGGCGCCGCAACCACAACCACGGCCGGGGCGGGAGCCGCGCCGGTCGCCGTCGCGGGCGCGGCCGACGGGGCCGGCGCGGCGGGCCGTTCCAGCGCGCCCGCCGTCACCCAGCCGGTCAGCAACGCCAGCTCGGAACTTCCCGGCTTCAGCACCGGACCGCCCGCGTGCAGCTCGCCCGCGGCCTTCGTCAGCAGCGGGCTCTTCGCCGGCGCCGCCGGATCGACCAGCGGGCGGATCTTCGCGTAGTCGCCCGCGACCTCGCCCGACAGCACCAGGCGCGTCGCGGCCGCGGGGCCGACGGGGCTGTGGCAGCCGGCGCAGGTGCGCACCAGCAGCGGGTGCACGACCGCCGCGAAGTCGTCCGCCGCGGGCGCGGGGACGCCGCGATCCTGGGCCGGCTCCTCGGCGGCCGGCTGCTCGGCCGGCGTCGCCACGGGCGCGGCCGTCGCGGGCGGCTCCGGCGCGTCCACGCTCGACGCGGGCTTGTGCCCGGGCTTCGCCGGCGCCGCCGGAGGCGCCGGCACAGCAAGCGCATGGGGAGCGGGCCCGCCGTCGAGGCGCGCGCCCCCCTGGATCCAGGCGAGAACGCGCGCGTACGCGGCGCCGCCCACCGGCCAGGGCGCGCCACCGCCGTGCAGCCTCTGCCCCGACGACTTCGCGAGCATGGCGCTCGCCGCCGGTGCGCGGACATCGACGACCCGGCGCGCCGCCCCGTGATCGACGGCGGCATCACCCGACAGCACCAGCGCGGTCGCCTGCGCCGCGCCACCCGGCGCGTGACAGCTCTTGCACGCCTGGATCAACAGCGGATGGATCGCCCGGCGGAACGACGGCGCCGCCGGTGCCTGCGGCGCGGCGCCGCGCCCGCTCTCCTTCTGTTCGGTCTTCTGTTCGCCGGGCTCGGCTTCCGGCGCGATCTCGGGCAGCGGAGCCGGCGGCGCCGGCGGCGGGCTGTCGCTCTTCTTCAGCCCCATGTCCTCCAGCAGCTTGCGGCGCTGCTCTTCCTGGCGGCTGCGCGGCTTCTGCGCCTTCTGCGCGTGCGCGACCGACGGCGCCGCCACCAGCATCGCGGCGGCCATGATCAAGAACGCGCGCACGCGGTCCCGGTCAGCGCGCGACATGGCACCTCGCGCAAGCGGTCCCCGCGACCGGAAAGGCGATGCGAGCGTCGTGACAGCGCCCGCAGAACCGCCCCTTGTTCATGTCGTCGTGCGTGAACCCGAGCGCCGCCTGCGGGAACGTCGTCGGGTGACACGCATAGCAGCCGAAGCCGTCGTGGGTGCGGTGCGAGAACAGCGCCTCGGGCAACGCGGGCACGCGGCCCGCCTCGCGCCGCGGAATCCGCAGCACCGCCGGGTACGCGGCCGCGAGCGCCGTCGCGCCCACCAGCAACAGCGCCGCCGCTAGCCAGAGCGGCGACCGGGCCCGCCGGTTCAAAGGGCGCCCCGCTCCTTCATGATCCGGAACGCCGCCCGCAGGAACAGCAGCGCGCCGATGCCGACCAGCGGCAGTCCGATCGCCGCCGACGCGATGAACGTCAGCGGCGTCCAGTAGAAGGACCCGCCCAGCTGCACCAGCAGACCCAGGGCCGCCACGACGGCGGCACGCCGCATCGACCGGACGTGAACGTTCACTTCGCTTGCCATAACCTGTGCTCGTCGACGGCCTTCATGTCGTGCGCGACGTTGTGACAGCCGGAGGCGAAGCACCCGGTCGTCCCGTCGTACAGCGACCCGAGGATCGGCTGGTGCGGCGGCGCCTCGACGAAGCGCCGCGCGTCCTCGTGGCAGTGCAGGCAGTTCGCGGCCGCGTACGGCTGATAGAGCGAGATCTTCTCCGGCACCTTGCCGAAGTAGTGGACCCAGACGTGGCGGAGGCCGTTCATCTTGGCCTTCACGTCACCGAACATCGCGTAGTCGGCGTGGCACGAGTAACAGGTGGAATCCCGGTCGACGAAGCGATTCTGGTAGTGCACCGCGGACAGCGCGGCGCGGTTGTCCGCGAACAGGCTCATGCCATATCGCTGCATCTCGTGACACGAGAGACAGAAGCTCGTCCGGCTGGATTGATGGAAGCCGGTCGACAGGCTGCCGCCCGACACCAGCAGCGGCACCGCGACGATCCCGATCAGCAGCGAGATCCGGCCCCAGCGGCTCTGGGACAGCGGCTCGATGCCGAAGAACAGCAGCGCGAGGATCGCCAGGCCGGCCAGGAGCGCGAGGATGATGAGCGTCGGAAGCACGATGCCGGCCCAGCGCTCTTCAATACAGGTGCCAGCCGAGCTTCCGCAAGTGTTTGCCTCGAACGGCCGCGCGCTTGCGCAGAAATTGCGCGCGACCACGACGGGTCGCAGGAATTGCGCGCCGGCCTGCGCTGATGGCGCGATCGTCGACGGTCGCCGCGGCGGGCGCCATGGTCCCCGGTTTGCTCCCTTTCGGGGCATGGCCCGCCACAAGAACACCCCGCCCGTCCGGCAGCACCCGGAGGTTCGCGAGTACATGACGCCCGCCCCGTTCACGGTCGCGCCGAACCGCATGCTCTCGGAGGCGGTCCGCACCATGCGCGACAAGCACGTGCGCCACCTGCCCGTGCTCGACGGCGGCCGCGTGGTCGGCATCCTGTCTCAGCGGGACGTCCTGATCATCGAGTCCCTGCCCGGCGTCAACCCGGACGAGGTTCAGGTGGAGGAGGCGATGGTGCAGGACGTCTTCATGGTCCGCCCCGACACGCCGGTCGGAGAGGCGATCGAGACGATGATCGGGCGCAAGCTTGGCTCCGCCATCGTGACGGAAGACGAACGGGTGCTCGGCGTGTTCACGACCATCGACGCGCTCCGCGCCCTGCATCACCTGCTCGAACAGCGTCGATGAAGGGGGAGCCGCCTTACGGGAACGGGGCGTTCATCGCCAGCGACGACGCCCGGCCGCTCCGCATCCTCGCCGAATACCTGCAGCCGCTGTTTCGTTTCCGCCAGGCGGACGTTCACGACACGGTCGTCTTCTTCGGATCGTCTCGCATCGGCGCCGACGGCCCCATGCGCCGTTACTACGACGATGCCCGCGAGCTGGCGCGCCGCTTGACGGAGTGGTCGAACACCCTCCCCGGCAAGCAGCGGTTCGTCGTCTGCTCGGGCGGCGGCGGCGGAATCATGGAGGCCGCCAACCGCGGCGCCGCGGACGCGGGCGGGCGAACCATCGGCCTGAACATCGGGCTGCCGCGCGAGCAGAAGCCGAACGCGTTCATCACGCCGGGCCTCTCCTTCGAGTTCCGCTACTTCTTCATGCGCAAGCTGTGGTTCTCGCACCTGGCGCGGGCGCTGGTGGTCTTCCCGGGCGGCTTCGGCACGATGGACGAGCTGTGGGAGATGTTGACGCTCACCCAGACGCGCAAGCTGGATCGCGACATCCCGATCATCCTCTACGGTTCGCAGTACTGGAACGAGATCATCGACTTCAAGGCGATGGTTCGCCACGGCGTCATCGACCAGGCGGACGTCGCGCTGTTCTCGTTCGCGGACGATCCGGCCGCTGCCCTGGCGGTTCTGAAGGCGAAGCTTCCGACCCGCGAGGAGGCGACCACGCCGGCCTTCGCGAAGTCGCGCACGCCCTCGGCCGACTGAAGGGCGCGGTCGTTCGCCCGCTTCACTCGTGGCGTGTGCGGTGCGCGACGGACGCGGCCATCTGACCGTCGGCCCAGGGGTAGAAGGTGTGCTCTTCGCGATGGGCGTGGGCCCGCAGCACCTCGACGAAGGCGTCGACGCGCTCGGCCCGGAGGCAATGCAGATCGAGGTCGATGCCGAGCTCGAGCAGCATGTCGCGGATGCGCGTGTGGTCTTCGAGCAGGACGGCGGCTTCGCCCGGCCTATCCTGCGCCAGGGCGGGAATGAGGTATTTCTCCTCGGCCTCCAGGTGCCCGAGCAGCGCGCGCTGGAAGATCAACCACTGCCCCTCGAGCTCCTGGACATCGCCGCCGTACGCGCGGGTCACGATCGCCTGGAACGCGTGCTCCAGTCGATGGTGATCGCCGGCGAGCATGCTCTCGAGGGACGACAGTCTCTGGGTGGCGATCATGATTGCCTCACAAACTCGCCCGCGGGGGCGTCAACGGACAGTGAGAACGACGGGAACTGATCGTGAATCAGCAGCCCGTATGCCTCGACGCGCAGCGCGTAGGCCATCACGTCGCGCGTGAACCGCCACAGGTTCTCGCCCATCTCCCCCTTGAACACGATCGACGCCCACGAACCGATGCAGACCAGGAACGTGACGGCGAGCAGGCAGAACAGAACGATCAGGTGTGGCAGCAACAGCAGCGGCCGCAGCGCCACCGACTTGAAGTCGCGCGTCTCCGGCTCCTCGGGCAGCTCCAGCGCGGCCGGATAGTCGCCGTCGCCGAACGGCGGGTACTCGTCCCGCAGGAAGCAGGCGTACGCCATCACCCGCGCGCGCCAGTTCAGGTACAGGCGCTTGAACGACTGCAGGCCCGCGACCGGATGCCCCGTGAACAGGATCGACACCCAGTCGAAGAACGCGCTGGTGAAGGCCAGCAGCCCCAGCGCGCCGGCGCGGAAGGTACCGCCCAGCCCGAGGAAGGGACCGCCGACGAGGACCGCGTGAGGAATGACGAGGATCGGCCGGAACAGCACGCCCCAGCGGTCGCGCGCTCCCGGTGGCTCGACGTGGTAGCGGACGGCGTCTGACATCGCGTCCTCCTTTGGCTGACGTCTTCTGGCTGACGTCTTTGACTGCAATCAGGGGACCAACCACGAGCTCGGCGCCCGCGGCGCCCGCCACTGACCGCGCCCGCACGATTTGCATGTTGGGCCCGCGCGCGGCGAAGGGAATGCGCGCGGGCCGTGTTCAGGCCAGCTTCAGCTCGGCTGAAATCACGCCCGCGTCGGGGGCCGGCTCCAGCGTGAAGCCCAGCTCGCCGCAAAGGCGCTGCATCCCTCCGTTTGCGACCAGGATGTCCGCGTAGACGCGACCGATCCGTTCGCGCCGCGCGACCTCGATCAGGCGGCGCAGCAGCACCCGCCCGATCCCCTGCTTCTGCCAGGGATCGCCGATCAGCAGCGCGAACTCGGCGCCGTCGCCGCCGTCGCGATCGCGGCTGAGACGTCCCACGCCCGCGATCGCGCGGCCGCCGGCCGGCAACGCCGACGCCCGCTCGGCCACCAGCACCATCTCGCGGTCGTAGTCGACGAAGCAGGCGCGCACCAGCCGCTCGTGGGCCGTCCGCTCGTCCAGCTTGTAGCTGTGCAGGTAGCGCGACCGGACGCTCTCCTCGGACAGCGTCCGGTGAAACGCTGCCAGCAGCGTCTCGTCGTCCGGGCGGATCGGCCGGATGGTGAAGGCGTCGCCGCGCCGCGAGGTCTCGGTCCACACGTAGTCGCGCGGATAGGGACGGATCGCCGGGCGCGGCAGCTCGGCGGCCGCGCTGGCCGGGTTGTGCAGCACGACGCGCGCATCGAGCGCGACCGCGCCGGCCGGCGTCACCAGCAGCGGGTTGATGTCGATCTCGCGGATTCGCCGCTGATCGGCGACCAGGTCGCCGAACCTCACCAGCAGCGACGCCAGCTCGTCGAGATCGACGCCGGCCCGGCCGCGAACCCCGCGCAGCGCGCGCGCGATCCGGGTCTGATCGACCAGCCGGCGCGCCAGCGTCGTCGTCAGCGGCGGCAGCGCCAGCGCCCGGTCCCGGAACACCTCGACCAGCTCGCCGCCCGCGCCGAACAGCAACACCGGGCCCAGCTGGCGATCGACCGAGCTTCCCAGGATCAGCTCGTGGCCGCCGCTGCGGTCGACCATCGGCTGCACGGTGACTCCCAGAAACACGCCGGCGCCCGCGCCGGCCTTGGCGACCACCGCCGCGCGAATGTCGTCGAACGCGCGCCGCACCGACGCTTCGTCCGCCAGCGCCAGCTTGACGCCGCCGACGTCTGTCTTGTGCGTGATGACGTGCGACCACAGCTTGACGGCGACGGGGAACCCGATCGCGCGCGCCGCCGCGATCGCCTCGTCCGCATCGCGCGCGGCCCGCGTCGGCGTCACGGGGATGCCGTAACTGGCGAGCACCGCCTTCGCCTCCACCTCGTCGAGCAACGTCCGCCCCTCGGCGCTCGCGCGCGCGACGATCGCGGTCACCTCGTCGGGCCGGCCGTCCTCCCCCGACCGGGGCATGGGCGTTTCGTACAGCGCCCGCAGGTTGTCGGAGAACCGGACCATGTCGCAGAACGTGCGCGCGGCGTCGTCGGGAAACGCGAACGTCGGGATGCCGGCGCGGTTCAGGATCTCGACGCCCGCGCCGACGCGCGCGCCGCCCATCCAGCTGGCCAGCACCGGCTTGCCCTCGACGTGGGCGTACCGCGTGAGCGCGTCCGCCGTCCGCGTCGGGTCGGTCATGTCCTGGGGCGTGAGGATGACCAGCAACCCGTCGCTGTCCGGATCGGACGCCGCGATCGCCAGCGCCTGCTGGTAGCGATCGGGCGTCGCGTCCCCCAGCACGTCGATGGGGTTGCCGTGGCTCCACGCCGCGGGAAGCACGGCGTCCAGGCGCCCGCGTGAGTCCAGCGACAGCTCCGACAGCTCGCCGCCGCCCGCCACCAGCGCATCGGTCGCGAGAACGCCGGGGCCGCCCGCGTTGGTCACGATCGTCAGGCGGCGGCCGACCGGCCGCGGCTGCTTGCCCAGCAGCTCCGCCAGGTCGAACACCTCTTCGATCGCGTTCACGCGCAGGACGCCGGCGCGACGGAAGGCGGCGTCCAGGACCTCGTCCGAGCCGGTCAGGGCGCCCGTGTGCGAGGTGGCCGCGCGGCTGGCCGCCTCGCTGCGCCCCGCCTTGATGACGACGATCGGCTTGGTGAGGGCGACCTCGCGCGCCGCCGAGAGAAACGCGCGCGCGTCGCCGATCGACTCCATGTAGATGACGATCGCGCGCGTCGCCGCGTCGTTGCCGAAGTAGTCGATCAGGTCGCCCCAGCCGACGTCCAGCATCGAGCCCGTCGACACGAACGCCGAGAATCCGACCTCCTCGGCCACGCTCCAGTCGAGAATCGCGGTCAGCAGCGCGCCGCTCTGGCTCAGGAAGGCGACGCGTCCTTGCCGCGCCATTCCGGCTGCGAAGGTCGCGTTCAGTCCGCTGCACGGGCTCATGATGCCCAGGCAGTTCGGCCCGACGATGCGCATGCCGGTCCGGCGCGCCTCGGCCAGGATGCGGGTCTCCAGCTCGGCGCCCGCCGCGCCCGTCTCGCGAAAACCGGCGGAGATGATCAGGGCGGCCGGGACACCCGCGCCGGTGCACTGGCGCACGATGTCCGGAACCGTCGCGGCCGGTGTCACGATGACCGCGAGATCGACGGGGCCCGGCACCGCGTCGATCGACGGATACGACTTCAGGTCCAGCACGGTGTCGCGCCGCGGGTTGACGGGATGGACCGCGCCGCCGAACGACGTGGCGACCAGGTTCGCGAGCACCGTCCGCCCGACGCTTCCCGGCGTCTCGGTCGCCCCGATGACCGCGACCGCGCGCGGCTTGAAGAAGGCATCCAGCGGGTGCCGCCCGCGTCTGAAGACATCGTGGGCGAGGCCCGCGTCCGGCTTCATCGCGACTCCGCGAGCGCGTCGGGCTGGTCGCGGTAGAGCGCGGGATGGTTCGCCTCCAGATCCGAGATCCTGAAGCGGAAGTAGTCGAAGTCGCCTTCGGGCAGCTTCCACAGCACGTCACCCTGGACCGGTATCTCGATGCCGCGGATGGTGCGCCAGTCCGTCACCCGGATCTGCCACTTCTCCAGCCGAGGGGCTGCCCCGCTCATGAAGCGATCCGCGGTCAAGCCGACGAACCGGTCGCTCCCGTCGAACTCGAACACCGCGGAGGCGTTGACGCCGCCGTACCGCATGGTCGCGCGCGCGTGGCGGTCGTCGATCCCTTCCCACGTCACGTAGTCGCTGAGGACGCCGGACGGGAACCAGATCATCTCTCCGAGAAACCGCAGCATCGCCCCCTGATCGATCTCGGGACCCTTCCCGTCGGCGACGGTCGCCAGCGACGCCGCCTTGATCAGCATGTTCCCGCGCCCCGCCAGGTAGAGATCGCGGCCGCTGAACGGGAGCACCCTCATCATCTTGACGTCGACACCCCAGACGAACCCCGGGGGATCGACGGAAAAGTACTGCTCGGCCACGAACGGCGACCACGGCTTGTCGGGCGCGGTCCTCATTGCGCCCTGCTGCTTGAGCCGCACGGTCGCCGCGCGCGGCCGCTCCACCGCGCCCGACGCCTCCAGCCAGCGTCGAACAGGCGGGGGAAGCCGGGCGAGCTCGCTCGCCCCGAGCGCCGGCGCCGGCGCCGCGCGGGCAGCGACCAGCAACGCCCGCGCTTCGCCGTCGATCCGCCGATGGAACCTGCGCGTCGCCGCCGCGACCAGCGCGAGAGCGACGGCGATCGCCACCAGCAAGCCGATCACGAACCGCATGCCGCTCTGCAAGTGCAATTGATGCGCCCGGGGCAAAGCCTGATGACGGCGTCATGCGCTGGACAGATTCGCGCACATCTTGCGCGCGGGCGTTTTTCGCTGCGCCGGCACAACGCGTGCACATCCTTGTGGCGTGCGAGAGCAGCGTCTTCACATCGCGACCGTCGCGACCATCGCGGCCCTGCCGCTGGCGGGCGCCGCGAGCCTGGCCGGTCTGTCGCTGCGCGACCTCTACGGCGCCACGCCGCTCGCGCCCGCCATGCGCGGGCAGGATCTGCTGACGCTGCTCATCCTCCCGGTTCTCGCCGTCGCGGTGGCGGGCGCGCGGCGGCAGTCGGCGCGCGCGACGCTGGTGTGGCTGGGGCTCGTCGGCTACCTGCTCTACACGTACACCGGCGCGGCGTTCGCGTATCGGTTCAACCGCTTGTTCCTCGTCTACGTCGCGCTGTTCGCGCTCTCGGCGCTCGCGCTCGGCGCGGGAGCGCTGGGGATCGACGTGGCGCGGCTTCACCGCCGCCTCGAGGGCGCGCCTCGCCGGGCGCTCGCCGTGTTCCTGACCGCCACCGCCCTGCTGTTGCTATCGGAGCTGGGACAGATCGTCCCCGCGCTGATCACCGGCGCGACGCCCGCGCTGATCGCGCGCTCCGACGGCGCGGGCAACTTCGTCTACGTGCTGGACCTGGGCGTCGTGGCGCCGCTGGCGCTGGTCGCCGCGCGCGGTCTGCAACGCGGCGCCCCCTGGGCGGACGTGCTGGGCGGATGCCTCGCGATCAAGGCCGCCACCATGGGTCTGGCGTTGCTCGCGATGACGTGGGTATCGGTGCGCGAGGGTCAAGGGGCCGAGGCTGCGCCGACCATCGCGTACGGGCTGATGACGGCGGGCGGTGTCGCGATGTCGATCTGGTTCCTGACCGAGCACCGCGCATTCTCGAACACGGCGACCGACCCGTGAGAAAGGACGGAAACATGCACGCCAGAGAGCGTTGGGAGATCGAAAGCGACAAGGCGCAGCTCGAGTTTTCGCTGCGCCACATCGTCATCAGCGAGATTCAAGGTCGCTTTCGCAGCTGGGGTGGCGAGATGACCTTCGATCCCGACGACGTCGGCGCGACGAGCCTGCGGGTGTGGGTCGACCTGGCCAGCATCGAGACCGGCTCCGCCGAACGCGACGCGCACGTGATGTCGGCGGAATTCCTGGACGTCCCACGATTCCCGCGGGCGGAGTTCACCAGCACGGCGGTCACGGTGAGCCGCGACGGCGAGGCGGCGGTCACCGGAGATCTCCAGCTGCATGGCACCACCTGCCCCGTCGAGCTGATCGTCGCCGTGCAGCGGACCTGGCTGGACGACAAAGGGCTGATGCGCGCCGCGTACACCGCCCGTGGCGAGGTCGACCGACAGGCGTTCGGACTGCGCTGGAACCAGGACCTGGATTTCGGCGGCGTCGTGGTCGGCGATCGCGTCCGGATCGAGGCACGCTTCGAGATGGTGCGGTCCGACGGCGTGGATCTCGCGAAGGATCGGACGCCGCACGCGCACCGGCCGGCGGCGCGCTGAGATTCCGGCCGTCAGGCGCGGATGAGGCGGCCGAGGACGCTGAAGTCGACCGGCTTGGGCAGGAAGCTTGCGCCCAGCAGCCGGGCGGCGTCGACCGCGTTGTCGTCCGCGTCGGCGCTGATCACGACCGCCTGCACGCCCGTCCGTTCGCTGAGGACCCGGCGCACCAGCTCGATGCCGTTCATCCCGGGCAGGCGGTAGTCGGTGATCACCGTCTGCACCCGCGGCGCCAGCGCGATCGGCAGGGCCTCCTCGGCGGACGCGTACACCTCGGCCGCCCAGCCCCGGATCAGCAGGATCTCGGCGATGTTCTGGGCGTATTCGACGTTGTCGTCGACGACCAGCACGCGGGCCAGCTCGGGCGCCATGCCCTCTGCTCGTAACGCGCCGCGCGCGGATCCTCAACTGTACGAAAGGGAACCTCCCGGCAAACCCTGCGTTACGGCGGCTCGCTCGCGCAGAGCTTGCGCACGGGGCTGGCCACGCCCATCGCCGGTCTGCCGCTTCGCGTGGCACGAGTTTGGAAAGAGCAGCCCGACATGATCGATCTCGGCTGGTCCGCCCCCACCAAACGCCTCGACGCCGGTACCGCGCGGGACGCGATCCACGCTCAGCACGAAAGGATCCGGACGCTGCTCGAGCGCGCGCACGCCGTGGCGGAAGCCGCCCTCGACGATCGAGCGCCGTCGCCCGACGCGGTCGCGTCGTCGATCGGCGACATCCGGACGATCATGGAGGTTCACCTCACCTTCGAGGAGAAGGCCCTGCTGCCCATCCTGCGCGACGACCCGCCGCTGGGACCTCAGCGGGCGGACCGGCTGCTGGATGAGCACCGGCGGCAGCGCGAAACGCTGGCGACGCTGCATCGCGAGGCCTGCGCGTTCCCCGATTTCCCGATGCTGGCCGCCAAGCTCGCGTTCCTCACCGAATGGCTGCTCGCGGACATGAACGAGGAAGAGCGCTCGCTGCTCGTCCCCGACGTGATCCGCGACGACGTCGTGACCGTCGACCAGTCGTCCGGGTAACCGCCCGGTCGATCAGGTAAGTGATGTGTTCGCCGCGTTTGAAAAGGGCGATAGTTGATCTCGGGCCAAAGAGCGCGGCCGGATCAGATCCCCTCGCCCCGCAAAGCGGGGAGAGGGTTAGGGAGAGGGGCCAGCGACTGGAAGACGGAGCACGATGACATGCGTCGCTGTGCGGCGCGCACCGTGATCCAGAAACGGTGCCCAATCAAGATGGTCGCGCTCTTGTTGTGATGGAAAGGAAGCGCGGCGAAACCGAGGACGGCCCCTCTCCCTTTCCCCCTTTCCCTCTCCCCGCTTCGCGGGGCGAGGGCAAACGGCTTCAGCACGTCGCGTCTCGCGGCCCTTTCAGGGAGTCTTGTTGGCAGCCGGCACCGGCGCGGGCGCGTAGGGCGTCATGGGGTTGGTCGCGACGGCCTTCAGCCAGCGCCACAGCAGCGCGGCGTCGTCCTGGGTCATGAAGGTCATCGCCGGCATCATCAGGCCGCGCTCGGTAGCGTCGAGCGGCTTGTAGGCGACGTGGAGGAACAGGTTCTTGGGCGGCTTGTGCAGGGTCCAGATCGGCGTCGGCTCGACGAAATCCCAGCCGAACTTCGCGCCCACCTTGTGGACGCCGTGACAGAACTGGCAGCTCTGCTGGAAGACGACCTTCCCGTTCAGCGCGAACTCCCCGCCCCCGCCGTCGAACTGCCGGTAATAGGGCGCGCTGGCGACCAGCTCGATGTCGGTCAGCGAGTCGACGTGGCGCCAGGGCGAGAACGTCGGTTGCGCGGTGTTCGCGATCGACGGATGCCACAGCGCCGGCACCACGACCTTGTTGCCCGTGAACACGATCGGCCGCGGGTCTTCGGTGGATGCCTTGCGCCGGATGGCCGGGAAGAAGCCGGCCCGCACCGGACCACCCGCGTGCGTCTCCATGCCGCGCGCGATGAACGGATCGAGACGCTTCATCACCGCGACGTCGCGAAACGGAACCGGGACCGCCATGCCGTTCGCGAAATGCAGGATCGCGAGATCCAGCGATGCGTCGGGCGCGAACCCGGCGATCACCGAAGCCAGCGTGACGCCCCGGACGGCCCGCGGGCCGCCGTACTGCGCGTCGAACTTCTTCGCGTCGGCGAGCGCCAGCGTATCCAGGTCCAGCCGCTGCGTGCGCGCGCGGGGCGCCTGGTCGCCGGTCGTGGGACCGGCGCCGCGCACCCAGATCTCGACGACGCTGGGCGCGGCGGCGGCCTTGGGGCTGGCGGCGACCGCGCGCGAACCTGCGGCGCCGGCAATGACAGTCGCGAAGACGAGAGCGAGGACTGTTCTGATCATCATCCGCGTGGGGAGAGCAACGACCGTGCCCAGCGCAACCATGCGCGCCCGTTCGTGGGTTCGCGAACGGACTGCG
>Ga0070673_100000582_pt1 | contig 19800 bp, 21 predicted proteins | sample KBSM23metaG_FD_65342 | JGI IMG/M metagenome (GOLD analysis project Ga0070673, IMG submission 65342) | Miscanthus rhizosphere microbial communities from Kellogg Biological Station, Michigan, USA - KBS M2-3 metaG | ecosystem: Host-associated > Plants > Roots > Rhizosphere > Soil ... | reverse complement strand
CGAACGTCTCGACACGGCAGCGCGCGCCGGCGGTCAGCGCCCGCGCTTCCGCATCGTCGGCGCACGCCAGCAGCAGTCCGCGCCGCGGGATGAGGTTCACGAAACGGCGGAACGCCAGGCGGATCGCGTCCAGGTCCGGGTAGATGTCGGCGTGGTCGAACTCGACGTTGTTGATCACCGCGATGTCGGGCAGGTACTTCAGGAACTTCGCCGTCTTGTCGAAGAAGGCGCTGTCGTACTCGTCCCCCTCGATGACGAACTCGCGGCCGCCGCCGACACGGTAGCTGCCGCCGAAGTTGTCGGCGATGCCGCCGATCAGCACGCTGGGGTCGGCGCCGCCGTGCGTCAGCAGCCAGCCGGTCAGCGACGTGGTGGTCGTCTTGCCGTGCGTGCCGGCAATGACGACCGACCGCGCGCCCCACAGGAAGTGATCGCGGATCGCCTCGGGCAGCGAGCAGTAGCGGATCTTGCGGTCGAGCACTTCCTCGAGCTCGGGGTTGCCGCGGGAGATCGCGTTGCCGACCACGACCAGGTCCAGGTCGGCCGTGATGTTCTCCGGGCTGTAGCCCTGCAGCGTGGTGATCTGCTGCTCCGCCAGGAAGTCGCTCATCGGCGGGTAGACGTTCTGATCCGATCCGCGCACGTCGAAGCCGCGGCTCTTGAGCATGGCCGCCAGCGTCGCCATCGCGGTGCCGCAGACGCCAATCAGATGGATGCGCTTAATACTCATTTTTGGCGCTCGGGCCTCCGGCCCTCGCTTAAAGCTCGCTCCATTGCGCGGCCGCTCACGCCGGCCGCTCCATTCCGCTCGCCACCACCGCCCGCCCCCGGCCCTCGCTTACAACTCCACTGCTGCCTCTTCGATGATCAACGCTGGTTGTGGGCCGGTGACGACGCGCGCGCGGACGCCGAAGGGCAGCGTCATGCAGGCGCCGTCGGTGTGACCGGAGGGCAGCCCGAAGAGCACCGGTCCGGGAAAGTCCGCCAGCAGCTCCTTGAGCACCGCCTTGATCGCCGGGCCGCCGTCGCCGGGCTCGTCGCAGCGCGGCATCTCGTTGAAGACGATCGCCGACGCCCGGGCGAGCAGCCCCGACAGCCGCAGCTGCGTCAGCATGCGATCGATGCGGTACGGGCGCTCGGCGACTTCGTCGATGAAGAGCACGTGCCCCGGCGGGGGATCGAACGCGTAGGGGGTGCCGAGCGACGCCATCAGCTGCGTCAGCGTGCCGCCGACCAGCACACCGGCGGCTTCTCCGCCGCGCAGCGCCTCGAGCTGCGGCGGCTTCAGGCACCCGGCCGGCGACGGCTGCGTCAGCACGCGTGCGAACGAGTCGCGGTCGTAGGCCTGCTCCCCTTTCGCCAGCCGCCCGTCGATCATCGGCCCGTGGAACGAGACGACGCCGCAGCGCCGGGTGAGGAAGTCGAGCAGCGAGGTGTTGTCGCTGTAGCCGATGAAGGCTTTCGGCGTGCGGGCGATCTCCTGCGCGTCGAGGCGCGGCAGCAGGTGGACGCTGCCGTAGCCGCCGCGGACGGCCATCAGCGCCGCGATCGAGGGATCGGTCCAGGCCCGGCGGAAGCTGTCGGCACGCAGGGCCGCGTCGCCGGCGAGGTAGCGATGGCGCGCAAAGACGGAGTCGTCGTAGACCGGCTCGTAGCCGAGGCGCCGCAGCTCGGCGACGCCGGCGTCGAACGATTCCCGCGAGAACGGGCTGGCGGGGGCGACGAGCGCGATGCGGTCGCCGGAGCGCAGCGCGCGCGGCTTATGCATAGTGTTGATCCGCGGGGATTCGCGGCCGGCGCATCGACTAGGCGAACCTGGCCATTTCGGCGGCCACCGCCTGGTGCTCGTCGCGGCCGAGAATCGCGCGCAGCCCGGCGCCGGTCTGAGGCTTGGGACGAGGCGGCGCGAGGAAGCGCTCCTTCACGCGGCGATGCCGCGCCAGCGCATCCTCGATGCGCTTTGCCGGGATGCGCCCCTTCTCGACGGCGTAGATCACCGCCTCGAGCGCTTCCATCTGTTTCTCTGGAGCCGGCTCGCACATCAGCACCGCGTCGCAGCCGGCGGCGATGGCCTGCACCGTCGCCTCGCTGTGCCCGTAGCGGCCGCTGATGGCCTTCATCTCGAGATCGTCGCTGAGCACGAGGCCCTTGTAGCCGAGCCGCTGCTTCAGCAGCCCGTCGACGATCGTCGGGGAGAGGGTGCCGGGACGCTCGTCGTCGAGCGCAGGGATCAGGATGTGCGCCGTCATGATCGAGGCGACGTCGGCGGCGATCGCCGCCTTGAAGGGCACGAGCTCCACCGCCTCGAGGCGATCGGGCGGGTGCTCGATCAGCGGCATCTCGAAGTGCGAGTCGGTGCTGGTGTCGCCGTGCCCGGGGAAATGCTTGCCGCACGCCGCGATCCCTTCCCCCTGGAGCGTGCGGATGATGGCGGTGCCGAGGCGCGCGACGTCCTCGGCGCGCTCGGCCAGCGCGCGGTCGCCGATCACGGGGTTCTTCGGGTTGGTGTGCACGTCGAGGACCGGCGTGTAGTCGAGCGAGATGCCGACCGCGTGCAGTTCGGCCGCGAGCGCCCTGGCGAACCGCTCGGCCAGCTTCTCATCGTCGGGCTTGCCGACCCGGCCGAGCGTGGCCATCGGCGGCCACTCCGTGAACGGGCGGCGGAGCCGCGCGACACGGCCGCCTTCCTGATCGACGCTGACCCAGAGCGGAAGCTCGCCGGCGAGCGCCTGCGACTCGCGCGACAGATCGGCGACCTGCTCCGGCGACTCGACGTTGCGCGCGAAGAAGATCACCCCGCCGAGATCGAACTCGCGGGCCAGGGCGCGCACCTCGGGCGGCACCGAATGCCCCTTGAATCCCACGATCGCGAGCTGGCCAATGTGACGTCGGATGTCACGCATGCATCCCTATTATTGCCGATTGACGACTGCGGATTGGAGATTAACGGATTGAGGATTGAGGATTGCCGATTGCGGATTGCGGATTGCCGATTGCCGATTGCGGATTGACGACTGGGTGGCCGATTGCGGATTGACGACTGGGTGGCCAATTGAATTGCAGAGTGCGGCCGTCAATCGTCAGTCGTCAGTCGTCAGTCGTCAATCGTCAATCCGCAATCAACAATCCGCAATCTACAATCCGTCAAATCGCCAATCGGCAATCGCCAATCGGCAATGTATGATTCCGCCCGTGCACATCCATGCTTCCGCGCCGACGCGGATCGATCTCGCGGGCGGCACGCTCGACATCTGGCCGCTCTATCTCTTCCATGAAGGGGCCCAGACGCTCAACGCCGCCATCAGCCTGCGGGCGAGCTGCGACGTGCGCTCGCGCAGCGACCGGCGGATCGTCATCGTCTCCGAGGACTCGAAGGAGCGCGTCGAGGCCGAGCACTGGTCGCACCTGCGCGACTCGCACGATCTGCGGCTGCTCGGCCGCCTGCTGCACTTCTTCCGGGCCGAGGGGCTGGAGCTGACGACGCGCTCGGAGTCGCCGGTCGGCGCCGGGATCGCGGGATCGTCGGCGCTGAATATCGCCGTCTGCGGCGCGCTGAACGCCTGGAGCGGCGGGCACCGCACCGCCGACGAGATCTTCCAGATCGCGATGAACGTCGAGGCGCAGGCGATCGACGTGCCCACCGGCGTGCAGGACTACCGTCCGGCGTACTACGGCGGCATCTCCGCCGTCGAGCTGGGCGTCAGCGGCATCCGCCGCGTGGCCATCGACGTGAAGCCGGACGAGCTGCAGTCGCGCATCGCGCTGGCCTATACCAACGCGTCACGCAATTCGGGGATCAACAACTGGGACGTGACCAAGCGGCACATCGACGGCGACAGCGGCGTCCGGCGCAGTTTCGCGCGCATCCGCGACATCGCCGCCGCCATGCGCACCGCCCTGGAGCGGCGCGACTGGCCGGAGGTGGGCCGCCAGATCGGCGCCGAGTGGGACAACCGCAAGCAGCTCGCCCCCGGCGTGACGACCCCGGAGATCGACACCATGCTGGACGCGGCGCGCAAGGCCGGCGCGGCGAGCGGCAAGGTCTGCGGCGCTGGCGGCGGCGGCTGCCTCTTCTGCTTCGGCGACCCCGCCGACATTCCCGCGATCCGCCAGGCGCTGCACGAAGCCGGCGCCCGCGTGCTCGACTTCACGATCGAAGCGCGCGGCCTGTTGATCGACACGTTCTGACGCGTGCCGGTGCTAAGGGTGCCAAGGGTGCAGGAGGGTGCTAAAGGTGCAGGTGCTACGGGTGCTACGGGTGCTCGAGGTGCCAGAGGTGCAGCACCCTTGGCACCTTTAGCACTCTTGGCACCTTTAGCACCCCTGGCACCTTTAGCACCTTTAGCACCAGCACCCCTAGCACCCGCCCGCACCTTTAGCACCCTTAGCACCCTTAGCACCGGCGAGTATTGACAGTTGGACAATCTCGCGATGGCGCGCGTGCTTGCCGAGATCGGCGATCTCCTGGAGATCAAGGGCGAGAACCCCTTCAAGATCCGCGCGTATCGCAACGCCAGCGAGACGGTCGCGCACGAGACGCGGCGCGTCGCGTCGCTGACGCCGGCCGAGCGGCTCGATCTGCCGGGGATCGGCAAGGACATCGCGGCCAAGATCGGCGAGCTGGCCGACACCGGGGCCATCCGCTACCACCAGGAGCTGCTGCAGGAGTTCCCGCCGACGATCCTCGACCTGCTCAACCTGCAGGGCGTGGGCCCGAAGACCGTGGCGCGGCTCTACGGCGACCTCGGGATCCGCACGCTCGAGGAGCTCGAACAGGCGGCGCGGGACGGACGCGTCCGGGACATGAAGGGGATGGGCGCGAAGAAGGAAGCCCTGATCCTGAAGGCGCTGGAGGAACAGCGGCGTTTCGTGGGACGGCGGCTCACCGCGGAAGCGCACGACACGGCGGCCGGGCTCGTCGCGGCGCTGCGCGAGCACGCGCCGGAGGCGGAGATCCACATGGTCGGCAGCCTGCGCCGCGGCTGCGAGACCTGCGGCGATCTCGACATCCTGGCGGCGGGCGCGCCGCCGTCAATCATGGACACCTTCACCGGCTACCCGCTGGTCGAGCGGATCCTGGCGCACGGCGACACCAAGTCGAGCGTGCGCCTGTGGGGCGGGTTCCAGGCCGACCTGCGCACGGTGCCGCGCGAGAGCCTGGGGGCGGCGCAGCAGTACTTCACCGGCTCCAAGGCGCACAACATCGTCCTGCGCGACCGCGCCATCCAGCGCGGCATGAAGCTGAACGAGTACGGCCTCTACAAGGTGGATGACGACACGCGGATCGCCGGCGAGGACGAAGCCGGCATCTACGAAGCGCTCGGCCTCGCCTACGTGCCGCCGGAGCTTCGCGAGAACCGCGGCGAGATCGAGGCGGCCGCGGGCCGCGCGCTGCCGGATCTCGTGCAGCTGGCCGACCTGCAGGGAGACCTGCACTGCCATACCACCACGACCGACGGGCGTGACGACATCGAGGCCATGGCGCGCGCGGCGCAGGCCGCGGGCCTGACATACCTGGCGATCACCGATCACAGCCAGGCACTGGCCATGGCCAACGGGCTGGACGAAGCGCGGGCGCTGGCCCACGCCCGCGCCATCCGCGAGGTCAACGCGCGCCTCGACGGCATCACGCTGCTTGCCGGCATCGAGTGCGACATCCGCGCCGACGGCTCGATGGATCTCGCCGACGACTGCCTCGCCCAGCTCGACATCGTGATCGCGTCGCTCCATTCCGCGCTCAACCAGGAGCCGCAGCAGATGACCGACCGGCTGCTGCGGGCGATCGCCTGCCCCTGGGTCGACGTGCTCGGCCACCCGACCGGGCGTCTCATCCTGAAGCGGGAGGGGCACAAGGCCGATATGACACGCGTGATCGAGGCCGCGGCAGCCGCCGGCGTCGCCCTGGAAATCAACTCGCAGGTGGATCGGCTCGACCTCGACGATCTGCACGCGCGCCGCGCGCGCGACGCCGGGGCGCGGATCGTGATCGACTCCGACGCGCACAGCACCACCGCGCTCGGCCAGGTCCGCTGGGGGGTCACCGTCGCCCGCCGCGCCTGGCTGACCGCCGCCGACGTGCTCAACACGCGCCCGGTCGAGGCGCTGACCCGCGCGCTGCGCAGGAACCGTCCATGAGCGCCGACAAGATCGCCGAGATCCGCCGCATGTACTTCGCGGCCACGCCGAAGACGATTCAACGCGACCTCGATCGCGCGATCGACATCCTGAAATCGCTGAAGACCGACGAAGAACGCAGCAAGGCCGCCGTCTACATGGAAGGCCTGAACGAGCTGCGCAAGGAATGGAAGGTCAAGCGTTGAAGGCGGGCAGCGACAACTGGCGGTCAGATTTTGCCCTTGCTGATTAACTTCTTGGCGAGCAGGCGCAGGCCTTCCTTGGCGTTGCGGTCCATGGCGATCATCTTCAGATCTTTTTCATTGAGGCGCTGCACCAGCGACATCGCGATCGCCGGGGGCGTCTTCGGGTGTTTGCAGAGGCCCATCATCACGCCGTAGTTCTTCACCCAGGCCCGGTTCATGCCGATGATGCGCAGGACGTCCTCGGAGACGTTGCCCATCTTCGTGAACGCCTCGATCTCCGCGTCGTTGACCTTGGGGCTGGCGAGGACCGCGGCCGAAACCAGCTTGTTGGAGTCGCGAATGAGCTGCGCGCGCTGCTCGCGCGTGCCCTTCATGGCCAGCTTCATGCGCTCGAGCACCGACAGCGACGACAGCACCTTGCGCTCGGCATCCCCTTCCACTTCGGGCACGTCGGGGATCTCGGTCAGCGTGTCGAGCAGGGGCTCCTCGAGATCCATCGGCGCCGGCGTGTCGGACGGCTGCACCCCGCGCGCCTGGAAGAACGCCCGCATCTCCTCGGGCGTGTCCGATCGCGCCAGGAACGCCCGCAAAGGCTCGACCGGCAGCGCGTCGAGCGTGGCGGCGGCGGCGCGCGTCACCTCGGGATCGGGATCGTCGGAGAGCAGGATCAGCAGCGCCAGCTGCTCCTGCGCGCGCGGGGCCAGCGCCCCCTGCGCCGCGAGCAGGCGGACGTCGCGCGCGACCTCGCCGCGGCGGAAGAAATCGATGAGCGGAGAGCGGAAGCCTGGATCCATCAGCGAAGGTGCTGCGCCGCCGTCGCCGGCGTGAGCTTGAGCGACCTGACCTGTCCCTCGGCGCCGAGCGGCTTGCCCTCGCGCCCGTTCACCGAGTAGGCGAAGGCGCCCGCGTCGCCGACTTCGATCACCGCCTCGGCGGCGACGTCGCGCGAGTCGCGCTCCCCCGCCTGCATGATCCGCGCGAACACTTTCTTGCCGTCCACGGTGAGCGACACCCAGCAGGCCTTGACCGGGTGGAGCTCCAGTTTCATCTGGCCGGCCGGCGGTTCCTGCGGCGGCAGCGCCACATCGGACGGCGGCGCCGCGGCCTGGGCGGTCGTCGACGCCGGTGGCAGCGCCGGCGCCGGTGCGGCGCTCGCGGATGCCGCCGGCGGCGCGTGCGCGGCCGCGCGTGCGCGCAGCGCGAAATAGAGCACCAGCGCGATCACCGGGATGCTGATGACCACGCCGGCCAGGAGCATCGCCGCCTTGCGCCGCTGTTCCTCGAACTCGCGCTCGTGCTCGGGGACCTCGGTCGTGGAGACGGCGGCGGCCGGCGGCGTGTCCTGGTTGAAGCGATCGAGGAACTCGCGGACCGTGTCGTCGGGATCGAGGCCGACTTCGACCGCGTAGGATCGCACGAAGGCGCGGCTGAAGATGCCGCCGGGCAGTTTCGAGATGTCGTTGCGCTCGAGCGCTTCGAGCGCGGCCGCCGAGATCTTGGTGCTCGCGGCGATCTGCCGCAGCGAGATCCCGCGCCGCTCGCGTGCCTGGCGCAGTTTCCCGCCGAAATCCTCCATGTGCGCCGCCACTTTAGACAACCTCGGGAAATGGTGTCAAACCCATGAACAGCTCGATCGCCGCGTATCCCGCGGCGCCGGCCCCGGCAACCGCCTGCAGCCGCGATCGATCGACGCCGCCGATCGCGACGACCGGCAGCGGCGAGCGCGCGCACGCCGCGCGCAGCGCCTCGAGCCCGGCCACCGGATGTCCGGCAGGTTTGCCCGTGGAGGGAAAGACGGTCCCGAACAGCAGATAGTTGCACCCGCCGTCGGCGATCGCCTGGTCGATCTCCGCGATCGAGTGCACCGATCGCCCGATGACGAACGCCGAGGGGACGAAGGCCCGGATGCGCGAGGCCGGCGGCGCGTCGGATCGCAGGTGCACGCCGGCAGCGCCGGCGGCGACCGCGACGTCGGCGCGATCGTTGACGAGGACCCGCGCCGGCGTGCCGGCGCACGCCTGGCCGATCCGCCGCACCAGCGCGACCAGATCGCGGTCGGGCAGGTCGCGCTCGCGCACCTGGATCGCGTCCACGCCGCTCCGCGCGGCGCGGGCGACGCGATCGACGAGCGCGTCGAGCGACAGGTTGAAGCGAAGCCGTCCGGTGACGCAGTGGACGAGGAGCGGGGATGAAGAGGTGCCGCCGCGCGGCGCGATCATGGCGCCTGCTCGGGACCCGGATCCGGGCGCCGCCCGCGCGCGAGGAACACCGAGCCGAGCTCGGCGAAGCCCGCCAGCGCGGTGATCACGCCGACTCCGGTGACGCCGCCGCGCGCGTACGGGCTCATCACGATCGCCTCGAACCCCGGCCGCGCCTGCGCGAAGCGGTTGTGCTCCCAGAAGACCGACCAGGGCGCGATCGCGAGAATGAACCCAGCCTCGAGAAAATACGCGGCGAACAGCAGGCGGCTGACGGTGCGGATGTCAGCCTCCCGTCTGGACCTTGGAGAGCCGCTCCACGCGCGCCGCGACGTCGCGGTATTCGCCGGCGTCGGCCTGCAGTTCGAGGAAGACGGCCAGGGCGCGCGAGGTCTCGCCGGTGGCCTCGAGCAGCGCGCCCAGCTCGTAGAGCAGCTGCCGCGCGTCGTTGGCGCTCGGCGCCGGCGCTTCCGCGGCGCGCTCCAGCCATTCGATGGCGTGCGGCAGATCCTTCTTCTTCAGGTAGAGCCGTCCGAGCATCGACGAGGCCTCGAAGCGGTGCCCCGGCGCGCGCGCCGCCGTGCGCAGCGCCGTCATCGCCTCGTCGCTCATCCCCATCTCCAAGTAGGTCTTGGCCAGCCCGAGCTGCTCGGCGGCTTCGTGCGTGCCGGTCTGCTTCGAGATCTCCGAGCGGAAGTCGTTGAAGACCTCGTCGAGGTTCTGGGTCGGCCCCGGCGCGGCGTTCCCCATCTGGTCCAGTACCTGGTTGAGATCGATGTCCGACGCCGGCGGGTGCGCCGGTGGCGTCGGCGCCGCCGTCGCCCTCGGCCGCAGCGGGATGTCGGGCTCTCCCGGCGGCGGCGTGCGCCCCTCGCGCGCCTGTCCCGCCTCCGGCGCGGGCGGCGGCGGCGCGTCCTCCGTCACCGGCGCCTCCATCTCCGCCGGCGGCGCCTCGTCGTGCGGCTCCGCGGCGGGTGCGTGCAGGCGATCCTCGGCGCGCTTGAGGATCGGCTCCGCCGGCTCCTCGCCGAACGATTCCGGCGCCATGAACGGATCGGTCGCCACGAACGGCCCCTGCCCCGCGAGACGGTCGGCGATGATCGCGTCGGGGTCGGGCACGTCGAGCATCTCGAGCGCGCGGCGGAACCGCTCGATGTGGGCGTGCTCCCACGGCTCGCGCGCGACGAGATCTTCGGCGATGACGCGCGCCTCGAGCCCCTGGCCGCGCTCCAGGTAGGCGTCGGCCAGCTGCGCCTGAGTCTCGTACATCGTCGCTTCGAGGCCGCCGTCGACGCAGATCTCGACCAGGCGCAGCAGCGCGTCGATCTGGCCCGACACCCGCGTCACGAACTCCTGCAGGATCGCCGCGGCGTCCATGTAGTTGCCGGCCGCGAGCTCGGCGTCCACCGCCGTGTTGATGCAGACGAACGCCCCTTCGGGAGAGGCCGCCGCCACCGTCCAGGCGAGATCGACGATCCGCGTCCTGATCGAAGGGTCGCTCTGCAGCAGCTCCGCGATGATCTCGCGGGCGGTGTCGAGCCCGCCCGAGCGCAGCTCGATCTCCATCACCGCGAACAGCAGCGCCGGATCGCTGCCGGCGACGGCGCGATCGAGATACTGCTTCGCCGCCTCGGTGTTCCCCTCCGCGATCGCCGCCTTGCCCAGCTCGACGCGCCCGGCGGTGTCGTCCGGGTTCAGCCGCACCGCCTCGCGCAGCGCCCCCATCGCGTCCGCCGCCCGCCCCTTTTCGAGCAGGTCGGCGTGCATCGACCGGTACTGCATCGCCGCGGCGACCGTGTCGCCGGCCCGCTCGAGCGTCTGCGCCGCCACGGCGCGGGCGTCGAAATCACCGGGATCGAGCGATCCGAGGCGGACCACGATCTCGTCGGCGCCGGCCTTGTCGCCGCGCGCGCGGCGCCGGCTGGCGACGCCGACGAAATACGCCTTGGCGTCGGCCAGCAGCCCCTGCTTCGCGCTGATGTCCCCCAGGTGCAGCTGCGCCGACTCGAGGTCCGGCTTGATCTTCAGGATCTTCTTGTAGAGCGCCCCCGCCTTCGGGAAGAACCCTTCGGTGTAGAGATGGTCGGCGATCTGCTCGTACTGGGCGACGGCCTTGTCCGGCTGGTTGGCGCGGACGTAGAGGTCGCCGAGGATGTTGCGGGTGTTCCAGTCGCGCGGCTGGTCCTCGATCATCTTCGCGTATTCCGCGATGGCGAGGTCCAGCTTGCCCGTCCGGAGCAGCTTTTCCGCTTTCTTGAGTGCTTCTTCGCGCGCGCTGGCCAAGGGAGACCCTAGATCCTATCAAACAGGGTGGGCGGCCGGAACGAACGCCGGTGGACCCCGGAATAGCCGAACCGCGACACCGCGTCGAGATGGTCCTGCGTGGCGTAGCCCTTGTGGCGATCGAAGCCGTAGCGCGGATCCTGCGCGTGCAGCTCGATCATCGCGCGGTCGCGCGTGACCTTGGCGACGATCGACGCGGCGGCGATCGCCGTGCAGCGCGTGTCGCCGTGGACGACCCGGCGCTGCGCCACCGGCAGCTCGGGGATGCGGAACGCGTCCACCAGCACCATGTCGGGCACCGGCACGCACGACAGCACCGCCCGCTGCATCGCGCGCAGCGACGCCTGGTGGATATTGATGCGGTCGATTTCCTCGGGCTCGACGCCGACGACCGACCAGCAGACCGCCTCGCGGGTGATGCGGCGGTACAGCGTCTCGCGCTCGAGCGCGGTGACGGTCTTGGAGTCGCAGATGCGGGGGATGTAACGGTCGGGATCGAGCACGACCGCGGCCGCGACGACGGGCCCGGCCAGGCAGCCGCGCCCGACTTCGTCGCACCCGGCGACGTACACGAACCCCATGCGCCGGAGCGCGTTCTCCAGGGTTCTGTACGCCCGGGTCTTCACAGACTCGATTTTACGCCGAGGTCTGCTTCTTGCCGGTCTCTTTCATGCGCGCCGCCTTGCCCTTCAGCTCGCGCAGGAAGTACAGCTTGGCGCGGCGGACTTTCGCCGTGCGCAGCACCTCGATCTTGTCGATGATCGGCGAGTGCAGCGGGAAGATGCGCTCCACGCCCTGGCCGAACGACACCTTGCGGACGGTAAAGGTCGCGCGCGCGCCGCCGCGGTGCATCCCGATCACCATGCCCTCGAACACCTGGATGCGCTCCTTGTCCCCTTCGCGCACCTTCACGTGCACTTTCACGGTGTCCCCGGGCTTGATCGCCGGGCGCTTGGTGAGCTGGCCGCGCTCGACGGTCTCAACGGCATTCATCGCTATTCTCCTTTTATTGAGCGGCGGGGACCCCTGCACCCCGCCAAGCTCACTGCATTCCGCGGCCGCTTCGCCGGCCGCTCCATTCCGAGCATCTTTTGGCGGCGGGGATCCCGGCACCCCGCCAAGCTCGCTCCATTACGCGGCCGCTTCGCCGGCCGCTCCATTCCGCTCGCGTCCCTCTCACTCGTCGGGCATCAGGTCAGGTCGATGCCTCCGAGTCCGCGCGATCGCCTGCTCGCGCCGCCACTTCTCGATCGCGGCGTGGTGCCCGGACAGCAGCACCGGCGGCACCTTCAGCCCGCGAAACTCCGCGGGGCGCGTGTACTGCGGGAAGTCCAGCAGCCCGTCGCGCGCGAAGGTGTCCCCCGCCACTGACGCCTCGTCTCCGACCACGCCCGGGATCAGCCGCGCCACCGCGTCGACGATCACCAGCGCGGGCAGCTCGCCGCCCGACAGCACGTAGTCGCCGATCGAGATCGCCTCGGTCGCCAGGTGCTCGCGCACCCGTTCGTCAACCCCTTCGTACCGGCCGCACAGGATCACCAGGTGATCCAGCCTGCTCAGCCGCGTTGCGACCTCGTGCGTCAGCCGCTCGCCGTCGGGCGACGTCAGGATCACCGCACTCGGCGCCCCGCGCTCCTCCCGAATCCGATCGAGCGCGGTGAACAGCGGCTCCGGCTTCAACACCATCCCGGGACCGCCGCCGAACGGCATGTCGTCCACGACGCGGTGCCGGTCGGTCGTGTAATCCCGCAGGTCGTGCACGCGGAGGTCGATCACCCCGCGCGCAATCGCCCTGGCCACGATCCCTTCCGCGAGTGGCGCTTCCACCATCTTCGGAAAGATCGTGACAACGTCGATCTTCACCCGTTAATCGCCCCTGGCCCGGCTTCCGCCTTCGCCAAGGCTACGGCGGACCCGCCGTAGCGGCTTCGCCGTGGAGGCGGGCCGTTCGCGTGGCTCGCTCGCTCCGCTCGCTCGCTCATTCACGTCAATCAGTCCATCGATCGGATTGATGACAATCAACCGCTTCCCGGGATCAACCCGCGTGCAAATCTCGTCGACGAGCGGAATCAACACTTCTCCGCGAGGACCATCCACCACCAGGTGGCTGCGTTCCAGAGGTCCTTGAACTCCGCTCACCGCCCCGACCAGACGGCCGGCCGTGTCCTGCACCTCGCACCCGACCAGGTCGTGCCGGTAGAACGTGCCGCCCGGCAGCGGGCCCAGCGCCGTCGCCGGCATCTTCAGCTCCGCCCCGGCCAGCGCCTCGGCGTCGTCCATCGACTCGATGCCTTCGAGCGCGATCACCGGGCGTCCCTGGTGGAACCGCACCGACGCGATCCGCCGCGGGGTGCTGGTGCCGCCATGCTCGACGATCAGCGTGTTGCCTTCGGCGAAGCGCTCTTCCGGAAAGTCGGTGTCCAGGTTGACGATCACCTGGCCCTTGTTTCCGTGCGCGCGGGCGACACGGCCGATCAGCAGGAGTTCGCTCATGCCGTTACGCCCCGACCTGCCCGCCTACTGGTCCCGGAAGTCGACCGAGACCTTCGTGCCGTCCATCTCCGCCGCGAGGTTGGCCAGCGTCCGCACCGCCTGCGCGGTGCGTCCCTGCCGGCCGATCACGCGGCCCATGTCTCCCGGGGCCATCGTCAGATCGAGCCAGGTCTGGCCGCGCCCTTCACGCTCGGTGACGCTGACCGCGTCCGGCTTGTCGGCGAGCGCCTTCGCGATCGCCTCGACGACAGCCCGCGCGCGGCTCATCAGGCGGTGGCCGGCGCCGCAGCGTCGGCCGCGGCCGCGTCAGCGGGCGGAGCCGGGTTGCGGACGATCAGCGTCCGCACCGTGTCGGACGCCACTGCGCCCAGCTTCAGCCAGTGATCGACGCGCTCGCGGTCGAGCTTCAGCGTCTCCGGCTTGGTGCGCGGGTTGTAGTGCCCGAGCACTTCGACGAACGAGCTGTCGCGCGCCGCGCGCGAGTCGGTGACGACCACGCGGTAGAACGGACGCTTCTTGGATCCTGCGCGCCGCAAACGAATGACCAGCATTACCTCATCAACCCTTTCAGCGCCGAGAGATTCGGCCGCTTTCCCTTCGCAAGTCCTGCCATCCCGCCCATCGCCTTCAGCATCTTCTTCATCTGGATGAACTGCTTCAGCAGGCGGTTCACTTCCTCGACCGACGTTCCCGACCCCTTCGCGATCCGCTTGCGGCGCTGGCCGTTGATCAGCTGATGGTTGCGCCGCTCCTTGGCGGTCATCGAGTTGATGATCGCCTCGACGCGCAGCATCTGCTTCTCGTCGACCTGCTCGCGCGCCTGCTTCATTTCCTTCAGCGCGCCCATGCCCGGCAGCATCCCGATGATCTGCTCGAGCGGCCCCATCTTGCGAATCGTCCGCAGCTGGTCGCGGAAGTCCTCGAGCGTGAAGTCGTCACGCCGGATCTTCTCTTCCAGCTTGGCCGCGTCCTCCACCGAGACGGCTTCTTCCGCCTTCTCGATGAGCGACAGCACGTCGCCCATGCCGAGCACGCGCGACACCACGCGGTCGGCGTGGAACGGCTCCAGGTCCTGCAGCCGCTCGCCGCTGCCGACAAACGCGATCGGCACGCCGACGACCGACACCACCGACAGCGCCGCGCCGCCGCGCGCGTCGCCGTCCATCTTCGACAGCACCACGCCGGTGACGCCGATGCGCCGGTTGAACTCGCCGGCGCTCTTGATCGCGTCCTGGCCGGTCATCGCGTCGGCGACGAACAGCTGGTCGACCGGCTTCACCGCGGCCTTGATCGCCTGCAGCTCGTCCATCAACTGGTCGTCGATGTGCAGCCGCCCCGCGGTGTCGACGATGACGACGTCGAAGCCGCCGTTCTTCGCTTCGGTCAGCGCGCCGGCCGCGCGCTTGACCGGATCCATCTCGCCCGCCGGATCGTGCACCCGCACGCCGGCCTGCTTGCCGACCACCGACAGCTGCTGGATCGCCGCCGGGCGCCGCACGTCGGTCGAGACGAGCAGCGGATGCCGTCCCTGCTTGGTCAGCCACCGTCCCAGCTTCGCCGACGTCGTCGTCTTGCCCGACCCCTGCAGGCCGAGCAGCATGATGACGCGCGGCCGCTCGCCCGACGCCGGCAGCCCGCCCTGCGCGTCGCCGAACAGGGCCAGCATCTCGTCGCGCACGATCCGCACGACCTGCTGGTCGGGCGTGAGGCTCTTCAGCACTTCCTGGTCGACGGACCGATCGCGCACGCGATCGATGAACGCCTTGACGACCTTGAAGTTGACGTCGGCCTCGAGCAGCGCCATCCGGATTTCCCGGAGCGCCAGCTCGACCGTCTCTTCCGTGAGCCGCCCCTCTCCGCGAATCTGGCGGAAAACGTCCTGCAGCCGGTTGGAAAGGGACTCGAACATGACCGTCACGTCGCGCCCAAGCGTCTCAGGCGCAAACCCTTATGGTAGTGGAACTAAGCGGTATCTGTCAATTACGCACGGTATCCGCCCTTTACGCGGTAATCTTGCCGGCGGAGGCATTTCACTGATGTTGCGGAGTTCACACCTTGTGCCGGCGGCGATGGTCCTGCTCGCCGGCGTGGCCCTGGCGCAATCCACGACACCCCAGGCCGGCCGCGGCAGCGCGGCGGCGCCGGCGGTCCAATCCACGGCAGGCGGCAGCGTCGACCACGGCCGTTACATCGTTCACGAAATCGCCATGTGCGGTCAGTGCCATTCGCCCCGCGACGAGCATGGCAACCTGCTCGCGTCACGCGAGTTCGACGGCGGTCCCGTCCCGTTCCGCCCGCCCTGGCCGAACGACTGGGCGATCTACGCGCCGCGCAACAAGGGGCTGCCTGGCTATGACGATGCGCAGGCGATCCGGCTGCTGACAGAGGGGGCGATCGGCCGCGACGGACGGCAGCTCAAGCTGCCGATGCCGCGCTTCCACATGTCGAAGCAGGATGCGGCGGACGTGATCGCGTACATGCGCTCGCTGCAGTAGCCATGGCGGCCAGCCGTCGTCCCTCGGCCCTCGTCGAGGCCGAAGGGCACCTGATCGACTCGCAGCTGCTGACGGCGATCTTCGACACCGTGATCAACCGTGGCGGCGCGTTCGAGGTGCAGGCGTTCGACATCGGCCGGACCAACGACGACTTCTCCCGCCTCACGCTCGAGGTCTCGGCGGCGGATCAGTCCGCGCTCACGGCGCTGCTCGAGGCGCTGATGCCGCTCGGCTGCCATGCGGCGGCCGAGCAGGATGCGCTGCTGCGCCCGGCGGACCGCGACGGCTGCGCCCCCGAGGACTTCTACTCCACCACCAACCAGCGGACGCAGGTGCGCGCCGACGGACGGTGGCTCGCGGTCGAGCGCCAGCGAATGGACGCCGCGATCGTCGTCGGGGAAGGGCGCGCGTCCTGCCGCAAGCTGCGCGACCTCCGCACCGGCGACCGCGTCGTCTGCGGGCTCGACGGCGTGCGGGTGACGCCGGAGTTCCGCGATCGCGATCGCGCCGACTTCGCGTTCATGTCCAACGACGTGTCGTCGGAGCGGCGCGTCGAGGTCAGCGTCGCGCGCATCGCGGCGATGGTGCGCGAGACGAAGAAGAGCGGCGGACGCGTCGCCGTCGTCGCCGGCCCCGTCGTCGTGCACACCGGCGGCGTGGCCTATTTCAGCCGCCTGGTCCGCGCCGGTTTCGTGGACGTCGTGCTGGCCGGCAACGCGCTCGCGGTGCACGACGTCGAGCTGGCGCTGTTCGGCACTTCTCTCGGCGTCGATCTGGAAGCGGGCGCACCGGTGTCGGGCGGCCATCGCCATCACATGCGCGCAATCAACGCGATCAACCGCGCCGGCGGCCTCGCCGCGGCCGTCGACGCCGGCGTGCTGACGAGCGGAGTGATGTACGAGTGCGTGCGCGCCGGCGTCCCGTTCGTCCTCGCCGGCAGCGTCCGCGACGACGGGCCGATCCCCGACACGGTCACCGACATCGTCATCGCGCAGGAGCGCTATGCGGAGGCGCTGCAGGGTGTGGGGATCGTGATCGTGCTGTCGACAATGCTCCACGGCATCGGCGTGGGCAACATGCTGCCGGCGTGGGTGCCGGTGGTGTGCGTGGACATCAACCCTGCGGTCGTCACCAAGCTCGCCGACCGCGGATCGTCACAGACCATCGGCCTGGTCACGGACGTCGGGCTGTTCCTGCATCATCTTGCAGCGCAGCTCACACCCCTTTGAGGCGGTGTCCGAGCTTGTCCTTCTTGGTGCGCAGGTAGCGCTCGGTGTGCGCCGAGGCGGGGATCTCGAGCGGCAGCCATTCGGCCACCGACAGGCCGTAGCCTTCGAGGCCGACCAGCTTGCGCGGGTTGTTCGACAGCAGGCGCATGGTGCGGACGCCGAGATCCTTCAGGATCTGGACGCCGATCCCGTAGTCGCGCTGATCGGCCTTGAAACCGAGGCGTTCGTTCGCCTCGACGGTGTCGAGCCCCTGCTCCTGCAGCTCGTAGGCGCGGATCTTGTTGGCCAGGCCGATGCCGCGGCCTTCCTGATTGAGGTAGAGGATCACGCCGCGCCCCTCCTGCTCGATGCGCGACATCGCGGCCTCGAGCTGGGGGCCGCAGTCGCAGCGGAGCGAGTGGAACACGTCGCCGGTCAGGCACCGTGAATGGACGCGGACCACCACGTTCTCGCCGTCGCCGATCTCCCCCTTCACGAGCGCGACGTGCGTCTCGCGATCGAGCGGGCTCTCGAACGCGATGGCGCGGAACTCGCCGTGATCGGTCGGCAGCTGCGCGGCGGCGACGCGGCGGACCAGCGCCTCGGTCTTGATGCGGTACTTGATCAGGTCGGCGATGGTGATCATCAGCAGCTTGTGCCGCCGCGCGAACCTGGTCAACTCGGGCACGCGCGCCATCGTCCCGTCGGGGTTGAGGATCTCGCAGATGACGCCGGCCGGGTAGAGCCCGGCGATCCGCGCCAGGTCCACCGCCGCCTCGGTCTGCCCGGCGCGCACGAGGACGCCGCCGTCGCGCGCCTGCAGCGGGAACATGTGGCCGGGCCGGGCGAGATCGGACGGCCGCGTCTTGGGATCGATCGCGGCCAGCACCGTCGCCGCGCGATCGGCGGCGGAGATGCCGGTGCTGGTCACGTACTTCGCCTCGACCGAGACGCAGAAGGCGGTCTCGAAGCGCGCCGTGTTCTGCGGCACCATCTGCGGGATGTCGAGCTCCTCGAGGCGCTCCTCGGTCATCGGCATGCAGATCAGGCCGCGCCCCTCGGTGGCCATGAAGTTGATGATCTCCGGCGTGACCTTCTCGGCCGCGACGGTGAGGTCCCCCTCGTTCTCGCGATCCTCGTCGTCGCAGACGATGATCATCCGGCCGTCGCGAAAGGCCGCGACGGCTTCCTCGATCGGCGCAAACGGCGATCGCACCCGGGTCGTCCTGGTCACGTCTTCGATCCCGCGCGCGTCACTTCGAGCGCGCGCAACACGTACTTGCCAATCATGTCGAACTCGAGGTTCACCAGGTCGTTGACCCTGGCGAACTGGAGGTTCGTGTGCTCCCACGTATACGGGACGATCTGGACGTCGAAGCGGCGATCGTCCACCCCCGCCACGGTCAGGCTGATGCCGTCCACCGCGATCGATCCCTTCCTGACGATCTGCGCGGCCAGCGACGGCGGGAACTTCACGGTCAGCCACCAGTAGTCCTCGTCGCTGCGGATCTCCTCGATCGTCCCGGTGGCGTCGACGTGCCCCTGGACGAAGTGGCCGCCGACGCGCGCGTCGGCGCGCATCGGGCGTTCGAGGTTGACGCGGTCCCCGCGCTTCAGCGAGCCGAGCGCCGACACGCGGATCGTCTCCGGCGAGACGTCCATGTTGACCCCGTCCGGGTCGGCAGAGACCACGGTCAGACAGACGCCGTTCACCGCCAGCGAATCGCCTGGCGTCAGCGCCGATGACAGATCTGTCTTCAGCCGGACGCGGAACCCCGCCGGCGTCGGTTTCACTTCCGCGATCTCGCCGATGGTCTCAATGAGTCCGGTGAACATGCTCCACGCGCCCCTCTACAAAGATATCGGCGCCGAGCCAGCCGGACCGGCGGTCTTTCAGCCCGTCCCAGGCGAGTCGCCGCTCACCAATCCAGTTGACTCCCAAGGGGCCTATACGAGTCGGAGTGATATAGAGGTGCACCGCGTCGACCACTCCGGCGTCGAGCGCGGCGCGATGCAGCGCGGCGCCCCCCTCCAGCACGAGGGAGGTGATCCCCGCACCGTGGTGAAGCGCGGCAAGCGCCGTCGCGAGATCGTCGGCTGGAAGGGCGAGGATTCGTGCGCCCGCGTCGGTCAGGGCCTCGGCCTGCGCGCGGGCGTCGCAGCACGCCCGCTCGCCGGTGACAATTATGACCGGACCGGCGTCGAGCGTCGAGAGCACCCTGGCCGTGGGCGGGGTCCGCAGGCGGCGGTCGAACACGATCCGCGTCAGCGGCCGTCCCCGGTAGGCGCCGCGCGCGGTGAGCAGCGGATCGTCGACGAGCAGCGTCCCCGAGCCGATGCCGATGGCGTCCACTTCGGCGCGCTGGCGGTGGACCCTCCGGTTGGCCGCCGCGCCGGTGAGCGCGGTCCGCATGCCGGGCGCCGCGGCGATCCGGCCGTCCACGCTGAGGGCCGCTTTCAGCGTGACGTGCGGCCGCTTCGCGAGCATCGCGGTCAGGAAGACCGCGTTCTGCCGCTCCGCGCGTTCGCGCTCGACGCCGACCACGACGTCGATGCCGCGGTCGCGCAGGTGCGCCAGGCCGCGCCCCTGGACCAGCGGGTTCGGGTCTTCGATGGCGATGACCGCGCGCGTGATCCCTGCGCTGGTCACGAGCGGCGCGCACGGGCCCGTCCGTCCCGTGTGCGAGCACGGTTCGAGCGTGCAGTAAAGCGTCGCCCCCCGCGCGCGCGCACCGGCATCGTCGAGCGCAATCACCTCGGCGTGCGGCCCGCCGGCCACCCGGTGCGCGCCGCGGCCGACGAT
>Ga0070673_100000581_pt1 | contig 19813 bp, 17 predicted proteins | sample KBSM23metaG_FD_65342 | JGI IMG/M metagenome (GOLD analysis project Ga0070673, IMG submission 65342) | Miscanthus rhizosphere microbial communities from Kellogg Biological Station, Michigan, USA - KBS M2-3 metaG | ecosystem: Host-associated > Plants > Roots > Rhizosphere > Soil ... | reverse complement strand
AGGTGAGTCCGAAAAACTCGAACAAGAGATCGAGGTGTATGACCAGATTCTGGAAGCTGATCCTGCCAACGTACAAATTCTGGTCGAGAAAAGCGTAGTGCTGTGCGCGCTCCAGCGGATGGAGGAGGCACTTGAAATCACTGACCGGGCTTTGAAAGTCCTCCCCCAGCAAGCTCCTCTGCTCGTTCGTAAAGGACAGCTACTGACTTTGCTGGGGCACAAGGAAGAAGGACTTCGTTTGTTTGATCAGGCTATTGAACAAGCGACCGCGACTGAAGAATCCTCGGCCACTTGGGCGATAAGCCAGAAGGCAAACACGCTTTTTGCCATTGGTCGTTACGGCGAAGCATTCGCGCTTTACGATAGGGCCGAGCAGATGGAGCCCGGCTGGGGTATCGCCCACAAGGCCCACTTATTGAGGTACCTTGAGAGATTTGAAGAAGCCCTCGATTTATACAATCGAGCGCTTGAATTAAAGCCGGGATCAGATTGGGTGCTTGCCGGCAAGGCGGAAACCTTATACCGGATGCGGAAGTACGATCAGACTATTGAACTCTGGAGCAAAGTTATTGACTTTAACAGAGACTCACCCGGTGCGTATGGACGGCGTGGAGAGGCTTATCGTTATATAAACGAACTACAGAAAGCACTCAACGATCTTGATCGAGCCCTTGAGATAGATCCAAAGCTCGATTGGTTTCTGTATCAACGGTTTGCGGTAAAGATGGCAACCGGACAAGTTGCAGAAGGACAAAAAGATCTTTTAGCAGCTATCAGGTATGGTCGTCGTACATATGTAAGAATGCCAAATAACTGGATGCATACTTGTAATCTGGCCCTCTACTACTTAAGTAATGGTGAGCTACAAGAGGCGGAACGGCTATACGGGGAAGCAATTGCTTCACGTGCACCCAAATACACGATTCGGGAGGCGGTGAAGGATCTAGACGATAATGATCCTTTGCTCTCCAACAACGGCAGTCACTTCCGCTCGCTTCTCGAAAAATATGTGCTAACGCTCGAGGCTCCATCTGTAACACCCGAGCCGGCAATCGTCGGCTGACCCACATCTGCCCTGCCCGAACACTTTCCCAACCTCTTTTCACTTTCAGTGTTTTTCAAAGCTCAGGCTTGGCGAGGCTCGAAGCCGAGTTCTCGATTCACGATCAAGACGAACCAGAGGTAATAGGGTCACCTTTTCTGAGCTTTCGGCTTCAGGCTTTACCTTGAAGCCTGAACTACTTATTCCCCGCCTCATCCAGATGTCGTAACGTATCAAGTATCAGATTTGTATTGCTCGAGGCCTGGATAGTAACTGGGTAACGTCCTTGAGTCTTTTGAAACTCAAAAGTGCCGCTGGTGATCTCCACCAATTCGCGAAAACCCGCTTCGCCAGTTACCCCACAACACGCTGCATCAACAATTGTGCCTTCATTGAAGAAGACATCTGCCGTGCGATTTTCCGAGCAGAGGTTTAGCACACCGCTCAACTTTGCGTTCTCAACAACCTGAATCGCGTCGAAGGCGCTGATGGCTGACAAGTCACCAGCTAAGGTGGCAATGGGACGCTGCTTCGTTTCTGAGGGCTCGGCGTGTGGGCGCAGATCCGGGCGACGTGCGCGACGAATCGCCTCGAGCCCGGCGGCGATATTAATCCGCTGGTCCATCTGCTTCGCTTCCACTAAACGATCCTGAGCAGTATCGAAGTCCTCGCGCTCAATATAGAGGCTGGCAAGCGCGAGACATTGACGCGCGGCTTCTTCGAGCTGCTTACTTCCGGCCGCAACTTCGCGAAGCCGCTCACGCAGAATAATCGAGCGTGGGCTCATTTCGAGCGCCGAACGCAAACGCTTCACAGCGCGCTCGCCAGCTCCGTACTTCACGAACAGTTCGGCATCAAGCAGCGCGCTTTCTATTTCACCAGTGACTTCTGTTTTTGATTGCACGTCACTCATCCAGCGGGAGTTTACCACGTCTTCAATTTGCCAACGCTTTCCGCCTTATATGATTAGCAAGCTACGAGCAAAGCGCAAAGGGCAAAGAGCAAAGAGCAAGGGTCAAGAGCAATCGATTCGTTTACAACAACGGAAGTTGGAATTCGCGAACGCCATCGGTGTAATCGGCGGTGTTGTGCCCGCACGATTTTTACCGATTACTGATTGCTGATTACTAATTGCCTGACCACTGACTGCTTGTACTAGAAGTCAATCCGAACGCCGAGTCGAATCTGGCGCGGGCGCAAAGTGCGAGTCGTTACGAGGAACGAATCTAAAAACGCCTGACGTTGTTCAGATGTCGCAGTCGGCGCGAATGAATTGAAGTTGATGAACTCGCTGCCGAAGCTGAAGACGGTCTTGTTAAGAACGTTGTCAAACTCGATTGTTGGCCGAAGTCTCACCCGCTCTACCAAACGAAACTCCCGCGTAACACTCAAATCGAAAAGGAACTGACCTGGGCCAAGACCAGCGTTGCGTGGAAGATTCCCACTTTGTCCGATGGTTGGAAGTTGAAACAGATTCAGAATCGCAGGGTCGATCGGATCACCCGGTGCTCTCCATCTTAGAAGACGAGTATCACCAGTAAAGGATGGCCGATCGTTTCCCACGTCATCGAGGTTTCGATCCACACCTCCAATTGAAATATTGAATGGCGCTCCTGAAGTAGCGCGCAGAATAGGAGCGAAACGAATGTGACCCACCTTCCGCGGCGTATCCATAGTTCCCGAAATCACGAAACGATGCCGGCGATCGAGCAGGCTACGAGCACGTTCGTGACGAAACTCGCCCGGCGCCAGAGCATCAGAAGTGTTGACGATGCCGTCGTCACGCAGGGACGACAACGTGTACCCGGCACGGAAGGCATAACTGAAACCCGAAGCTTTACTACGAAACCGATGCGTTACTTGGAAAGTCAGTCCGTGATAAAAGCTATTGCCTGCAGCGATCAATTGCTCAATTTCGGCACGCGATGGATCGGGTCTCAAGTCATTCAACGCAGCGAGTGCGACATTGACAGCCGTAGTCGAGGTAAAGCTGTTGAGATTGAAAACGGAAACAGGAACACCAGCCTCGACGATCCGAGTTACGGCGTTTGGATTCGTAATGTCTGAGGGAGTGAGCGCGAAGCGAACCAGTTCGCCCGCGGTGCTGACGTTATACAGCGGTCGAATTCCAGTATGACTGTTGCGGAAGTTGGCAAAGTCACGAGACGCGAGATATTGCGTAAAATTCTTGAAGCCGCCTGACAAACGTGGCGCATTAGCATTGAATTCTCGCCACAAATGAATGCCACGATTCCACGTGTAGTTAGCCTCGATAACAAAGTTGTGGCCGAGCTGGCGTTCAAAGCCAACGTTGGCTTGATAACTTTCGGGAATACGTAAAGCTGGATCGAGACGACGGGAGAATTCTGTGTTGACGACTCCGAGCTCCCGCACCAATTCTGAGCTTGCCTGAAGCGTCTGCGGAAAGTGAAGATTCGCCGCGATGAAACTGCGACGCTGTTCGGCAGTCATCAGCTTGCCGGTCGATTCATCGATAAGATCGTTAGTATCGAAGAACAGTTGCTGCTTTCCGAGAGCGAAATCATCAATGGTGCGTAGCAGAGCTCGATTGTAAAAAACTCCAGCGCCCAAACGGATAACGGTCTTGCCACTCTTAAACGGATCGTAAGCAGCGGCAACGCGTGGAGCGAAGTTATTTCGATCTCGAATAATCGTTTCGTCTTCCCAGCGCAGTCCAAAACTGAAGGTGAGATTTGGACGTAGCCGGAGTTCGTCTTGCGCAAAAAATCCCAGGTACAGGTTGCGTTGTGTGGATCGCGTCAGAAAGTTTTGCCGGTAACGAGACGGTATGCCCGCCAGAAAATCACCCGCACTGCTGAAATTGAAAGTTCCCGACGCGTCAGAAAGATCGATGAACGTCGAGCGGATGCGTTGCAGATCAGCACCAAACTTTAGCGAATGAGAACCGGTAGCGTATGAGACAACGTCCTGTATTTGAAAGCGGCTTTCTTTGCGATCGGTTGATCCGCTGCTCGACGAACCCGCGATTAGTGTTCCCGAACGAGCAGCCTGATCGGTTGATGGCAGCGGATCGTTGATCGTGATCAGAACAACCGGGCTCGCCTTGCCGCCTTCGGCAACAACGGCTGGAGTTAAGCGGGAATATTGAAAGCGCATCTGATTCACTAAAACCGCTGAGAAGACAATGGCATCTGTGTAAGAGATCGCATCGCTGTTCCGAGTCTTGCCTTGTAGCGCCTCTGCCAAACGATTGCCCCCTCCAAACTGCCGCAGGTTTCTTGAACGACCCAATTGGTAGACGATTGCGGCGTTGTGTGTTTCTGAATACTTGTGATCGATTCGGATTGTAAAAGTGTGGGCTCTTAAAGGCGTGCTGATTGGGACGATGAAAGGAGCGATCTCGGTATTCAAAACTGGGGGCGAAGCATCCTCCGTTCGGCGCGTCGCAAGCGTTGTAGGCGCTGGCAAAGCAAACAACGGATTTTGCGTCACCGGAACGAGCGTATCTATTAAGGTGCTGTCGAGAACCTTGTCGAATTCGTAAGCGCTGAAGAAAAAGGTTTTCGAATTACTGTCCATTGGACCACTGAATGTGAATCCCGGATCCTGCTCCTGAAGTGGTAGGCGCTTCACTCCTAACGAGTTGTTCTTGAAGGTATTTGCATCGAGCGCCTCATCTCGAAAAAAGAAAACGCCACGGCCGTGGAAAGTCTGGGCGCCACCGCGAGTCCGCAAGTTAACGCGACCACCCGAAGCACGGCCATACTCCGCCGAGAATTGATTGGTAATAATTTGCACTTCGTCGATAGCTTCGAGCGAAGGCTGGAACCGCTCTCTTGCAGAACGATCATCGTTATTGTCGAGGCCATCGATCGTCATGTTGTTCGAATAAGCTGGCCCACCAGAGAGAGAAAACGAACCGGCTTCTTCGGGCGTAGTCGCCGAACTTGCGTTGCGGTCCTGCGCAAGATCGCGAGTTGATAACGGTTCTTCGGTAACACCCGGTAAGGTGAAAATCAGATCGAGCGGTGAGCGCGTTACGATTGGAAGGGATTCGACTTCAAGGGTTGTGACAGTGCCGCCGACCACGGTCCGCGTCGTGTCGATTAACGGCGTATCGGTCGCACGGATGACTACGGGTGCAACGGTAACGCCTGCGGGAAGAAGCTGAATATCGAGCTTCACATTTTGACCGGCGACAGTCGTTACGTCGGACCACTGCGCAGGTTCGAATCCTGGTGCTGAAACCTTAATTGCATAGCTGCCGGGTTCGAGTTGAAGGAGCCGATACCGCCCCAACTCGTCCGCGACACTCGTGCGCTTGATACCTGTCTTTGTCAGCCTTGCTTCAACATTAGCGCTTGGAATAACTGCACCATTGATATCTGTTACAGAACCAGTGATGGTGACGCTGTCTAGATCTTGCGCGTGAATTGAAGAGTCAAACAGCAGCGTTAAGGTCAGCAGAGAAACACACAGCAGGAAAGATGAGTTCATTGGACACCTCGCGCATCAACAGATGATCTGGAGGTGGGACGAACTTATAAATTAATGAGCTTTTTAAGCTGGTGGACCAACGAGTGAAGTGAGTGGGCGGGACTCTATCATGTCCGCGAAAACGCATCAAGAAATTTTGGAGTGCGGTGGCAAGCGTAGCGCGACACCGCTTTTAATTAATGACCCCTGAACTCAAACTAATAAGAATCTAAAGCGGTGTCGCGCTGCGCTTGCCACCGCACTCCAAAGATTAGCTGCGGTTCATGCTGCGGCGGCGGAGAGCTGCGGCGCGAGACATGGGCACGAGCGCATCGGTGGCTGTGGTCGGTGGTTCAGTAAGGGTCGAGAAGTCGTTTGCGTGAGATTGTAAGTAGTTAAAAAACCTTTCGAACTCCTGCTGCATTGCGTCCATCTTTTCGCGCATATTGAGAATGATTTCAACGCCCGCCAGATTTACGCCCAGGTCGCGCGTCAACGAAAGCACCAGCTCAAGACGTTCTAAATCTTCATCGGTGTAAAGACGCGTGTTCCCCTCCGACCGGGAAGGTTTCAATAAGCCTTCACGTTCATAAAGTCGCAGCGTCTGCGGATGGATGCCGTACTGATCCGCAACTGCGCTGATGGTGTAAGTTTTTGGCTTGCGCTTCATAAAACTACTGGTCTTTGGTCTTAGGCCTTTGGTCTTTGAATGTTTAGCGACGGTCCAACGTCAATTAATGATTTACCTTCCCCAAGACTCAAAAACCAAGACCAAAAACCAAAGGCCAAAGACCTATTCTAGGCCCATCGCCACCCTAGGATTCTCATCATTACTCTTCGCGTACTGGCGCAAGAGCTCTTTAGTCTCTTCGGAAATTACTTTCGGCAAAGCAATCTGGACTTCGACGAATTGATCGCCGCGAGCATTTTGATCGCGCAGTGATGGGGCGCCACGTTGTCGCAAGCGAAATCGCTGTCCCGACTGCGTCCCGGGCGCGATTCTCAATTGTGCTTTTCCTTCAACGGTCGGCACTTCGATCTTGGCTCCCAACGCCGCTTCGGGAACTGTGATCGGCACTGTCACATAAATGTTGTCGCCTTTGCGCGTGAAATATTTGTGTGGCCCAACGTTCGTGATGATGTGCAAGTCACCGGGCGCAGCGCCCAACCGTCCACCTTGTCCTTTGCCGGGAATACGCACGCGTGAGCCGGTATCGACTCCCGCTGGAATGCGAACTTTGACGTTCTCAGTTTTCGGCAAAGTACCCTTGCCCTTGCACAGAGAGCACGGCGTGCGGCGCCTGCCGCTGCCCCCGCAATCCGGACATTCCTGGGCGAAGCGCAAGCGGCCCCCCGCACGCTGCACCTGGCCCGAACCTTTACACGTCTGACAAACGACGACTGGTCCACCGATGTCGCCCGCGCCGTTGCAACGCGAACATTGTTCGGAGCGGTTGACGGTGATGTTGGTGGTAATGCCCTGAATCGCTTCTTCGAAAGTCAGCGAAAGTGGCATTTCAATGTCTGCACCCTTTTGTGGCTGAGGCTTCGGCGGCTCTTTTTCTTTCGCGCCACCACCAAACAGATCGGCAAAGATGTCTCTAAAACTACTACTACCGCCGCCCGTCCCACCGCTTGAAGTTGTGCTGCCCCAATCAAAACCAGTGAAGTCAAAACCGGGAGGCGCACCGCGTCCAGTACCCGCACCAGCGCCACGTGCGTGTGCGTCCGCCAGGTTTTCGGAATATTCACCGAAGCGATCGTAAACTTTTCGCTTCTTCGGATCAGAAAGGACATCGTGCGCTTCGGTAGTCAACTTGAAGCGCTCCTCGGATGCTTTATCACCCGGATTCACGTCCGGGTGATACTTGCGCGCCAGCCGCCGGTAAGCCTTCTTAATTTCTTCGGGCTTGGCGTCGCGCTTCACACCGAGAATTTCGTAGTAGTCCTTTTTAGCCATCGATTAAATTGTATTCAAGGTACGACTTCTAAAAAAGGCGGAAGGATTGCTCGCTTCCGCCTTTGTATTGCGAGGTTAGCCTCAGCCGTTATTTGCTTTCATCAACGTCAACGTATTCGGCATCGATAACGTTGTCGTCACCCCCGCCTGACGTCGAACCGCCGGCTCCTGCTGCCGAGGCTTGGCTGCCTTCCTCAGCGCCGCCCGTTGAAGAGGACGTTTGCTGATACAACACCTCCGCCAGTTTGTGCGAGGCGCTCTGCAAGTTATTGAACGCATTGTTGAGATTGTCGACCCCGCCATCCTGCAGCGCCTTCTTCGCATCAGCTATCGCAGTTTCAACTTCAGTTGCGACTGGGCCAGCTTTCTCGCGATTGTCGTTGAGCGTCTTTTCCATTTGATAGGTCAAGCCGTCGAGACGATTGCGAGCTTCAATCTCTTCACGTTTGCGCGTGTCATCGGCTGAATGCGATTCAGCATCACGCATCATCTTATCGATTTCATCCTTCGACAAACCGGATGAAGAGGTGATGGTGATTTTCTGCTCACGGCCGGTGCCCATGTCCTTCGCGGACACGTTCACGATGCCGTTAGCATCGATGTCGAACGCGACTTCCACCTGAGGAATGCCGCGCGGTGCCGGCGGAATGCCAACCAGATGAAACTTGCCCAGCGTCCGATTGTCGGAAGCCATCGGGCGCTCACCCTGCAACACGTGAACTTCAACCGAAGTTTGATTGTCCGACGCCGTCGAAAAGATTTCAGACTTTCGAGTAGGAATCGTGGTGTTGCGCTCAATGAGCTTGGTAAATACTCCACCCAAGGTTTCGATGCCGAGGCTAAGCGGTGTCACGTCCAGCAAGAGGATGTCCGTCTTCTCGCCCGACAACACACCGGCTTGTACGGCAGCGCCGACCGCTACGACTTCGTCTGGATTGACGCTCTTGTTTGGTTCCTTACCGAAGATGGTCTTGACGATTTCCTGGACCTTCGGAATACGCGTCGAACCACCAACGAGTACGACTTCATCGATCTTTCTTGAATCAACGCCCGCATCTTTCAACGCTTGCTCAACCGGTGAGCGCAGCCGTTGCAGAATAGGATCGACCAACTGCTCGAACTTCGCGCGCGTCAGTTTCATCACCAAGTGCTTTGGACCAGATTGATCCGCGGTGATGAATGGAAGATTGATTTCGGTTTCCATCGTGCTGGAAAGTTCAATCTTCGCCTTCTCGCCAGCTTCCTTAAGTCGCTGAAGCGCCATCTTGTCGTTGGAAAGATCGATGCCCTGATCGCGCTTAAATTCTTCGACAATCCATTCGATCAAGCGTTCGTCAATATCGTCACCGCCAAGATGCGTATCGCCGTTGGTCGATTTCACTTCAACCACGCCCTCGCCAACTTCCAGAATGGAAATATCAAAGGTGCCACCGCCGAAGTCGAATACCGCAATCGTCTCGTCCTTCTTCTTGTCGAGACCATAGGCCAACGCGGCTGCGGTCGGTTCGTTCACGATTCGCATGACTTCGAGGCCCGCAATCTTGCCGGCGTCTTTGGTCGCCTGACGTTGCGCGTCATTGAAGTAAGCCGGGACCGTTATGACCGCCTTTTCAACTTTTTGTCCAAGATAATCCTCGGCGGACTGCTTCATTTTCTGAAGAATCATTGCCGAGATTTCCGGTGGACTCCAGTCTTTGCCCCCCGCAAAGATTCGTACATCACCGTTGGTTGCCGATTGGACTTTGTATGGGACCTGCTTGATTTCTTCGGAGACTTCATTAAAACGACGTCCCATAAAACGCTTAATCGAATAAACGGTGTTCTCAGGATTGGTAACAGCCTGGCGCTTGGCGACTTGACCGACGAGCCGGCTGCCGTCCTTCGTAAAAGCGACCACGGACGGTGTTGTCCGGCCACCTTCTGCATTCGTAATAACGGTGGGTTCGCCACCTTCCATGACGGCAACGACCGAATTAGTCGTTCCCAAGTCAATTCCAATAATTTTGCTCATTTCACCTCTCCGCAAATAAAAATCTTGTTGTGAGGTCTCGCGACCCCGATGCTGCCATTTGCTGTAAATGCCGCACCTGACTTGAACGCGGATTCAATATAATACCTGAGTGTGTTGCTGTCAACTTTAGCTTAGTGTGATGGCTTAAGTTTTGGGTACGCAAATTAGGCGCTTGCGGAGGTTACGACACGGTTTCTTCTAAATCCGACACTCAATCACCTAAAAATCGTGGAGAAATGAAAGGGGTTTATTTGACTCCTTAAGGCAAAGCTAGGCTGCGAGTGCCAAAGAGTTGAGCATTTTCCTCGCTACTTGGGCGATTAATGAGTGGCTGGAGGTACTTGGCGGCGTTCTTCGTTCATTAGGCGTGAGACGAAGAAGACGTAATGAACGCCAGACAAAACCGCGAGCGTAAAGACGCTTAAGTAAAGTGTTGGCAGGTAGTAACCGGAGCCTGTTGGGAAGCTGGCCGCAAACATGATTAAGGTAATAGCGAGGATTTGAACCGTCGTATTCAGTTTTCCTAACCAGGAGGGTTTGAACCCGCGAAAGCCAGTCATGATGTTGATGGCGGCAGCACCTACGATGATGAAAACGTCCCGGCTGATGACAGCGACCGTCACCCAGAATGGAATTGGGAGATGCTTTGGCAGCGGTGGGTGAAAGACACCTTTCATCGACAGCACGATAAAAGCGGTCACTAGCATCAGTTTGTCGGCGATAGGATCGAGAATCGTTCCCAGTTGTGACTGTTGGTCAAACCGCCGCGCCAACAATCCGTCCAATCCGTCGGTAAGGCCTGCCGTGACAAAGACAAAGAGAGCCCAAAGGAATCGTTGGTAGAAAAGTAGCGAGACAAAGATCGGAATCAGCACCATCCGAAAGACGGTGAGCACGTTGGGCAGGGTGATGATCCTGGACATCGAAGCTTGCTGAAGCTTGGGGCGATTCTGCTAAGTCAGCCGTTCTTACCGGCGCAGGTCAAACGCGGTGCAGTTCAAGCAGGGAAATTTCCGGCGGGCAGCCGTATCGAATCGGAAGAATTACGGTGCCGAGGCCGCGGGTCACGTATATCTGGGTTTCGCGGTGCCGTCCCAATCCGTTGAGCACGCGGCGACGAGTGCGACCGGAGCTATTGCGGTCGGTCCGCAAAGCGACTTGACCACCATGCGTATGGCCGCTCAACACCAGGTCGATTCCTTCTCGCGCAGCGCGGCGGAGGATGATGGGATTATGCGCCAGCAATAGTTTCATTTCCTCAGAACTGGAACCAGCCAGTGCGAGCGAAATATCTTCGAGACCGACCATGGTGTCATTGACGCCCGCCAACCAAAATGAAGCGCCGTCCTTTTCGAAGCGCATACCCTGATTGATAAGAACAGTAATTCCTTCGGCGCGAAACAGGTCAGTAATCAATGGCGCATCGGTCCAATGATCGTGATTTCCCAGGACCGCAAAAACTCCATGCGGGGCGCGAAGTCGGCCTACGAGTTCCGCACATGGCTCAGCGTATTGTCGTTCATGCGAAATGTAATCGCCGGTTAGCGCGATGAGGTCCGGTTCGAGACTATTGGCCGTCTCAATCGCTCGCCGCAATTGCGCCGCAGATGTCAGCGGGCCGAGGTGTAAATCTGAAAGATGGACAATACGAAAGCCATCCAGCTCTTTCGGCAGGCGTCGCAGACCGATCCTCCGACGCTCGATGGTGAGCGTGAACGGTTCAGCGAAAGCTGCGCGAGCTGCCTCCCCTAAATTAAGGGCCAACGTACGAAGGGGGCTCGGGGGCTGCGAGAGACGCGCATTCGTGCGCATCTTGCGTCGAATAGGAGTAGCCATGTTCTATCTATTAAGCCGCTAAAAAGACGCCTGATTTCCCACGTTCACTGAGGTGCCGTCAAGGGGTTGGCGCATTATAGGTACGGTTTACGCCAGATGCAATCCAGCTTTTGGAGTGTAAAGGCACCCGCTTGAGCTGGCGTCGGCGAAGCCGACGAATGACAATAGCCCACCGATTCATCGGTGGGGTTAAGGATGAAGCTTTCAATAAGTCCGCAAAGCGGACGGCTCAGTTAACCTCGGAGGCCGATAGTTTTTCAGCCGTCCGTTTCACGGACTTTCGTCCACATTCGGCGCAACCCAGCGCTAAAGCGCTGGGCTATTCTCATTCAGTCCGCTTCGCGGACTTGCGAGCAACAGTAGCTTTGGGCAGAGCCGCCCTCAACTAAATTGCCACCAAAAAATTCTATGACACCTGTATTCGTACTACCTTGCAGTGTGATAATCAATCAGCGCTAATTCGCAATTCAATCCAAGGCCCGGAGTCTAATGTCTATCACATTTCACGTTGCAGGAATCACTCGAACGGTTTTATTTGCTGCCCTCGCAGGAGCGGTTCTCTTGCCGACAATGTTTTCTTTGCCGTCCAATGCTATCGGCGTCCAACGGCAAGCTGCAACCCGAGCCGACGGCATACTCGTTTGTGCAGTGTCAGGAGAAGGCGACGCGGAAATGAGCCTTGATCCGATTGTGATGGTGAGAAAGGGACGACTTGAAGCTCCGTATGCCGAGTACAACGACACCGCTCAATCACGTTTTGCCGGCAGCTATTTCAAGAGCGGACGGAAGTATCGTTTGCTGTTCGGTGGGGGCGAAGCCGGTACTGCTACCATCAGCAAATGGGACAAAGGCTGCAACAACATTCACGCCAATGCCGCGGTAGAATCATCAGTTAAACTTCATGGCCAGATAAGGGCGTTGGCTGTCAGTGGCGATAACGTCGGCCGTAAGACAAGTGCGCGCCGTGCGCCAACTGACGAGGAACGCGCGGCGGTAATGGAGTTGGTGAAGAAGATATACACCAGCAAAGCGACTAGTGCCGGGCTGTTGCGAACGCTGCAGACGACGAATCTGACTGCGACCGATCTCGACGGCGATGGCAATTTTGAAATGATTGGCAGCTTCGTTATCGCAACGAAAGATAAACGGCGGCGTGACTTGTTTCTGATTGCTAAGCCGGATGGCGCGGCTTACAAAGCGGAACTTGCGAACTTTCAGGCTTACAAACTTCCACCTGAAGGATTTGATTCAGAAATTAAATTCGTCGATCAGCTCGATGTGAATGGCGATGGGTTGGGAGAAGTATTCGCAACGCAGACCGGCTTCGATGCGTATGCTTACATTATTTATCAGAAGCGCAACGGCCGCTGGTTGAAGGTTTACACCGCGATGGGTGATGCCTGCTGATCATCCCAGCAGAACAAAGTAGCAACGGCTGTCGTTCATCACGACTATGTACTGTCCACAATGCGGAACTGAATCGGCTGCGACGTTGCAGTACTGTCGTCTCTGCGGCGCGAACCTGAAGATGATCGGCAAAGCGGTCGCGCTGAGCGAAGCGATTGCCCGGAGTGATCGTGGACCACTGCCTAAGATTAAGGAGATGGTGCGGAATTTTAAGATTGAGCAGGTCACCGATGAAATCTCGGGCGCGCTCGATAAGATGAATGAGGAGATTGTCCGCAGTTCGGCCGACGATGAAAGAACCAAAGCGAAGTTGAAGAAACGAGATGCTCCTTGGTGGCACATACGCGAAAAGAAGACTGCGGAACGTCGGCGCGAAGATCAGCGAGTAAAAGGCACGATCTCTTTTTTCAGCGGCATCGGTGTAACGATCACTCTTTACAGTCTCGCCAGCGCATTAGTTCTTAAGCTGCCGCCTGACGTTATTGCAAAAATTCCTTTTGAGATCGAACCGCTGATTCGCGTTGCGTGGACTGTCGGGTTGATACCGATATTCGCTGGCGTTGGTCATCTCACTGCCAGCTTATTCATCAAGTCAGCGCCTGAGCAGGATTTGAGATCACAACTCCCTCCTCGCCAGGAACCGCTGACCCCCCTCGCCAATTAATACGGCCCCCGTTGCTGGTCGAGAGAGTGTTACAGACCGCACTACTGACCTCTTAATTTCGGAATGAATTGACGCCATGAAGAAGATGAATTTCCAAGCGGAAATCATGGCTGGCCACAAAGACGATGCCGTTGAAGTGCCGTTCAATCCGAACGACGTTTGGAGCACGCCATCGAAATCGATTTGGAAAGGCCGCAAGGGTTATGCGGTATCAGGCACTTTGAATCGCATTGCGTTTGACGAGAGCTTTATAGTTCCCCGGCAGAAGAAGTTTTACCTTTTGATTGATGGGGATATGGAGCGCGCGGCCCGTGTCAATGCCGGTGACTCGGTGCGCGTGAGCGTGCAGCTTAAGAGCTAGCCTGCTCAAACCAAACTCGCTCGGTTATCATCCCACTCCTATGCTTTCGCGGCAGCTCCTGACCAGTGCGTCTGTTGTTCTGTTTCTCTATTGCGGTGTCGCCGCGCCCTCAGTCCGCGCTCAGGATCCGGAAGACGTCATCCGCACTGAGACGGACTTAACGAACGTTCTGCTAACGGTGACCGATAAGCAGAAGCGTTTAATCACGACGCTTAACGAACAAGATTTGCGCGTGCTTGAAGACGGAGTGCCGCAGAAGTTATTTACGTTCCAGCGCGAAACCGATCGGCCGCTGGCGTTGGCCTTTCTCATCGACATCAGCAGTTCGGAGGAGCGGACGCTGCCGGATGAGAAAGCCGCGGCGCGAACTTTTATTCAGACGATTCTGCGCTCGGAAAAAGATCAGGCCGCCATCATTCCATTCACCGACTACGCTTATCTTGCGCAGGAATTAACGAACAATGTTCTGGGAATTTATGCGGCACTCGAGACTGTAGAAGTGGCGTCGCCCACCTATCTTGGAAAAGGCCATCCGATCAGCGGCATCGTTTCGCATCCCGGCGGGGTAGCGAATCCACGGGAAGGCACGACTGCGATCTGGGACGCGATCACTGTTACTTCGAGCCAGATCCTGACGCACAGCACCGGATTGCGACGTCGCGCAATCATTTTATTTACCGATGGAATTGACAGCAGCAGTCGCAAGACGCGAGCTGAGGCGATCGCAACGGCGATTGATTCCGACACCGTAGTCTACGTGATCGGTATTGGCGACAGTCGCTTTGGAAACATCCACCGAGATGAATTGAATCAGGTTGCGGACCGGACAGGGGGTCGTGCGTTCTATCCAAAGAAGGGCGCTGACCTGGCGGCTGCCTTCGCTGAGCTCGAAGCGGAATTGCGTTCGCAGTATTTGCTCGCTTATTCATCCTCGAACAAAAAACGCGATGGCGCCTTTCGGCAAACGCAGGTTGAGGTCGTCAATCCGGAGCTGCAAAAGCAAAAGCTGGTGCTGCGTTACCGACCCGGGTATTACGCAAAGCCAATGCAGTGACCCGATTGTAGATTGCAGATTGTTGATTGACGATTTGCCCTATACCGCGGAGCTGTTGTCTGGTCGATAACCTCGCTGTGGACAGCTGCTAATCGTCAATCGTCAATCTGCAATCGTCAATCTTTAGGGTGATTTTCTCAAGCTAACGCAAAATCATGCGAAAGTATGACGACAATCTGAGGTCGAATAACTAATCTCACGCCGTCGATTCAAAATTCAGGCAGGAGACCTTCCATGAAAAAAACAATTCTCAAGTACGGGTTCATCTCCGGGGCAATATCGGCAGGGTTGATGTTGGTGTTGATCATTCCGTTACACGATCGGATCGGCTTCGACAAGGGCATGGTCGTCGGCTACACGATCTTCGTGCTTTCGTTCTTAATGGTGTTTTTTGGTGTCAGGTCTTATCGCGAAAACGTGGGCGGCGGCTCAATTACTTTCGGCAAAGCGTTCACAATTGGCATTCTCATCACGCTCATATCCTGCGCCTGTTATGTGATCGCGTGGGAGTTCACCTACTTCTTCTTCGCGCATGATTTCCTTGATAAATACGCCGCTTATCAAGTCGCACAACTGAAAGCGTCAGGCAAATCACCGGAAGCGATTAAAGAAGGCCTTGAACAACTAAAGAAGTTCAAGGAGATGTATAACAATCCGCTGATCAATGCCGCCTTCACTTTTACTGAGCCGTTCCCGGTCGGAGTACTGATCACGCTGTTGACCGCGTTAATTTTGAGGAAGAAGAAGCGAGACGCGTTCGCGACAGCACCTTTGCCGTCTAATCAGCAATCAGTAATCAGCAATCAGTAGTCAGCAGGGCGTTAGTAGCGGGTCCAAAAGTTTTCGTTTTCGATTAGCATCAAGGAATCAAGCCGAACTCTTTCGCAATCTGTACGGCCTGGGTTCGGCGGCGAGCGCTGAGCTTGTCGAACAAACGGCTTGAGTGAGTCTTAACCGTATTCTCAGAAACAAAAAGCTTGTCTGCAATTTCGCGATTGCTGAGGCCGCTGGCGATCAATTGAAGAATTTCCAACTCACGTTTCGTGATCGCCAGCTCCCGCAGTCTCGATTCGTTCAGCACGAACTGTGACGGCGGCTCAATCCTCACTTCCTTTTCAACCACGCGTTCGCGCTCAATGATTATTTCTTTCTTGCCCGTCAGCTTGAGCCCAAGCCAAAGTCCTACTCCTGCGAATACGATCGCGATGAGCGCTCCATAAATCTCCACTGAATGTTGAAGAACGAGGAAGCGATACTCGACGAACTTCAGCAGCGCGATCAGCGCTCCGCCCGCTAATCCATAAATCAGTGCGTAGAATAGAATCTCTTTTTTCATGCTTACGATTCGCAGAGCGGCATCTTAAGCGAGGTTTCCGGTCACCGCCAATGTCCGATTACTGGCCGATTTATACCCGAGGCAAATTTGACTGTGCGTCGCTGCATCAATACGATAGCTGCCTACCTGTAGTACTCGCCGAAAGGAGTTATTCGTGAATAGTATCGAGACATCTCCCAGTATTTCTGTGTCACGACGGTTAACACGACAGCACTTACAACTCTTGTTGTTAGTCGCTCTGAGTGTGTTCCTCGTGCAGCCGCTCGCCGCCCAAAAAAAATCCGGTGCGGATGCGATCACCATTCCGTTCGAAGCATATAAGTTGCCGAACGGACTAAACGTAATCTTATCGGTTGATAAGTCAGTTCCAACCGTCGCCGTCGACGTTTGGTATCACGTTGGTTCCAAGAACGAGGTGCCGGGCCGCACGGGTTTCGCGCACTTGTTCGAGCACGTGATGTTCACCGGATCAGGCCACGTGCCTTATGGCTTGCACGACAAACTGACGCAGGGCGTCGGCGGCAGCAATAACGGTTCGACGACCAACGATCGAACGAACTATTTCGAGATTGTTCCGTCGAACTATCTCGAGTCGGCGATTTGGATGGAAGCCGATCGAATGGGTTGGCTGCTGGACACGCTCGATATTGCAAAGCTCAACGCTCAGCGAGATATCGTTAAGAACGAGCGGCGGCAACGCGTCGACAATCAGCCCTACGGACGTGTCGGCGAGATTTACTCGAGCGCAATCTATCCCAAGGATCATCCGTACTCATGGCCAGTGATTGGCTCGATGGCTGATCTAAGCGCGGCCTCTGAGAATGACGTTAAAGATTTCTTCCGGATCTATTACGCGCCGAATAATGCCACCCTCGCCATCGTCGGTGATTTTAATCCGGCACAGGCGAAGGAATGGGTTGCGAAATACTTCAACGACATTCCGCAGGGTAAGAAAGTTGAACGACCAAACGTGCCGCTCGTCGCACTGCAGTCGAGCAAGCACCTCGTGTTCGAAGATCGAGTACAGATTCCACGGTTGTATATGGACTGGCCGACTGTTGGAGCCAAGAATGATGACGATATTGTGCTCGATATCATTTCAGACATTCTGGCTGGTTCGCGAACTGCTCGTTTGACGAAGGCGATGGTTTACGACACGGAGGCAGCCGCCAACGTCGGCGCTTTCCAGTCCACCAACGAAGACGTCGGCGAGTTCCTGGTCGTTGTGACTCCGCGTCCCGGTCATTCGCTGACTGACTTGGAAGCTAAAGTCGATGAAGTGATGCAAAAGTTTCTCGCTGAAGGACCCACGGCTGAAGAAATGCAGAAAGCCACCAGCGGTTCTGAATTGAGTTTCCTGCGCGGTCTTGAATCAAACCTCGGCAAGGCCGAGCAGTTATTGGAAGGCGCCGTTTTCCACAACGATCCAGGTTACTTCAAGACGGATTATCAGCGACGCCTTACAGTCACAGCTGCAGATGTAAAGCGTGTGGCAAATCAATATTTTTCGAGAGGCCGAGTTGTGCTGAGCGTGGTGCCCCAAGGAAAGAAGAATGACGCTGCGAAACCAGGTGAAAGCCAAACGGTGACGCAAGACACACGCACAGGGGCTAAAGGAGGGAAGTCGTAATGAGAACCAATCGTTTGACCGCATTACTATGTGCGCTCGTTATCAGCGCCTCAGGTTTCGCGCAGACGAAACCCGCGCTTGATCGAACACAAATTCCTCCAGCTGGACCGAGTCCCGCGCTACAGGTGCCCGAATGGACCAAGACAACTCTTTCGAACGGCGCGACGCTCGTCGTCGCTGAGCGCAAGGGTTTGCCGCTCGTTTCCTTCTCAATGACATTTGTTGGCGGAGCAAATCAATTTGAAGCAGCAGATCGGCGCGGTCTCGCGTCACTAACCGCTGCGATGTTGAACGAAGGAACCAAGACAAGGACCGGCGATCAACTTTCCGACGCGTTGCAACTGCTGGGAACGAATATCAGATCGAGCGTCGGCGCCGAAGAAGGCTCGCTCGATTTTGTCTCCACCACGCGCAATTTTGAGCCGACCCTGGCGATTCTCTCGGACATGATGTTGAACTCAACGTTTCCAGCAGAATCGCTGGAACGGCTACGTGGCCGAACACTGGTTAATCTGGCTCAGCAAAAGGACCAGCCGGTCGCGGTGGGTTCGCAGGTCTTTGCTCGAGTTTTGTACGGCAATGATCATCCGTATGGCCAGCGCGCCACGGAAGCAACAGTAAAAGCCATCACGCGTGACGATATAGTGGCTTTTCAAAAGTCTTACTATCAACCTGGCCGCGCGATCATAACTGTTGTAGGCGATGTGAAAGCCTCGCAAGTGAAGTCTGCGGTTGAGAAGGCTTTTGCGGCTTGGCCGAAAGGCGGCAGCAAAGCTTCTTTTGATTATCCAAAACTTCCGGAGCGAAAACCGGCGACGATCTATCTCGTAGACAAACCAGGTTCAGCACAATCAATCGTCAACATCGGTCTGCCTGGGCCGCCGCGGAACACGCCTGACTACTTTGCGCTCCAAGTTCTCAACATGATTCTCGGCGGACAATTCCAGTCACGGCTGAATGCGAACATACGCGAGCAGAAGGGCTACAGCTATGGAGTGAATTCGAGCTTCTTGTACGGCAAAGGTCCCGGCGCGTTTCGTGCGGGCGGTTCGATTGTCTCTGCAAAGACTGACTTAGCCCTGATTGAGTTCATGAAAGAACTGAACGGCATCATCGGCCAACGTCCGATCACAGATGAAGAACTGAAGACAGCGAAAGACGCGTTGATTCAAGGACTCCCGCAGCGATTCAGTTCAGTCTCAGCAATCAACAACAGCATTACCACGCTGTTGGTCCAGGGACTGCCTGACAACTATTATCAAAGCTATGCGAAGTCAGTTGCCGCAGTCACCAAAGAGGATCTGACACGAGTTGCGAATCTGTATATCGATCTTAATCATCTGGCGATCGTAATTGTTGGCGACCGGTCGTCCGTCGAAGCAGGACTGAAAGCAACTAACATCGCGCCGATTACCATACTGGACATCGACGGCAATCCAGTTGGCGTAACCGGCGCCACGCAAAATCCCGGTCATTGATTTCACGCCCGGCAAGTTCGGAAGGACTTGCCGGTTTTTCTAAGTGATCGAAACGAGGTAACCGAATGGCAATTAGCCAGGACTTGTTAGAGATTCTTGCCTGCCCAGCGTGCAAGGCTCGTGTTGAGTTGAAGCCCGATGGCAGTGGCTTGAAGTGCGTCGAGTGCCATCGAGTCTATCCTATCCGTGACGATATTCCCGTCATGCTGATTGACGAAGCGACCATCGAGGAAGAAGCAGCGAAGCCTGAGTAGCGCCGCAGGATGAATAGCTTCCGCGAAATTATTCAATCGTCGCCGCGGATGCGTGAGGTCGTCAGCCGCGTTCTGCGCGATGAAGAGACGCCACAACCACTTGGTCCATCGCGTTGGGACTGGACTTCGATTCAACGCGTTCTCGTCATTCGCTTGCGCTCGATCGGCGACACGGTGTTGACCACTCCTTCGCTTTTCTCATTGCGACGTTTCCTTCCCCAAGCGCGGATCGACATTCTTCTAGAAGATTGGGTAGCGCCAGTGTTGGATGGATTTCCACACGTTGATAATGTCATTCGTCTTGAGCGCGGCAGTACTGCTG
>Ga0070673_100000570_pt1 | contig 19934 bp, 16 predicted proteins | sample KBSM23metaG_FD_65342 | JGI IMG/M metagenome (GOLD analysis project Ga0070673, IMG submission 65342) | Miscanthus rhizosphere microbial communities from Kellogg Biological Station, Michigan, USA - KBS M2-3 metaG | ecosystem: Host-associated > Plants > Roots > Rhizosphere > Soil ... | reverse complement strand
CTACGAGCGCGACTCGCCGACCGACTTCCCGCCGGAGGCGGTGGTGCTCGAGGACGTCCCCCACCAGGCGGTGATGGCGTCCTGGCCGCGGGCGATGTTCGGCGTCATGCCCTCGCTCTGGCCGGAGCCGCTGGGGGCGACGGTCTCGGAGGCGATGAGCCGCGGCCGCCCGGTGATCGGCACCCAGCTCGGCGGCCACACCGACATGCTCAACGAGACGACGGGCATCCTCGTGCCCCAGGGGGACTCGACGGCCCTGGCCGCCGCGATGCGCGAGCTGATCGAGGACCCCGAGCGGCGCGAGGCGCTGGGGCGGGCGGCGGCGGAGCGGGCCAAGAGCTTCGCCGGCCCCAGCGTCCTGCCCCGCTTCGAGCAGGCCTACGAAGCGACGATCGAGGCCGGGGCGCCCGGGACGAGATGAGGATCCTGATCGTCGCCCCGGTGCCGCCGGACCCCGACGGCGCGGGCGCGATCCCGATCCTGCTGCACGCGCAGCTGAGCGGGCTTCGCGAGCGCAACGAGCTGACCTTCGTCAGCGCGGTCGGCGACGAGCCGGGCGAAGCCGCCGCCGCGGCCGGGCTCGACTCCGGCGTCGAGGCCCACTTCGCCGATCGCCGCCAGCCGCGCACCGCGGCGAGCCGCTGGCGGCGGCGCCTGCGGCTCGCGAGCGCCTGGCTGCGCGGCACTCCCTGGCGGGCAGCCTGGTTCGCCGCCCCGGACATCCAGACGGTCCTCGACCGGCTGGCGCGCGAACGCGACTTCGACGTCGTCGTGGTCGAGGACAGCGCGATGGCCGACTTCCGGCTTCCGGCCGGCGTCCCCTCGTTCCTCACCGAGCACGAGGTTCTGCGCCCGCGCCCGGTTCGATGGCGCCCGGGCTCCCCGGCCACCTGGCCCGGCTGGGCGTTCGGCGAGCTCGACTGGCTGCGGCGCCCCGGCTTCCAGCGCCGGGCGTGGCGGCGCTTCGACCGGGTGCTCGCCTTCGGCAACCGCGACGCCGAGGCGATCGCCGAGCTCGCCCCCGAGCTCGGCGGCAGGGTCCGGGTCAGCCCCTTCGGCCTCGTCCTCCCCCCCGTCGCGGACCCCCACCGGGAGGAGCCCGACACGGTGCTCTTCGCCGGCAACTTCACCCACCAGCCCAACCGCGACGCCGCCCGCTGGCTCGCCACCGAGATCGCGCCGGCGCTGCGGCGACTGCGACCCGGCGCGCGCCTGCGCCTCGCCGGCAGCTCGCCGCCGCCGTCGCTGCTCGCGCTTGCCGGCCCCGGCGTCGAGGTGGTCGCCGACCCGGCGCGCATCGACCCCTATCTCGATTCCGCGGCGATCGTCCTCGCTCCGGTCAGGTCGGGCGGCGGGATGCGGATGAAGGTGCTGCAGGCCCTTGCCGCCGGCAAGGCGGTGGTGACGACCGAGCGCGGCCGGGAGGGCTTCGACTGCTTCGGCGAGGAGCCGCCGCTGCTCGCCGCCGAGAGCGCCGAGCGGATCGCCGCCGCCGCCGCCGATTTGCTCGGCGACGAGCCTGCCCGGCGCGAGCTGGGCCGCCGGGCCCGCGAGTTCGCCGAGCGCCACCACAGCCCCGGCGCCTGGGCCGAGCGGCTGGAAGCGATCTACCGGGAGGCGTGCGAGGCCCAGGGGGACCGGGCCGATGCCTGAGGGAGCGACGCCTGCGGTCAGCGTCCTGATCCCGAGCCACCAGCGGCGCGAGGCCCTGCGCCGCGTGCTCCTCTCCCTGGCCGAGCAGAGCGCCGACGCCTCGGCCTACGAGGTGGTCGTCTCGATCGACGGCTCGACCGACGGCAGCGAGGAGATGGCGGCCTCGCTCGAGGTCCCCTACGAGCTGCAGATCGCTGCCGGCCCGGCGCGCGGGCGCGCCGCGGCGTGCAACACGGGCCTCGCCCTCGCCCGCGGCGAGGTCCTGATCGTCCTCGACGACGACATGCGGGCCGGCGAGGGCTTCGTCGAGCGCCATCGCTCCCACCACCCGCCCGGCTCGCGCCGCTGCGTGGTCGGCGCCGCGCCGATCGAGCTCGACGCCGCCAGCCCCCACGCCGCCCGCCATGCGCAGGGGAAGTTCAACGAGCACCTGGAGCGGCTGGCGCGGCCCGGGCACGAGTTCACCGCGCGCGACTTCTACTCCGGCAACGCCTCGCTGCGCACCGAGGTGCTACGCGAGGCGGGCGGCTTCAGCGAGTCCTTCGCCGTCTACGGCAACGAGGACGTCGACCTCTCCCTGCGCCTGCGCGAGCGCGGGGTCGAGATCCGCTACGACCCCGAGGCGCTGGCCGTCCAGTCCTACGACAAGGACCTCCGGGCCCTGGCGGCCGACACGAGCCAGAAAGGGCACACGGCGACGATCCTCGCCCGCGCCCATCCCTCCGCCTTCGGGGAGCTGAAGCTCGCCAATCCCTGGGACGGGTCGCGACCGTGGCTGGCGAAGCGCTCGGTCCTGCTCTGGCTGACTCGACGCCTGCCCTCCGTCCGCCAGGCGACGATCGCGACGGCGGCCCTGCTCGAGCGCGCGGGGCTCTGGCGCTCGCCGCTCTTCTACCGCGCGGTCCTCGACTACGCCTTCTGGGCAGGTGTCGACGCCGCGCTGCGCGAATCCACCCCCGAGGGCGACCTCGAGCGACTAGCCCGGGAACTGCGCCGTGGCCCGATCGATCTGCTTCTACACCGATAGCCGCGAGCTCGGCGGAGCCGAGCTCTCGCTGCTGATGCTGATCGAGGGGCTGGATCGCGCCCGCTGGGCTCCGACCCTGCTGCTCGACGACGCGCCCGGCAACGAGGCGCTCGCCGAGCGCGCGGAGGAGCTCGGCGCGAGCGTGCGCCGCATCGCGCCGATGCCGCTCGGCCTCGGTGGAGCGCGCCGGGCCGCGAGCCTCGCGCGTCGCCTGCGGGCGGAGCGCCCGGCCGTCCTCCACGCCCACATGAGCTGGCCGCTGGCGGCGAAGTGGGCACTCGCCGCGGCCGTCCTCGCCAGGGTGCCGTGCGTTGGCACCGTGCAGCTGATCCCCGAGTTCCGCCTGGAGCGATCGTCCTTCTGGCAGCTGCGCGCCCTGGCCCGGGGCGTCGATCGCTACGTCGCCGTCTCCCGCGAGATCGCCGGCGAGCTGGCGCAGCGCTTCCGCTGGCCGGCCGGCAAGGTCGAGGTCGTCTACAACGCGGTCCGCCTCGAGCGCTTCGGGGCGCCCGCGCCCGAGGGCCTGCGCGAGGAGCTCGCCGGCGGCCGGCCGCTGGTCCTCACCTGCGCCCGCCTCGACGAGCAGAAGGGACACGACGTGTTGCTGCGCGCCGCCGCCGACCTGCCCGGCGTCGCCTTCGCCTTCGCCGGCGAAGGGCCGAGGCGGGCGGAGCTGGAAGCGCTCGCCGCCGAGCTCGGGGTCGCCGACCGGGTCGCCTTCCTCGGGCGCCGGGACGACGTGCCGGCCCTGCTCGCCGCCTGCGACGTCTTCGCCCTGCCGTCGCTGTACGAGGGGTCCTCGCTGGCCGTGCTGGAGGCGATGGCCGCGCGCCGGGCGGTGGTCAGCTCGGCGATCGGCGGCACCGAAGAGCTGATCGGGGACGGCAGCGGCCTGCTGGTCGAACCGGGGGACGCCGCCGGACTGCATGCCGCCGTTGCCCGCCTGCTCGGCGACGCCGAGCTGCGCGCCGAGCTGGGCCGCCGCGCCCGCGAGCGGGTCGAGCGCGACTTCGCCCCGGGGGCGATGGTCGGCGCCAACGAACGGATCTACGCGGAGCTGACCGCCGGTGAGCGTGCCGAGCGGCGCTGACCCGCTGCCCGAGGGGCAGGTCAACGACCTGCTGCGCCGGGCCGACTGGCGCTTCCTGCTGCGTGGCGCGGAGACGCCGCGCATCGTCGACCTCGCCGGCGGCTGGGCCGCCGAGGCGATCGGCCTGATCGGCCTGGAGGAGAGCGGGGGGCGCGCGGGCGACGTGGCGCTGATCGGCTTTCCCACCCGGCTGGCGCTGGGCGCGGCCGTGGACGCCGTGCGGCCCGGCGGCGAGGTGGTCTGCATCTGGCGGGCCCCCCGGCCGGGGGGCCCGTGGCGGGCGCGACGACGCCTGCGCCGCGCCGGGCTCGAGGACGTGAGGGTCGTGTGGCCAGGCCCGCTCCCCCATCGCGCGCCGCAGTTCTGGCTCCCGCTGGGATCCGGGGCCGCCGCCTCCCATCTGCTCGCCGAACGGCCGCCCACCTCCCGCTCCAGCGCCGCGCTGCGGCCGCTGTGGCGGATCGCGGCGAAGATCGGCCTGCTCACCCCGCTATGCGCGATCGGCCGCTCGCCCGGTGGCGACCCGCCGGCGCCGGACGCGATCGAGTCGGCCATTCCCTCGTCGCAGGCGCTCCTGCTGCTGACGGGAGGCCGGCGCAGCATCAACAAGGTCGTCGGCCTGGCGATCGAGCCGGCGACTTCGCGACCGGGGAAGGCGGTCAAGTTCGCCCGGGTCCCGGCCGCCGACGCCGCGCTGGAGCGGGAGGCCGAGGCGCTGCGCGCGATCGAGGCCGAGCACCCGCAGCTGCCGGGGGTGCCGCGCGTCCTCGCCGAGGGCAAGCGGGTGGGAAGGCGAGCTCTCGCCGAGAGCGCCGTGCAGGGGGCGCCGCTGATCGGGCGGCTCGACGCCGACAGCTTCGAAGAGCTCGCCGGCGCCGTGACGCGCTGGCTGTCCGAGCTGGCCGGGGGCGGAGAGCCCGCCGCGCCCGATGAGTGGTGGGAGCGGCTGGTCGGCGAGCGCCTGCGGCGGTTCAAGCGCGACTTCGGGATCGTCCTCCCGGCTGGCCTTACCTCCCGGCTGGAGGAATCCCTCGCCGCCCTCGCCCCGCTCCCCGTCGTCCCCGAGCACCGCGACTGCTCGCCCTGGAACGTCGTCCTCGACGAGGCCGGCGCCCCCGGCCTGCACGACTGGGAGTCGGCCGAGCCGCGGGGGCTGCCGGGCCTCGACCTCGCCTACTTCCTCGCCAACTGCGCCTTCGTCCTCGAGGGCGCGCTCGAGTCGGAGCGCACGCGCGAGAGCCATGCGCGCCTGCTCGACCCGGGCACCCCTCTCGGCGCCGTCGCCGCCCGCTGCGCCGAGGAGTACTGCCTGCGGGTCGGCGTCTCCAGCGGCGACTACGCCCGCCTGCGCCTGCTCGCCTGGCTCGTCCACAGCGCCTCCGACCACACCCACCTGGCGATGGAGTCGGGGGGCGCCCCCGATGCCGATGCGCTGCGCTCCAGCATCTACCTCGGCCTGATCGAAGCCGAGCTGGACTGACCGCGACGGAGGCGCAGCCACCAGCCTGGCAGGGCCTCGCCGGTCACCGCCTTCCAGAGCACGGCAAGCGCCCCGTCGGCGCCGTGGACGCTGACCCGGCGCAGGCGGAACGGGTCCGTGCCGGCGTCGTTTCGCCCCTTCTCGGTGGTGAAGGCGGCGGCGTAGCCGGCGTCGCGCGCGTCCCGGCAGACCGACTCGTCATGGTCGCCGTTGGGGTAGGCGAGGATCGCCGTCGGAGACGGCAGTCGCTCACGCAGGTCGGCAAGCGAGCCGGCCAACTCGGCGACCCGCTCCTCGCCGCCGACCGTCGTCAGGCGGCGGTGGTGGCGCGTGTGGGAGCCGATCCCGACCCCGGCGGCGGCGAGAGCGGCGATCTCCTCCCAGCTCGCCACCGGCTCGCCGTCGATCCAGTGGGCGCTGCCCTCCACTTCCGCGGTCGGCACGAACAGCTGCGGGCGCCAGCGGGCATGGCGGCGCAGAGGCTCGACGCAGTCGGCGATCGCGTCGTCGACCGTGATCGCCACGCCGCGTCGCGGCAGCTCTTCGATCTCGCCCGCGTGGAAGGCGAGGATCGTGCCGGCATCGAGCGGTCGGAAGCCGAGCAGGCGCAGCGCCCGCAGCTGGCGCGCGAAGCGGCGCGGCGAGACGTCGATCCGCTCCTGGCCGGGCTTCAGCTCTCCGGCGAAGCGGTGGTAGACGAGCGCCACGTAGGACCTGCCGTCGAGGCGGCGCAGCGCACGTACCCCCCAGATCGAGTCGAGCCGGTTGGGCGCCGGGTCACTCACCTACACTCGCCTCCGATGAGCTCGCCACGCAGACGCCGAGGGCGATGATCGCAGCGGCGCTGGAGGAGCGGATCGCCCTGATGGCGCCTTCGCGGCGCCTGCGCATGGCGCTCGCCGAGCAGGCGATCCGCCGCTTCGCCGCGGGCCGGCCGCTCCGCGTCCTCGACGCCGGCTGCGGCGACGGCCTGATCACGCTCGCCCTCGCCAAGCGCCACCCGGACTGGACCCTGCTCGGGATGGACCTGAGCAGCGAGCTGCTCGCCGGCGCCCGCGAGCGGGCCGGCGCCCGCGGCCTCGCCAACGTGAGCTTCCTCGAGACCGACCTGACCAAGCCCCTGCCCAAGGGCGGCTTCGACGCCGTCATCGCGCTCGAGTGCCTGAGCGAGATCCCCGACGACCGCGCCGCCGTCGCGGCGATGGCCGGCGCCCTGCGGCCCGGCGGCCTGCTCGTCGCCCAGGTGCCCGACCGCGACTGGAAGCCCGTGCTGGGCGGCAGCTCGCCGGTCTGGCGGCACGAGGTCAGGCACGGCTACAGCGCCGCCGAGGTGAACGAGATGGTGGCCGCGACCGGCGTCGAGCGGATCGAGGTCTCGCCCACCTACCGCACGACCGCAGCCGTGGCCCAGGAGCTGCGCGACCGGGTCAAGGACGGCCCGCTGACGCTGCGCGCCGTCCTCTATCCGGCGATGCTGGCGGCGGTCCGGCTCGAGCGCTGGGGCCTCACCGGCGGCGCCGCCAATGCCCACTTCGCCCTCGCCCGGCAGCCGCTTGCCTCGCACGCGCATGAGGCAGCATTGTGACCGAGGCGCCCCGCAGAAAGACGCACCTGCGCGGGATCGAGGGAATGCGGGCCGCCGCGGCGGGCACGATCGTGCTCGTCCACGTCTGGGCCTTCTCCTCTCCGAGCGGCGTCGTGATGGGCAGCGGCGACTGGCGCGGGGACGCGATCTCGGTCCTCTCGGTGGGCGTCACCCTCTTCTTCACCCTCTCCGGCTTCCTCCTCTACCGGCCCTTCGTCGCCTCGATCGCGCGCGCGGTGCCGCACATGCCGATCTCGACCTACCTGCGCAACCGCTTCCTGCGGATCGCCCCCGCCTACTGGGTCATCCTGCTGCTTGCCGCGCTCGTCCTCGGCACGGTCGGCGTCCGCAACGCCGGGGCGCTGGAAACCGGCCGCCTCACCGATCCCTCGGTCCTGGCCCAGGCCGCCCTGCTCGTCTACGACTACCGACCCAGCCAGCTGCTGATCGGGATCGGCCCGGCCTGGTCGCTCGCCGTCGAGGTCGTCTTCTACCTCGCGCTTCCGGTCATGGTGCTCGCCGTGGCGGCGATCGCCCGGCGCTTCGAGCTGCGCCGCGACCGCGTCCTCGTCCTGCTCGCCCCGCCGCTCCTCCTTCTCCTGATCGGCCTCTCCGGAAAGGCGGTCGCCGGCATCGCGCTGCCCGCCGACCCGACGGCCGGCTACGACGCCAACTGGCACTCCGTCGTCGAGCGCAGCTTCTGGGCGCAGGCCGACCTCTTCAGCTTCGGCATGGCGGTCGCCGTGCTCTTCGTCGAGGTCGAGGACGGGCGTGTCTCCCTGCCCGAGCGCTGGCGCTGGATCGCCGCCGGACTGGCCCTGGCGATCTTCATCCCCTGCGCCTGGACGATGCACCGGGGCGAGCAGAGCTACCTGCTGCAGAACACCGGCCAGGCGCTGGCGATCTCCCTCGTCTTCGCCGCCCTCGTCCTGCCTGCCGAGCCGGGGGCGGGGAAAGAGCGAGTGGTCGGCTGGCTCGAGGCCCCCTTCCTCGTCGCCTTCGGCATCGCCTCCTACAGCGTCTTCCTCTGGCACGTGCCGGTGATCGAGTGGCTCTCGGCCCACGACCTGATGCTCGAGGGATGGGGCGGTCTGCTGGTCGACGCGGCGATCGTCGCCCTCGTCGTCGGCGCCCTCTCGGCGCTCACCTACCGCTTCGTCGAGCGCCCGGCGCTGAGCTACAAGCGTTCCACCCAGGATCCGCGCACGGTCGGCGGCCGCAGCCTAGTCGCCGCTCCCCGACAGGCCCCCGCCGGCCAGCCTGACACCGCGTAGGTATTCGAGCGTCCTCACGGCGAAGAAGGCGCGCCGCGCCCGCGGCCCCTTCATCCCGCACTTGACCAGGACGATCGCGCCCGCCCGCAGCGGCACGCTGAGCCAGGCGGGCGCGTGGAGAAAGGGGGTCAGCAGCCAGCGGCTGCGACGCGTCTTGAAGCTCGGCGAGGCGCCCATGTCGCCCACCAGCTCGGGGTGCTTTGCCATCAGCTCGCAGTCGGAACGCCCCGCCTCGCGGGCACGGCGCAGGTAGCTGGCGGGACCGACGTCGTAGTACTGGTAGCTGACCGCCGCCGGGTTGAAGACGATCGAGTAGCCGGCCTTGCGCAGCCGGTGGCCGAAGTCGATGTCCTCGCCGCCGAAGAGGCCCTCGCGGGTGAACTCGGCGTCGAAGCCGCCGACAGCGTCGTAGGCCGAGCGCGAGATCGAGAGCTGACCGGTGAGCAGGTCGTCGAGGCGGATCTCCGCCTCCGGCGCCGAGAGCCGCTCACGGCGCCGGCGGGCCCAGTCGCCGACCCCCCAGCCGAGCATGTTGTCGGGGGAACCCGGGTGGACCGGCATGTCGCCGAGGACGACGTCGGCGCCCTCGCGGTGGGAGCGATCGTGCTCGGCGAGCATCGCCGGCTCGGCCTCCATGTCGTCGTCGAGGGTCAAGAGCAGCTCGCCGGTCGCGATCGCGGCGCCGGCGTTGCGCGCCTGGGCTGCGCCGCCGTTCGGCTGCTCGAGAACCCGCAGCGGAAAAGAGACCACGAAACCGGACAGCGCCTCGGCGCTGCCGTCTGTCGAGCCGTCGACCACGACGATCGCCTCGAAGTCGCGCAGGGTCTGGCGATCGAGCGCGGCGACCGTGCGCAGGACGACCTCGCGCCGCTGGTAGGTGGGAACGACGACGCTGAAGCGCGTCACCGCCCGCCCTCCGCCAGCCGCTGTTCGGCGGACCGGTCCTCGGGCAGGAGGCGTCGGGCGAGCGGTGGCGCGCAGGCGGCGAGCAGGGCCGCGACACGCGCCTTCGGCTCGATCCCACGCGCCAATGCCAAGCGACCGGGGCGAGCGTATGGCGCCTCCCCATCCGCCTTTGCCCGCGCCTCGGCGATTACCGCGCGCGAGCGGTGGCGGCGGATCGCTCGCTCCAAGGCCGGGCGCTCATCCTCGCGCAGCAGCGGATTGCGAGCCGCCTCTTCGAGCAGCCGCACCCGGTCCCACAGGCTGGACAGCCTGCTGCCCGTGAGGCTGCCTGGATGAAGCCGATACTCGTAGTAGGGCCTGGCCACCAGCCCGGCCCTGACGCCCCCGAGCAGCAGGCGGATCCAGCAATCCCAGTCGTATCCCGTTCGCAGGCTCTCGTCGAAGCCGCCGATCGCCCGCAGTCGCTCGCGTCGTATCGCGGGCCAGCCGCCGACGAAGCAGCTCTCGAAGATCGCCAGGCGCTGGTCGCGAGTGGCGAACGGGTTCTCGGCGAGAAAGCTGCCGACCTCGCGGCCGCCGACCAGGAAGCGCGCGTCGGTCGTGATCAGATCGAGGTCGGGGCGCACGCGCGCCAGCTCCGCGAGGGCCTCGATCCGGTGCGGGTCGTAGGCGTCGTCGGCATCGAGGATGGCGACGAACTCGCCGCTCGCCGCCGCCGCGCCGGCGTTCAGGGCGGAGGCGCCCCCTCCGTTTTCCTTCCTGACCAGCTCGATGCGATCCTCGAAGGGGCGCAGCGCGGCGTCGAGGTCGTCGGTCGAGCCGTCGTCGACGACGATCACCTCGTGCGCGGGGTGCACCTGCGCCAGAGCCGACTCGATCGACTCGCCGACGGTGTCGGCTGCCTGGTAGGTCGGGATCAGGATCGAAAAGCTCGGCGGCTCGGCAAGCGCCGCCACGCCCCCCTCTGGCTGGGGCGCGAGAACCCGGAAGCCAGGCTGGGGCGGCTCCCCGTTCACGGCAGCCGCCAGCGATGGGGGAGGACGACGTCGCCGTCGGCGCCCGAGATCGGCGTCGGCCGGGCCGCGAGCACCCCCGGCTCGACGTCGAAGAAGGCGGCCGCCTGCAGGCCGTCCTGGATCTGGCGCTTGCCTTTGAGCAGGACGTCGATCCGGTAGCGACCGGGCAGCAGCGGCAGGGCATCGACCTCGCACTCGATCCGCGGGCCGAGCTCGGGGTCGCGCACGTCGCCCGGCGCCGACACCTCGCTGTCGAGGGTGGCGACGGGATGGCCGAGGCTGTTGTGGATCGCCAGCCGGCACTCCATCATCGGCAGCGCCTCGGTCACCTCGACGACGATCGTCGCGCTGCGCCCGGCGACCACCGTGTCGGCCAGGCCGCCCTCGCGGTCGCGGATCTCCACCCGGCGAACCAGGCTCTCGTCATAGCCGCGGCTGTCGCGATCGGTGCGCTCCAGGAGGTCGCCGCCGGCGGCCCGCTCCAGCGTGCGCAGGTAGCTGTCGATCGCCTCGCCGACCGGCGCGTCGGTCACCGCCTCGCCCCTTTCGAGCAGCACGCCGCGCTCGCAAAGTGCCTGCAAAATAGCGAGATTGTGGGAGACGAAGACGACCGTCCTGCCGGCTTCGGCGACCTCGCTCATCTTGCCCAGCGACTTGCGCTGGAAGGCCGCGTCGCCGACCGCGAGCACCTCGTCGACGAGCAGGATCTCCGGCTCGAGGTGGGCGGCGACAGCGAAGGCCAGGCGCACCGACATGCCGCTCGAGTAGCGCTTCACCGGCGTGTCGAGGAAGCGCTCGATCTCGGCGAAGGCGACGATCTCGTCGAAGCGGCGGCGGATCTCGGAGCGGCGCATGCCGAGGATCGCGCCGTTGAGGAAGATGTTCTCACGGCCGGTCAGCTCCGGATGGAAGCCGGTGCCGACCTCGAGCAGGGAGCCGGTGCGGCCGGTGACGTCGGCCCAGCCCTCGGTCGGCTCGACGATGCGGGAGAGGACCTTCAGCAGCGTGCTCTTCCCCGCCCCGTTGTGACCGATCAGGCCGACGACTTCGCCGCGCTCGACGGTCAGCGACAGGTCGCGCAGCGCCCACAGCGTGTCGCCGGCGGCCCGCTCCCCGCGGCGGCCGGCGAGGCGGCCGAGCGAGCCCTTCGCCGTCTCGACGACGCTTTCGCGCAGCGTCCCGTAGCCACGCCGGCTGAGGCCGAGCTCGTAGCTCTTGCCTAGCCCGCTTGTCCTGATCGCCACGTCGCCCATGGATCCTCTAGATGTGGTCGGCGAAGCTGCGCTCGACGCGGTCGAAGTAGGTGAGCCCGGCGAGAAGGAATACGAGGGCCGCGACGGCCGAGACGCCGATCAGCTCCCAGGGCGCGTCGGCCGTGCCCAGCGTCGCCCAGCGGAAGCCTTCGACGACGCCGACCATCGGGTTGATCGCCGACAGCGTCCGCCAGGGCTCGCCGATCAGGCTGCTCGGATAGGCGACCGGGGTGGCGAAGAGCCACATCTGGATCGCGAAGGGGATCACGTAGCGGACGTCGCGGTAGCGGACGTTGACCGCCGAGAGGCCGGCGGTCACGCCGAGCGCGGCGGCGAGCATGATCAGGACCAGCACGGGGAGCATCAGCACCGCCACCGACGGAACGAGCCCGTAGATCAAGACGATCGCGAAGAGGATGACGAGCGAGATCCCGAGGTCGAGCAGGCCGGCGGCGAGCACCCCCGCCGGCATGAAGATCCGCGGGAAGTAGATTTTCGCCACCAGCGAGGAGTTGGCGACCAGGCTTTCGGAGCCGAGCAGGAGCACGTTGGCGAAGTAGGTCCAGGGGACGAGCGCGGCGAGGCTGAAGAGAGCGTAGGGGAGGCCGTCGGAGGAGACCCCGGCGACGCGGCCGAAGAAGAGCGAGAAGACGATCATGAAGCCGATCGGCTGCAGGATCGCCCAGGCCGCTCCGAGCGCCGTCTGGCGGTAGCGCACGGTGACGTCGCGAGCGGCGATCTGGAAGGCGAGGTCGCGGTAGCGCCAGAGCTCGTGCGGCGAGAGCACGCGACCGAAGCCGCTCGTCGGCTCCAGCCTGATCGTCTCGGGCACAGGCGCCTCCGCGGCCGCGTTCGTCGCGACCGGCTCCACCGCGGTCTTCGTGCTCATCCACCCTCCATCGTCGCGAGGCTACTCCGACTCAAGTTCGACGCCGACGCCTCCATCCCGCCATGAGCAGCTTGCGACGCAGGCGGCGCGGCGTGTCGCTGGCGTGGACCTCGATCCTCGGCAGGGCGTGCCGGTCGACGCCGTCGCCGACGATCCCTGGTTCCACCGTGAAGGAGGCCGCGTAGCCGGCGTCGCGGGCGACGGCGGCGATCGCGGGGCTCCACTCGCCGTAGGGGTAGGAGAAGGTCCGCGGACGGGGCAGGCCAGCCTGCTCTAGCAGGGTCGCGGACCCGGCGATCTCCTCCACGAGCTCGGCCTCGGAAACCTTCGTCAGGGGCCGGTGGTTGACCGTGTGGGAGCCGACCTCGATCCCGTCGGCTTCGACAGCGCGCAGGCCGTCGGCATCGAGAAGGTCAAGCGGCCTCGCGCGGATCCGGTGATCCCACTCGTTGGTCTCCCCGAGCTGCCCGGCGACGGCGAAGACGACGCCTGGCAACCCGCGCTCGGCCATGATCGGGCAGCCGGCCTCGAGCAGGTCGGCGTAGGCGTCGTCGAAGGTCAGCAGCAGCGCCTTGCGCGGCAGGCGGTCCTCGCCGGCGAGCGCCGCGAGGACGGCGTCGAGGCCGACGAAGCTCCAGCCCGCCCGGATCAGCGTGTCCAGCTGCTCTTCGAACAGGCGCGGCGGCACACCGTATTCGGCGAGCCGAGGATCGTCGCCGAGATCGGCGATCGCGTGATACGCCAGAATGCGCAGCCGCATGCTCAGGGGCACCACGATACGCGCGCGCACCTGGCTGCGGCGCCTGGGCGAGGAGTCGCTGCTCCGCAACGGCGTCTACATCATGGGCACCACGGCGGTGACGATGGGCTTCGGCTTCGTCTTCTGGGTGCTCGCTGCCCGCACCCTGCCGGCGGCTGAAGTGGGACGCGCGGCGGCGCTGATCTCGGTGATGCTCTTCGTCTCCGTCTTCGCCAACCTAGGCCTCGGCCAGGTGCTCGTCTCCCGCCTCGCCTCGCGCACGGAGGGGCACGACTGGTCCCTGACCGTGACAACCGCGGTCGCTGCTGCGGCCGTCGCCAGCCTCCTCGGCGGGGCGCTCGCGGCGGTGCTGATCCCGCTGCTGATCCCCGCCCTGAAGGGCGGCATCGGGCTCGCCAGCTTCCTCCTCCTGCCGCTCGGGGTGGCGGGCGCCGCCTGCTCCCTGGTCCTCGACTACGCCTGCATCGCCGAGCGCCACGCCAAGCACGCCTTCGTCCGCAACTCGGTCGCGGCCGTGCTGCGCCTCGCCCTGGTCGGCTTCGCGGCCGCCGCGCCGGTACCGGGCACGACCTGGATCCTCGCGATCTGGGCCGGCTCCTTCGTCCTCATCGACGTCTTCGCCTTCACCCGCGTCCTCCCCGTCCTCGGCCACGACTTCCGCCCGACGCTCTCGGGCTGGCGGGAGGAGCTGCGCGAGATGCGCGGCCTGATCGCCGGCCACCAGTCGATCAACCTCGGCTCGCAGGCATCGGCCTACCTGCTGCCGGTCCCGTCTCGGCCCGGCTGGGACCGACCGAGAACGCCTACTTCTACACCACGTTCATGCTCGCCTCGGGCCTCTTCTTCATCGCGCCGGCGATCGCCAACGCCCTCTTCGCCGAGGGCGCCCACCACCCCGAGAACGTCCGCCGCGACGTGCGGCGAGCCGCCCGCCACATCGCGATGCTCGCCGGGCCGGCGGCCCTCTTCCTCGTCCTCGCCGGTCCGACGATCCTCGGCATCTTCGGCGAGGACTACGCCGACGAAGGCTCCACGCTGCTCCTCATCCTCGTCGGCTCGGCCCTCTTCGACGCCGGCTTCCAGCTCTGCATGGCCTACCTGCGCATCCGCGGCCGCCTGCGGGAGGCGGCGATCGCGACCTGGTCGATCCTCGTGCTGACGATCTCGGCGACCTGGCTGTTGCTGCCGCCGCTCGGGCTCGAGGGCGCCGGCGTCGGCTGGGCGGCCGGCAGGTTCACCGGCCTCTGCGTCGCGCTCGTCCTCCTCGCCCGGGGGCGGGACTACGCCGGCGACCCCCGCCGCGCGGCCAGCGCCAGCTCGTAGGCCTCCTCGAAGCGCGGCACGACGGCCTCGGGGCGGAACTCCTCCGCCCGGCGCCTCGCCGCCTCTCCCATCTTCGCGCGCAGCTCCTCCCCGTCGAGCAGCCGGCGCATCGCCGCCGCCAGCTCGTCGCGGCTGCCGGGCAGGACCAGCAGGCCGGTCTCGCCGTCGACGACGACGTCGGTCAGGCCGCCGATGCGGGAGGCGACGACCGGCTTGCCGGCAGCGGCGGCCTCCAGCGCCGCCAGGCCGAAGGTCTCCGGCAGCAGCGAGGGGATCACGGTGAAGAGCGAGCGCCGCAGGGCCTGGATCGCGAGCGCATGCGGCATCCGCCCCAGCGGCAGCACGCCCGGCACCCCTTCCAGCTCCTTCAGGTAGCAGCGCCCGATCAGGACGAGCGGTGGCGGGTCCTCGAGCGCCTTGTAGGCCTCGACCAGCTGACCGCCGCCCTTGTCGATCGTGACGTCGCCGACGTAGAGGATGAACGGCTCCGCCGGGAGGGCGGCGAGGCGCGGATCGCCCTCCAACGGCGGCGGCAGCTCGCGGATGAAGTTCGGCACCACGCGGTGCAGCTCGCCCTCGATCCCGCAGCGGTCGCGGACCGCGGTGCTGACCGGCAGGAAGACGTCGACCCGGCGACGCAGGCGCGGCTCGGCCAGGCGCGTGCCGAGGGCGACGCCGGCGCCCTTGACCCGGCCGTAGTAGTCGCCGGCGCAGCGAATGCACTTGCCGGTGTGAGGGCCGGTGCAGTCCGCGCCACGGTTGAGGAAGCGCTTCGTCGCGCAGACCAGGCCGTAGTCGTGCATCGAGAGCGCCAGCGCCGGGCCCGAGCCGCGATCCAGGGGAAGGTAGGAGTTGACAAGCCAGTTGTGGGCGTGGATCACGTCGGGGCGCTCGCGGCGAATGAGACGCCTCAGCTCGAACCCCGTCTCGGGGTCGGGCAGGGGGGGCGCGTGGTGCCGTTCGGCGTCGAGGTTGATCGCCGGCACCCGGTGCACCAGGCTGCCGATCGTATGCACGGTCACGCCCTGGGGGGAAGGCCCGGGCTCACCGGCCGGTTGGTGCAACGTGGCGACCGTGACCTCGTGACCGCGCTGACCGAGCTCGCAGCTGAGGTCCTCGACCATGCGCTCGACCCCGCCCACGATCGGCGCGTAGGACTGCGCGAGCATTAGGACGCGCATCGCATCGCGCTGATCGTAGCGACCGGGGAGGCGTGCCAGAATCGGCCCGTGCCAGGCGGTCCCGATCTCCCGACGCAGGCCAGCGCACCCTCGATCTCGGTGCTGATCTGCGCCTACACGATGGATCGCATCGAGGTCCTCGCGCAGGCGATCGAGTCGGTGCGCGCGCAGCGGACACCCGCCTACGAGATCGTCCTCGCGATCGACCACTCGCCCGAGCTGCTGGCGGAGTGCGAGCGCCGCTGGCCGGACCTGCGCCTGGTCGAGAATGGCGAGGAACAGGGGCTCTCCGGCGCCCGCAACAGCGGCGTCGCCGCCTGCGGCGGCGAGGTCGTCGCCTTCCTCGACGACGACGCGGTCGCCGCGCCCGACTGGTTGACCCGCCTCGCCGAGGCCTACCGCGACCCCGCGGTGCTCGGCGCCGGCGGCGCCGTCCACCCCGCCTGGGTCGAGGGCAAGCCGCGCTGGTTCCCGCCGGAGTTCGACTGGGTGGTCGGCTGCACGCACTCGGGCATGCCCTCGCAGGTCGCCCCGGTGCGCAACCTGGTCGGGGCGAACATGTCGCTGCGGCGCCGCGAGCTGATCGAGGTCGGCGGCTTCCGCCACGAGCTGGGGCGCGTCGGCACGATCCCGGCAGGCTGCGAGGAGACCGACCTCTGCATCCGCATCGGACAGCGCTGGCCGGAGGCGAAGATCGTCTACGACCCGGCGGCCGCCGTCGACCACTTCGTGCCGGCGAACCGCGGCACGCGCGCCTACTTCACCTCCCGCTGCCGCGGCGAGGGCCGCTCGAAGGCGGTGCTCGCCGGCCTGGTCGGCAGCCAGTCGGGGCTGGAAGCCGAGCGCTCCTACGTGCGCCGCACGCTGCCGGCCGGCGTCATGCGCGGCCTCGGCGACGCGGCTCGCGGGGACCTCGGCGGCCTCTCCCGGGCGGCGGCGATCGTAACCGGGCTGCTCACCACCGCCGCCGGCTACCTCTCCGCCACGCGCGAGCGCCGCAAGCTCGCGCGCCGGCGCCGCCGGCTCGAGCCGGCGGCCGACGCCGGGGGCGGCCGGCGGGTGCTGATGGTGACGCCGCGCAGCCCGCTCGCCCAGGGCGGCGTCGAGCGCCACGTGATGGAAGTCAGCCGCCGCATCGCCGCGGAAGGGGCGACGGTCGAGGTCCTCTGCACCGAGCCGGGCGGGCCGCCGCTGCGGGAGGAGGAGCGCGAGGGGGTCTCGATCCGCACCGTGCGAGCCTGGCCCGCCGATCGCGACTGGTGCCTCGCCCCACGCATCTGGAGGGAGATGTCCCGGCAGCCGTGGGACGTGGTCCACGTCCAGTCCTACCACACCTTCGTCGCCCCCCTGGCGATGCTGCGGGCGCTGTCCTTGGGGATTCCCTACGTGGTCACCTTCCACGGCGGCGGCCACTCCTCGGAAGCGCGCAACCGGATACGCGGCCTGCAGCGCCTGCTGCTGCGCCCGCTGCTGCGGCGCGCCAGCCGGCTGGTGGCGATCGCCCGCTTCGAGATCGACGAGTACGGGGCTGAGCTCGGCCTGCCCCCGGAGCGCTTCGTCTTCGTCCCCAACGGCACCGACCTGGCCTTCTCGGCCACCGGCGCCGCCGCCGGCAACGGGATGCCCGACGGGCCGCCGGCGATCGCCTCGATCGGCCGGCTCGAGCGCTACAAGGGCCACCACCGGGTGCTGGCGGCCTTCCCCCACCTGCTCGCGCGGGAGCCCGAGGCGCGCCTGTTGATCGTCGGCAAGGGCCCCTACGAGCCCGAGCTGCGCAGGCAGGCGGACGAGCTCGGCGTCGGGCCGAGCGTCGAGTTCACCAGCACGCCGCCCGACCAGCCGGATGCGATGGCGCAGCTCCTGCGGACGATCTCGCTCGTCGTCCTGCTCAGCGACTTCGAGACCCACCCGCTGGTGGCGCTCGAGGCCGCCGCCGCCGGGCGCCGCCTGCTCGTCGCCGACGCCACCGGCCTCTCCGAGATCGCCGAGGACGGCCTGGCGCGCGGGATCTCACCGGATGCCAGCCCCGAGGCCGTGGCGGAGGCGATGTCCGAGGAGCTGGCCAAGCCGCCCCCCGATCGGCGCCCGCAGCTCAGCTCTTGGGACGAGTGCGCCCAGCGGCTGCACGAGCTCTACCGCTCGCTCGTCTAGACCGGGACAAACGTCCAAAGCAAAGCGCGGCGACTGAAGCCCGGCGCACGGGGGCCCGATCCCCCTGTGCATGAGATCCGCCTCCCGCACCCCCCGCGTCCTTGCCCTTCTCCTTCTGCTGGCGCTTGCGGCGGCACTCGTGCTGCCGACCGTGGTCGCGGCCGCGGGGAAGCGCCATCACCGCCACGCGCATGCCCGCGTGCACACGAGGAAGCTCGCCGGCGCCTCGCGGGTCCGCACCTCGATGACCACCGTCTCGCCCGGCAGCGGGGCGACGATCTCGGGCTCGGTCGAATGGCGGGTGCAGGTATCGGGCGAACCCCCGACCCGGGTCGACTTCGCGATCGACGGCGCCTACAAGGTCTCGGACAGCTCCGCCCCCTACACGTTCGGCAGCGGCCTCGACACGACGGCGCTCGGCGACGGGTCCCACACGCTCTCCGCCACCGCGTACCTGAGGAAGTCGAAGCTGGCGAGCACCTGGGTGACGGCGACGGTCGCGAACGCGCCCGCGAGCCAACCCCCGTCGACCGAAGAGCCGGCCCCGGCCCCGGAAGAACCGGTGCCCACCCCCGAAGAAGAACCGGCCCCGGCTCCCGCACCGGCCCCGGCCCCGGCTCCCGCACCGGCCCCCTCCCCCGCCACGGCCTCCGTCTACTGGGGCGCCTGGATCGGCAACCAGCTGACCGGCAACCAGCCCCCGTGGGACATGAGCGCCGTCGCCAAGTACGAGGAAATGGCGCACAAGAAGCTCTCGATCCTCAACTTCTCCGCCCCCTTCGCCAACTGCTCGAGCTCGCCCTGCAGCTTCTACAGGTTCCCCGTCAACGAGATGAACACGATCCGCTCGCACGGCTCGATCCCGTTCTACAGCTGGGCCTCGCAGTCGATCCCCTCGAGCAAGGAAGAGCCCAACTTCCAGCTCGCCGACGTGATCGCCGGCACCTACGACTCCTACATCCGCGAATGGGCGACGGCGGCGAAGAACTGGGGGCACCCCTTCTTCCTCCGCTTCAACTGGGAGATGAACGGCCGCTGGTTCCCCTGGTCGGAGGGCGTCAACGGCAACAAATCGGGTGAATTCGTCACCGCCTGGCGCCACGTGCACGACATCTTCACCGCGGTCGGCGCGACCAACGTGACCTGGGTCTGGTGCCCGAACATCGACCCGGGGAACATCTTCCTCAGCCTCGCCAGCCAGTACCCCGGCGACGCCTACGTCGACTGGACCGGGCTCGACGGCTACAACTGGGGCACCAACCCCGCCAAGCCCGATCGCTGGCGCAGCTTCGACGAGCTCTACAAGACGACCTACGAAAAGATCGTCAACACGGTCGCGCCCTCGAAGCCGATGATCGTCGGCGAGGTCTCCTCGACCGAGTACGGCGGCTCCAAGGGCTCCTGGATCCGCGACGCGCTGGCCAAGATCCCGGCCTCCTACCCGAAGATCCGCGGCCTGCTCTGGTTCGAGAAGTTCGACGACGGCATGGACTGGCCGATCGAGACCTCGAGCAGCGCAACCCAGGCGTTCGCGGAAGGGATCCAGTCCTCCGCCTACACCACGAACCAGTACGGCAGCCTCGGCTCGGGCAAGATCGCGCCGGCGAGCTGACCGCAAGCTCGCTGTCAAGGCAAATCGAACAAACGTCCAGTAGCCGTCCAGACCGCTGAACCGGCGCATAGACGCGCCGATGGCTGTGGGTGGTCATTGAGTTCCGCAGCCGTCGCCTCGCTCTGCTCGGCGTGTTCGCCGCCCTCGCTCTCGTCGTCTTCGGCGGGGTCGGGGGCGGCGAGGCTGCGGCCTCCGGCCACCATGTCGGTCTTTCCAACGCGCGCAGCCTGAAAGCGGGCAACCCCTGCGCCCGGCGGATCCCCCCGGCGCGGATGAAGCGGATGTCCCCCCGCAAGCGGCACCGCCTGATCCGCCGCCTGCGCAGCTGCCGCCGGGCGAGCGTCTCGCGCGGGTCCGGCCAGCCCCTCTACTGGGGGGCGACGATCGGCGACCAGATCACCGGCACGCAGGCGCCGTGGGACATGGGCGCCGTCGACGAGTTCGAGGCGATGAGCGGCAAGGGGGTCTCGCTGGTCAACTTCTTCGCCCCCTTCGCCAACTGCGCCTCCTCCCCCTGCTCCTTCTACCGCTTCCCCACCGGGGCGATCGAAGCGATCCGCAAGCACGGCTCGATCCCGGTCTTCAGCTGGAGCTCGCAGTCGATCCCCTCGCACCTCGACGAGCCCGACTACCAGCTCTCCGACGTGATCGCCGGCGCCTACGACTCCTACATCCGCGAATTCGCCGAAGACGCGCGCGACTGGGGACACCCGTTCTTCCTCCGCTTCAACTGG